>Ga0224510_10000096_pt1 | contig 74162 bp, 72 predicted proteins | sample SF_May12_sed_USG_FD_170161 | JGI IMG/M metagenome (GOLD analysis project Ga0224510, IMG submission 170161) | Sediment microbial communities from San Francisco Bay, California, United States - SF_May12_sed_USGS_4_1 | ecosystem: Environmental > Aquatic > Marine > Sediment | place: USA: California... | reverse complement strand
TTCCGGCAAACCGGCGATCGCGTCCACCATTTGCTGAACCGTTTGGGCGGCAATTTCTTCGCCGCATTGAAAACAGTAGGGCCGTCCCACCCGCGCGAACAACAGCCGCAGATAATCGTAGATCTCAGTGACGGTGCCGACGGTGGAACGGGGGTTGTGGCTGGTGCTTTTCTGCTCGATAGAGATGGCAGGAGACAGGCCTTCGATCGAGTCAACGTCCGGCTTCCCCATCTGCTCCAGGAACTGACGAGCGTAGGCGGAGAGCGACTCGACGTAGCGCCGCTGGCCTTCGGCATAGATCGTATCGAATGCCAACGATGACTTGCCGGACCCGCTCAAGCCGGTGATGACGACCAACTTGTCGCGCGGGATCGTGACATCGATATTCTTGAGATTGTGCTCGCGAGCACCCTTGATGACGATTGAGTGGCTCATCGGTGCGGGATTATAACATCCACGGCATATTCTTGACACCGTTTCTCCGTACGTCTAGTATACGTACGTAAACCGGCGAGGGCAGCATGACCAAGACCGCGTTACGAAAAGAAAAGTGGACTCTCTCGTTCGATCCGTCGCTGAAACGCATCGTGGTCAAGGCCGCCAAGCGGAGGGGAGTGTATCCTGTGACCCTGCTCGAAAATCTTGTGCGGGAAAAATTTAATCCGTTCGGACATACGGACGTGGAAGACAGCGCCACATATGTGACTGCACTCCGGAAACAGGGCCGCAAGCAGTCCGATGATGCCTTTCTGGACGAGATTGAAGCATGGCAAAAGTCTCAGTCCTCGTAGACACGGATATCTTCATCGATTATTTCAATAGTGGCCGCTTCTCTCCGCTTTTCGACTCATCCCGCTTCACCCTCTACTATTCCATCATCACGAAAAAGGAATTACTCGCAAAATCCGGGCTCCGCGATTCCGAACGAGAATCCATCTTGACCGAATTACGCCGATGCCGGCTTATTATGCTTTCCGACTCCATCACTGCACGATACACCGAGCTCCGTCGCCGTCACCCCTCGCTTGAAAAGGGCGATGCCCTCATTGCCGCAACGGCCCTCGTCAAGCGCCTGCCGTTGCTCACGCGGAACAGGCGGCACTTTCAGGTAATCCCCGATCTGGTGTTATTCGGCGAGTGATCAGCGTGGTTACGATCGCTTGCGCGGCCTGCGGCGCGATCCATCCAACGCCTCGCCCCAGTGAATCAGAAATGAGGTCACGAACTGGTGTTCCTCCGCGGGCGGGACCGCCAGACGAGCCAAGGCAAAGGCGACTGCCAACGCAATATGGTAGCCCTCCGAGCGGGAAGCCACGGCGCGGCGATAGGCAGGATGCGCGTCGTTGATCACGACGGTGGATTCAACGAGATGGCCTAAGTCCGGATCTCCCTCATGCGATTCGAACCGGAGAGTGAGTCCGTACCGGCCGGGCCGTGAACGCCCTTTGCCTCCTGGCACGACAGCGACGCCGGGCGAAGAATCCGGCTGAGACTGCGGCTCCTGTTGCGTTGCTTCATCCGGCGGCTGAACTCCGGCTGGTTCCTGTGGCCCTTCCGGAGGAGTCACCGCCTCCTCCAGAGCCTCCGCGCCGGTCATGACGGACATCGCAAGGACCGCATGCCCGTCATCCGCCGATTTGGTTTGTCCGATGGGCAACCGCTTCTGTCCGCCGGCTCGCCGCTCGACCAGCGACGCCAGTAATGGAAATTCGTCGGCCAGGTCCACCAACACCGTTTCCAAATCGCGCTCCATCGGCCGCACCACTCGGCGTCCGGCTTTGTTGTCCGCTTCTCGAACATCGCCCCAATGGGCCAATTGCCGCGAAACGGCTTCTTGGATCGCCTTACGATATCCCAGGTACAACGCCCCCCGCGTCCCGACACGGACAAAATCGCCCTTATTGAGCGTGAGGGCCGCAGCCAGCGCCGGCGCCTCGATCATCCCGGACGTTCTGTCCGGAGCGGCCGGCGTAATCCCCAGCCAGTCCCACCCGCGCTTGATAACCTTGCCGAATGTGCTGATCGCCATGCCGCGCTGGTCCTCCGGAAATGGGGATTCGCTTCGCGCCAAATAGCCGACCGCCACCGGCTTGCGCTTGCGCGCCAAGCAGACCGCGAGCCTCGACGTCTCTGCACCGCTGACACGTTGCCGCTCCAACACTCGGCCGTTGACCTCGAACCGGAACCCCTTCGGATAGTACTGGCCGAGCACCTCGTCGAATTCCGATTCGAGCAGCGGCTGATACTGCCGACGCAAGGCCCCTTCGAGATAACCCTCGTCCAGGAGCGGGGACAGCGCGTTGTGCAGCTTGAGTTGCACCGCCGTGCCATGATCGGTCACCAAACCCAACGGAGGAATCCATTTCCACGGCGCCTTGTGGCGTCCAGCCAAATGCCAGCGGCTCGCCACATGCTCCTTGCCACGTCTCGTTTCGGTGACCACGTCTTCGCAGACGAGCAGGCCCAACTTGATCCCGACTCCGGCGAAGCCGATGCCGTGTCCCCGCGTCTTCGTGCTGGCGGCCAGATCATGATACCGCACCAGATCTCGTCGCCTCATACCAGACCCGTCATCCACGATCGTCAAGGTCGACACCGCAGGGTCGGCCGTGAGCCGGAGGCAAATCGCGCCCGAGTCCAGCGAATTGGCGACGACTTCAGTCAAAATGGTCTCTTCGAGCGCGCCCGGATAGGCATCGCGCAGGTCTTCGAGGAGGTGATGAAGGTCAACGCGCGTTTCGCCCACGATCAGCTCCTGATACAGACAAGAGGGATTTTAGAGAGCCCAGTATCGAGCGGCCGGTCCAGCAGGACAAGGACGGTCACAAGTCAATCGCCGCTCCATAACGGTGTCGGAGTCTAACGAATTCGCCCAGAGAGCAGCAGCTCAAGCTGACCCCATTTCTCACTCTCTATTGCTTTCCCCCACGATTCACTTTGTAAACCCTTGGCGTGTGATCACTTCTGCGAGCACGTTTTCGAGAGTTGCACCTTCCAAGGAGTTTTGGTCAACGCCGGTTCTAATAAGATACTCAACAAGGACATGTCTCAGTTCACCTTCATGTGTTGTGGCAGATTCCTCTCGCCCAATTTTTACTACCCCCGGATCAACAATAAGCGTGACACCAAAGAGTTTTAGGTCCGGCGCTGATTCTTGCTCTACACTCAAAAGACGGCCCTCGCTATCGTATGCCTTGAGTCGGCCTTCCTTGACTTCAGGTGCCTCCAGATATAGCTCCGCATCGCGAACCGATTTAAAAACCTCGACGTCGCCCGGTTCAGTCACAATAATGGGAGGTTTCATTTCAGAACCGATCCAGGAATGGTTTGTCAGTTGATTTCGTCTCCCACAAACGATGCCTTTTTGATGACTGCCCTGGCAAACTAATACCTGGGCTTTTCGGATCAGGAACACCGCGCAGGAACACCGCGGTGGTATATGGGGGGACAGAATAGGATACAAGGCTACTTTTCCTTACGTCATGACTCCCGTCGAGACTCCGACCGAGAGGCTCTCATGGATCAATCCTCTGCTTGTTGGCCATAAACTCACCGCCCTACGGACGGCAGGCACGGATAGCCGCCATGCTGTCCCTCTTTCCCTATCCCCATGAGGTGCACCATACCGTGGGTCCTTCCATCGCGGCCCAATTCAGTTACTGCCCTCTTTGCTACCCTCTTTTAAGGGTAGTACCCAATTCAGTACCCATTTGATTGGATACTACCTATTTCCACCGCCATGCCTCTGGCATAACTGCGGTAAGAACCGTTTAGAAACAGGGTAATAACCCCTCACTTATTACCCCATTTCGGCTGAGCATTACGCCATTTCGCCCCGCGGCCTTTCCCGACCGGAATGATGACGCCGGCCTCCCGGAGTTGGCCGAGCACATGGCGAATCATGTCTCGGCTGACTTTAGGGCAGGCCTTTTCGACATCGGTAATGCTGAAGTCGGCGATGAAACCGTCTACCGCATTGTGGATCATATCGGTCTTGCTGCCGTGCCCCTTGCTGATCTTGCCGAACCGGCTTTCGAACTCGTCGTAGGCTGCCAGAAGGGTCCCTAGAAAGTATTCCGTCCACGGCAGAACGTCATGCCGGTCCTCGTGCCATCCCTGCGATGACTGATACAGGGTGTCGTAGTAGGACTGCTTCGACTGCTCGATGATCCGCTCAAGACTCACATACCGTCCAACCTCATAGCCGTGTTGGTAGAGCAGAAGCAACGCAAGCAGGCGAGCCATCCGTCCATTGCCATCCAGAAAAGGATGGATGCAGAGAAAGTCCAATACGTAGAAGGGAATGAGGAGCAGCGGGTCCAATTCTCGCGCCCGCTCCACATTGGCGAATTGCCCATGCAACGTCCGCATGAACTCCTCGGTCACATGCGGGGCGACCGGTGTAAAACGGACACGTGTCTTTCCACCCGGCAACGTCTCGGTAATTTCGTTCTGCGTGGCCTTCCATACGCCACCATGACCACCGGCATACTTCATCAAGTCGCGGTGGAGCTGGAGGACCACGCGCTCGGTGAAGGGAATACCGGCATGACTCTGGTGGATCGTATTGAGCACATCCCGATAGCCGGCGATCTCTGATTCTGAACGGTTCGCAGGTTTGACTTTCTCTTCGACAATGGCCCGCAGCCGCTTGTCATCCGCGATAATGCCTTCAATGCGGTTGGAGGACTCGGTACTCTGGATCAAGGCCACCTGACGGAGATTCTCCAGCATCTCCGGCGCCTGCTTCTTATAGAGTTCCTGTTTGCCCTTGTGTTCGCCCAGCTTGCGAATCATCGTAATGATCCGCTGCGGAACAACCAGCTTGGCCAAATAGGCCTGTGTCAATGAGGTCATGATGCGCGGGCATCCTGTTGGAGGAATGACAGATCCAGATCGTGGGCGCGAATCTGCGCGGTCATGAGTCGGTGAAGGAGGGGGCAGAATAAGCCAGTAAACGATCGTGTTTTCTTCTGCGGCGACTGGCGAGTGAACAATTTCTGATTGCCTCTGGCCTCAGCAAGATCGGTCAGATACCACATCGTCTGCGTGGGCAACGTGGGCGGTTCAGCGGCAAGTTGGCGGAGCGTCATCATGGCTGGTGTTTGTACTCCGTAAAGCTCGATGCGAGCGCGGCGAAGGTGCCCGGCGTATGCTTCTCGAACCCTGGTTGATCGACATAGACGAAGTCGTATCGACGGCCGTCCTCCTCAGCAGCAGTCGCGTCGGCACACCATAGTTTGAGCCGTGCCATTTTCTGCGGCAAATCCAATTCTTCCCGTCCTTTAGTCTCTATGATCCAGACTGTACCGTCGGTCGTACGAACGATGAAGTCCGGCGTATAGGTGGAGAGGTCGCCGTCGGCTCTTACATAGTCAAGCTTGAAGCCGACCGCCAGGTAGTTCTTGGCGAAGGCGGACACACCGTTCGCGGTTTCGAGGAAGGCCGCAAACGATAACTCGAAGCCGCCTGATTGGGGCTCCCAGACGATCTTGGTGAAGATCGACTTCTTGGCCGTGAGGAACGGGCGATGTTCGGTGCGGAACGGGCGCGTCTCTTTCAACCGAATCTGACCTTCGATGCGCGTGGCGCCGCTGTCTTGAATGGTGAGGGCGTTGATGGCGGTCTTGAAAGTATCGTACAGGATTTTGCCTGCTTCCGGCTCGGACAGATTTCGAAGCACCACTGGATCTTCGAGATTCACCGGCGAGTCAGCGAACAGGTGCTCTCGCATGAAACTCTTCACCTTTCCGTAGAGCACGTCATAGCCGCCGACAAGGCGCAAATCTTTTAGGAGTTGGCGCGCAAAAAATGCCACGACGGAGCGATAGCCGGCAGGCCCGGAGCCGTCGAGTTGGATCGTGTGGTCGATCTCACTGTCGAGCATCGTCTTGAAGACAATCTCCCTGGTCTCTTCCGGCGTGAACGATTTCAGCGGCAGCCGCTTGTTGCCGAAGGCCGCTGGATCAAGCGTATCGAGGTCTTTGAAGTCGCGCTGAAAGCGGCGGGTCAGCTTGGGAAGTGGAATGTCGAGGTCGTCGAGATTCTTGTCGAGGTTCTCGGTATCCACTTCGACAATGAGCGAGTCTTGACGCGTCGTGCCGCCTCCCATTGGCACACGTTCGAAGCTGACACCCTCACTCTGAATGGATTCGACGAACTCCATGAAGGCGGGGGTGCCCATCACTGAGACGGTTTCTTTTGTGTCCGTACCGAAATACATGCGGCGGAGACCGCGCCCAAGCGTTTGCTCCGGAAGAATCTTGCTTTCCGCACTGTACTCCCGCAGACCAACGATGACAGTCACGTTGCGGACATCCCAACCCTCTTTGAGCATCAGCACAGACACAATGGCCTTGCAGGGCGACTTCCATGAATCGATCTCATTGGATTGCTTGCGGAGCAGTTTGAGCTCATCCTTCTTCTTGCCAGAAACCGCCTCAGAGATTTCACCGTTGTTCTTGGTGTGGATCACCAGCACCCCGCCTTGCAGCTCGGGGCAAATTTTTTCGAGATAGGCACCCACCTCGTCACAATTGCGAGTGTCGTCTACCATGACGAAGAGGACGGCCTTCTTTCCAAGCGGCTCATGTTCGCCATAGCTCTTCTTCCACTCCTCAATCCCAAGCCCAAGATAGTCCGCATACTTTTCCGTAAAGATCGCGCTTGTCCTTTCCGTCAGCCGGGCGCGGCTCACTGCATCCGGAAGAATTGGATGCTTCACCACGTTTTGATGGATCGCCTCAACCAGCGGATAGTCAGAAACAGTCTGAACGAAGATTGCCCCGTTGTTATGGCGAGGCGTCGCCGTCACATCCACCTGCAGGGCCAGGCAGCGATCTTTCTGCAACATCTTGTGATGGATGTCCTGAATGGATTTGAACCAGGCCATCTTCGGATCATGAATATGATGTGCCTCGTCGTTGAAAACGGCCAGTTCCTCCACCTCGCGGACGATCTCGCCGAGGTCGGTTTGGCTGTCGGTGGTTTTGCCGGTAGGCTTCGGGCCAAAGGGCGACAGAAAGTAGTCGCGCAAGTCGTGGTCTTCCAGTGAAGGATCGAGCACGTCGCCGAGAAAGACCCGGTGGATGTTGGTCAGAAGCAGATTCCCGGTGTCGCGGACGACACGCACCTCGTCCTGGATATGCAGAGTAAGTTGGAAATCGTCCCGCCAGTTGCGACCCGCGTGTCCATTGCTTGGCAGGATCGGGTCATTAAAAAATATCCTGAGGCCGTCGAAGTCCGCCCGCAGCCGGTCGAGCACGATGATGTTCGGCGCGATGACGAGGAAATTGCGCGACAGTGCGGAATCCGTTTCGTACAGCTTGTGAAAGAAGCTCCAGGCGATGAGGAGCGAGAGGACCTTTGTTTTCCCGGCGCCGGTCGCCATTTTCAACACGTAGCGTGGCCAGTCTTCGTCGAACATGCCGGAAGAGACTGCCCCAGAAGCGTCGAATCGAAGCAAATCGTATTTGTCGCGTGCCCGCCGGACTTCGAACACCCAGATGATGGTCTCCACCGCCTCACGCTGAGCATAGTAATAGCGAAAGGAGGCCAGCGACTCATCGGCATTTTCGGTCAGATGCTCGGTTTCGAACCAATAACGAAGCAATGCGGCTGAGGTGGCAGACGCACCGGGATAATGGGCCGTTCGCCACGCATAGACTTCTTCCCGCACGTTCGCCACAAGCGGCGGCAGCAATTTCTCATACGCAGTGGCACGCAGCGCTTCATCTGCTGGAAACCAGCGTTGTGCAGGGATGAGCGGCTCGTACGGCGAGGATGGGAAATCAGGGTGCAGAGACATACTTTGCCCCAAGCATACAACTTGGCGGCGAAGCTTACCTTTTTCTCCATGAGAAATCACCAGACTCTTTGGAGGGCACCTCTAAAAACCCGCTAAAATTTCTATGCAAGCAGAACAAATGCGGAATGGGGGGCGATGCTGATGTGGTAGAAGTGGGCATGAAAACAATCCAACCCAAAGATCCAGGGCTGTTTGCTCACGAACACCGCATGAAGAAATTGGCCGAGGGGTCCGATCTGCTGGCTCGACTCAACGCGCGAATTGAATGGGAGATGTTTCGCCCCCCGCTGGAGCGTGCCTGCGAGAAGGAGGCCCGGGGTCCCGGAGGCCGTCCCCGTCATGACGTGATCTTGATGTTCAAGGTACTGGTTCTCCAGAGATATTACAATCTGTCGGATGAGCAGACGGAGTATCAGATCAATGACCGGCTGTCCTTCCAGAAGTTTTTGGGGCTCACCTTGTCCGACTCTGTTCCGGATCAGAAGACGATCTGGTTGTTTCGGGAGACGTTGCGTCACAACGGGAGGGTGAAGAAGCTCTTCCGACGATTTGAGCGCCACGTAAAGGAGGCGGGGTTGATGAGACAGGAGGGAAGGATCATCGACGCCTCGTTCGTGGATGTGCCGCGGCAGAGGAACCGCCGGGAGGAGAACGCGGAGATCAAGTCGGGGAAGGTGCCGGAGTCGTTCCAGGAGAATGAGCATCGGCTGGAGCAGAAGGACGTGGAGGCCCGGTGGGCGAAGAAGGGGGAAGAGGTTCACGTTGGGTACAAGGATCACGTGAAGGCGGACAAGACGACCAAGCTGATCGAGGATTACGCGGTGACGGATGCCTCGGTGCATGACTCTCAGGCCGTGGAGGATCTGATGGAGGAGACCGACGGGACGTTGCATGCGGACAGTGCGTACACGGGGGAGACGATCGAGGCCCTCTTGGAGGAGAATGGAGGCACGGGCGAGATTTGCGAGAAAGGATACCGTGGGCATCCCTTGACGGAGAGGCAGAAGAAGAGCAATCGGAAGAAGAGCACAATCCGGGTTCGTGTGGAGCATATGTTCGGGTTCATGACGAATACGATGAGGGCCGGGTTGAAGATGAGAGGGATCGGGATGAGGAGGATTGCCGCCGGGGTTGGGCTCTTGAATCTGGTGTTCAACATGGCCCGGTACGAGCAGATTGTGCGATTGCAGTTGGTGGAGTGTCTCCGGGAGACAGAAAGTGGTTGAGAGGAAGGGAAAATGGACCGAAAGGCACGAGAACCAAGCCGGATCAGGGCTTCCGGGGCCCCACAAGAAGTCAAAAATGCGGGGTCGCCGGTTTCAATTTACCGAAAATGAGGCAATCGGTTTCAAACGCGGTTATTAGAGGTGCCCTGGAAATGATTTTGTTTTGACAGCTGATTTATCTGTATTGACTCTTTTTGAGGGACTCTCGCCTATCCGCTGTGCACCTCCATGATTCTCTTTCCGCCTCTTTCCTCCCTTCGCATGTCTCCGCTATAATCCGGCTTGCTCTTGAGCAAATTTATGACTACTGCCAACACTGAATACAAAGACCGACTCCACCAGCTGGCCGAGCTGATGCTCGCCGTGTCGGGCGAATCGGTCACGATGATGAAGCGCAATGCCCCCGCACAGGCGCTGAAACTCAAGCGCCAGGAGGAGTGGGGTATCTACCTGGAATTCCTCAAGATCATGTTCAATCTCACGGATCGGCTGGTGGCCCTGCACATCCCGATGAAGGACCAGATGGAGTTCATGAATGGGCTGGAAGATACGGTGACGCAACAGTTGAAGCACGCCCTGGAACCGGCCTTCGGGAATAACGCGGATCAGATGGAAATCGTCATGACCATTGGCACGACTGTGGCAGAAAGTCGTCAGGTGTACGAGAAGTACAAGTTTCTCATCACGGAAGACTCCAAAACTAAGAACGAGATGTTCCACGACTTCGGCGAGAAAGTAGCGGAGGCACTCGGCACAGCCGGCAATGCACAACTCAGCTCCGCGGCGACGCTCTGCGCCACCGCAGCCGTGCCGGCTCTCAGTGCCGTGCTGCAAGGGCACGCCCCCCCTTCCCATGAAGCGTCGCAGGTGGCACCCCCGGCGGTGGGGAACGGAACCGACCAAAGAACCGGGACGGGCCAGGAGATCAAACTCGTCAGCTTGATGTCGAGCGTACTGGGTGAAGAAGTCGAAACCCGTTGGGGACTGCACCCACGGTTCCGCGAAGACCTCACACCGTCCGAGCTGCAGCAACTCACAAAACTGCTCAACCAGGTCGCAAAAATCCTTGGCGAACGGTACGCCGCCGTGGCATTCTCCAAAGAATGGGCCTCATGGCATAAGGCCGGGCACGCCTGATCCCACCAGTGATCGCCCGTCATTGCCGATATTCGATTCTTTATCTGGATCAAAGGAGTGCTTGTGGATTCTCACAATGGCATACACAGTTCTCTCCCGCAGAATCTTAGTCGTCTACCCGAACTGGCGCAGAATCTGTGGTGGAGTTGGACGCTGGAAGCTCGCCAGCTGTTTGAAGCAATCGACCCGACTCTCTGGTTTCTCACACACCACAATCCGGTCAAACTTTTGGCTGATGTGAAGCCGGACCGATTGACGCGCTTGGCCGAGGATCCGTCGTTCCTCCGTCAATACTCAGCAGTGTTTCGGTTGTTCGACGAATATCTGAGTAATATGGAGAGTTGGGCCAGGACACACCAGGCTGATCTGGCAAAGACGACTATCGCTTACTTCTCGGCCGAATTCGGGTTACATGCCTCCGTACCCATCTATAGCGGCGGCCTCGGCATCTTGGCCGGAGACCATTGTAAGGAGGCGAGCGACCTCGGGCTCCCGCTCGTCGGCATCGGGTTCATGTATCCGCAAGGATATTTCCGCCAACGAATCACACCTGAAGGATGGCAAGAAGCGGCCTATGCCCCGTTCAATCGCGACGAATCTCCGGTCAATTTGGCACGGACTCCATCCGGGGAACCGTACCAGTTCGTCGTTGACATGGGCGGTCGTCGCGTGACTGCGGCGGTCTGGAAGGTGTTGGCTGGTCGCATCCCGCTGTATCTGATCGATACAGATGTGCCGGAAAACAGCCCGGATGACCGCGCCCTCTCCGCCCGACTGTACGGAGGCGATCAGGAGATGCGGCTCTGTCAGGAAATCCTGTTGGGGATCGGCGGAGTGCGCATGTTGCGCTCGCTCGGCATCTCGCCATCGGTGTGGCATGCCAATGAAGGACACTCTGCGTTCCTGACCTTGGAGCGAGTGCGAGAACTGGTTCAAAATGGCTCATCCCATGCGGAAGCCAGCGAGCTTGTCCGCCAAAGCACCGTGTTCACGACGCACACCCCTGTGCCGGCCGGGCACGATGTGTTCCCGCACCATCTGATGGATCGTTACTTTACCGGGTATTGGGAGCAACTAGGGCTTTCGCGCGACGAGTTTCTCCGCCTCGGCGAAACTCCAGAATCAGGCGGACATGGCTTCAATATGACTGCGCTCGTGATGCGCCTGTCGGCCCACGTCAACGGTGTCAGCCGCGAGCATGGCCGTGTGACACGAGAAATGTGGCAACACTTCTGGCCGGGATTGCCGACCGACCAGATCCCAATCCGTAGTGTGACCAACGGCATTCACGTACCGACATGGATTTCACCGGAACTCCACCACTTATACGGCAAGTCCCTGAGCCCAACCTGGACCCAGACCTGCGATGATCCAGCCATGTGGCAGCGGGTGATGGATGTGCCCGACCATGAGCTGTGGGCGGTCCGACAGGTGATGAAACGGAAACTGATGGGCTTCATCCGTGAACGCGCCAGAAACGGGTGGATGCACGGGCATCTCCAACCATCGCAAGTGCTCGCCCGTGGAACCCTCCTGGACCCGGAAGCATTGACGATCGGGTTTGGCCGACGGTTTGCAACCTACAAACGGGCCACCTTGCTCTTCCGAGACTTGGAGCGATTGAAGGCTCTGCTGCAAGACCGCTGGCGTCCCGTCCAGCTCATCTTCGCCGGCAAGGCCCATCCAGCCGATGAGCCAGGTCGGTACTTCATTCACGAAGTGCTGAATTTCTGCCATGACCATAAACTGGGAGGCCGCATCGCGTTCCTTGAAGATTACGAGATGCATATGGCGAAGTATCTTGTCCAAGGCGTCGACATTTGGTTGAATACGCCTCGTTTCCCCATGGAGGCCAGCGGCACCAGCGGGATGAAGGCCGCTCTGAACGGCGTACTGAATCTGAGTATTCTCGATGGGTGGTGGGTCGAGGGATACAATGGAGCCAATGGGTGGGGAATCCAACCGTTAAGTGAGCCCGCCGACGCGCAGGCTCAAGATCATCATGACGCGGAGCAGCTCTTTCGCCTGTTGGAACAAGAGGTCGTCCCGTTATTCTACCAGCGCGATCGAGACGAGATTCCCCGAGGCTGGCTCCAAATGGTCAAAGAATGCATACGCACCGTCGTGCCTCAATTCTGCACAACGCGGATGCTCAAGGACTATGTCAGTCTGATGTACACTCCTGCGACGGTACGTCTGCCGACGACATGGTAGCTCCGTGCCACACGACGAATCGACATCCCCTGCTGTATCGACGGCAGAACAGAATGTCCATCGTGGTAGTATGGGGTACACTTGCGCTGGGTCTCCTCGCAGCGCCTCTTGGTGTGGCATCGGGAGGCCCACCCTCAACCGTCGAGTCAAAGGCCGCAGCCCTTTTTAAGGCCGGTGATTATCCGGCGGTGGCGAATCTGTTCAGGGAACTGCCACCCGATGCCACACCGTCAACAGCCTTCCTCCGCCACGCCTTGCTGAGCTACGTCCGGCTCGGACGAACAGACGAGGCGCTCACGATCTATGCCAAACTGCACCAGTCTGGGCCTGCACACGATTACTCGCTTCTCCGACCATTGGCTCTCGGTGTGATCACCAGCCACGTCCGCGACCGCCACGAACACGTTCGCATAGCCGCCTACTCGGCGCTTGCGGAATTGGGTCTCCCGGAGACCGCTGCGTTATTGGAGGATGGGTTGCTGGATACCTCGGTCGTCGTACGTGCGCGAGCCGCGGAGGCGATCGGAAAAGCCGGGCTCGCAGCGAAATCCGGGGCGTTGCGTCGCGCACTGAGAGATGAGATGCCGACCGTTCGCATTGCCGCCATGACTGCGTTGGGTGACGCGAATGCGAGTGATGTTCGACAACAGCTCCTGGACGTCGCCCGTACAGAAGACGGACCTGAAGCCGTCTTCGCCTATGCTGCGTTGGTCAAATTGGGGCGCGCTGAGAAACTGGACGATATTAAAAGCGCAGCGACCTTGCCGGATGCTGAGTCGAGAATGGCAGCATTGGGTGCGTTGGGACGCCTCAAGCACCCAGGAAGTCTGGCGGTCTTATCCCAAGCGGTGTATGATCCCGATCCATCCGTACGAGCCTTCGCCGCTGGGGCACTGGGTGAATTCGACTCCCCAGGCGGTGTGGCCCCGTTAACGCATGCGATCGGGGATGAAGTGGGAATGGTTCGCGGCGTCGCCGCCACAAGTTTAGGGAGACTTGGTATCAAGGAGAACCGGCCTCTCCTGCTGGCGCTCACCCGGGATCCGAATCCACACGTCCGTGCCAGCGCCGTTGAAGGGTTACTCCGCCTCGGAGAGGCTTCGGCGCTTTCGCTTGCGGGCGATCTGGCACAACATCCAGATCCTTCCATTCGTAGCGCAGCCGCCCAAGCCCTGAGCGCATCTTCGGACGAACAAGCATTGACGCTCCTGCAACATCTTATACAAGACCAGCAACCCCTCCCTCGACTGATGGCCGCCAGGGCGTTGAGGGAAAGCCATGTCGGAGCCGTCCCGGTACTAGTCAAGGGCCTACAAGACTCTGATGATGCGGTGCGCATCGCGTCAGCACATAGTCTGCTCCAGCAGATCTCTCAACAGAGCTCAGGGAAACGTCGCCATTAACGAGGGACCGCTATGGTGAAATTTTTCGGTGTGATCTTGCTGCTCCTCGGCGCATTCGGGGCGGGTTACTATTTCGGACAACGGCCCGTCGGCACACTCCAGCGAACCGTCGCTGAGCTACAACAGTCCCTAAAGGATGTGTCCAGAAATGTGGTAGACACCACGCTCGGGATCGAGCGCGATCTCCGCCGGCGTCAAGGACTCGTGGAGGCCAAATCTCGATTGGTACAGACCAAAGCCCACATGGTTGAGCGAAATTACGGCGACGCGGCAAAGGAGCTGACGGAAGCCATCGATGCGGTGGAAGCCATCACCAAGGGAGCCAAGGTCGACAGCATGACGAATGCCCTGCGCGATCTGGCTGGGTCACTGCGCGAGGTGAAACTGGAACTGGCGATGGGGAAGCCGGTCACGTTGAAGAAGTTGGATGAGCTGCAGCTGAAGATGGATCAGCTACTGACCAAGTAGTTCAGGCGTTGGTCGGTTGGGAAATAGACTGCTTCTTCCACTTCGCAAGAATGCGCTCGATGCGCATCTTGACCACCATGTCCGGGTCCTTGAGCAATGGTTTGATGGCCTCACGTCCCCGTTCGTCTCCGATCGACTCCAAGGCGGCAGCTGCCGTCAACCGGGTGAACCAGTCGTTATCACCGAGCATGTCAATGAGCGGCGTGACGGCATCGCTGCTTTTGATCCGTCCCAAGGCCAGCACCGCGCTCTTGCGGACATTTTCATCCTTGTCGCGAAGCGCCCCGATCAACTTCTCGACGGAAGGCTCACCTAGTTCAACCAAAGCATGAATGGCATCATCCTTAAACTCATCGTTCCGAAGCTGGAGCATCAGAGGATCGAGCACGCGTTCGTCACGAATCCTTCCGAGCGCCAAAATTGCGTATTTGCGCACTTCCCAGTCGCGGAGCAGCTTAAGAAGCATGTCGACAGCGGGGGAGCCGACCTGGCCCATCGCTTCGATCGCAACTTCTCGAACCTGCCAATCCCCATCGCGTAACGCGCGGGCCAACGGCTCCACACACCGTTCATCAGCCATTTCGCCAAGCGTGATGACGGCCTCTCGACGGACGACCCAATCAGGATCGTTGAGGAGATCGATTTGGATATCGATCTCGTCTTTGATCTGCTCTTCCTCGAGAGCGACCGCCGCTTGTCCAACGGCAACGGATTCAGCAGGGGCAAGCAACTCAGCCTGCGTCGAATCAGTCGCAACGTCACTCATCGGGCCATCACTGGCCTGAAGACTGAGGGGGTTCGTACCCGGCGATGAAGATTTAGGTTCTTGCTCCATAGAGGACTACCAGACGCAAATACCAGCACGAACTCATTAACTCGATGCCGTGGCAGCCGCCTTGCTTCCAGCTGCTTGTTTTTTCCGCTGTGCCAGTGCCCTCCGCTTGCGCTGCTCCCGCTTCAATCGCTTCCTGAGAGATCTAAGCGCACTGTCTCCTTTTGGATTATCGTGGTCGGTGCGCTTCGCGACAATCTTCTTCCTGAGTTTTGCTTCTTCCGGCTCCGCTGCCCGTTTCTTGGCCATCGATCTGTGCCTCCCGTTCGATCACTCACGCCCTGCCAGCTTCAATAAGAAGAGGAGTCAGTCTAGTGGAGACCTTTACGCACTGTCAACCTTGACGGAATGAATGAGAGTGAGGTTAGGCGAGCACTAACCCGGCCACCGACGTTCCTACTGAATGATCGACGGAGAGCATCGCCAAGGCCCAGCGATTTCGCCGTGCTATCCAGAGGTCGCCCTGAAGATTTCGAGTGTGAGAAGTCATGCCGGATGAAGTCCGGTCAGGTCGAGATCTGGTATCGGCAAGAACCGACGCCACTCGTCCGGTGAACCTCTCTGACAGCCACGTGAGGTCCGGACGGCGCTCGCCGACAATCTCGACTTGCACATAGGCCAAGCCTTTGTGCCCCATGCCCAATTGCAGAGCCGCACGACGTGAAAGATCGAGGATTCGACCCTTCTCATAAGGACCTCGATCGGTAATCCGCACATAGAGATGCTTGCCATTGTTCAGATTGATGACACGGACCACGCTCCCGAGCGGCATGGTGCGATGCGCGGCGGTCAAAGCGTCCATATCGAACAGCTCACCGTTCGCCGCCTTCCTGCCGTGGAACTGCTCACCATACCAGGAAGCCACCCCTCGATCCTTGATGCCGACATCGAGTTGCACATCTCCTTTAGGAACCCACGAACAGGCCCCCAAGGAGAGGCAGAAGACCAAGGCTAGAGAACCTGAGGATGAGAGCCGATTGTAATGAGAGTAGGTGTCCATGCTACGAGCCGCCTCCCTCTGCTGACATTGTCCGCTTCCGGGACAAGTGGGATCAGAGTATGAAAGGGATAGGATTTCAACAACACCGACAGGAGTACCTGTTTCCCCCACCTCCGTATGAAATCCTCTGTTGATCGATGAAGAGAATGACCGTCCAAAAATGAACACGGTCGGCTTCGTCGTGGTCCACATATAGATGAGATAGGATTTAAATTCAACAGCAGAAGTTGGTGGGTCACTGGTTACAGGCTGGACGCTCCTCAAAGACTCGTACTGCTCTGAGATCAATCTCTCTCAGTACGACGAACATTCTTCCATAATACTTCGTATCGATGCAGTGATCCGTCATTCTTGATCCATACGGCCGTATTGACTGCCTCGGAGGTTGTGAGTAAGATCCCCCTGGTAGCCGCAAATTGTCGTTTCGAGAGCGAGACCACTTCAGTCTCCTCAGTTGTTCGCACCGATATCACTTTCGTGATCGACGTTCAAAATATTACAAAGCGGTACGGCCATCATACGGCTATTGATCGCGTCACCTTCTCGGTGGCCAAGGGAGAGGTGTTGGCATTCCTTGGCCCTAATGGCGCTGGGAAAACGACCACGATGCGGATCCTCACCTGCTTCATGCCGGCTACTGAAGGCCACGCCAGGGTAGCCGGATTTGACTGCACCGATCAGCCCTTGGACGTGAAGCGGCAGATCGGCTATCTGCCTGAAACTCCGCCGGTCTATCAGGAACTTACCGTCACCGAATATCTGACTTTCGTCGGCCGACTTCGGGGCATGACGGGACAGACGCTCACGGCAGCGTTCGACCGAACCATCGGAAGACTTGAGCTGGGTGCGGTGCGTCATCGGCTAATCGGAAACCTCTCCCGTGGGTATCGCCAGCGCGTCGGACTGGCGCAAGCGCTACTGCACGACCCTCCGGTCCTCATTCTCGACGAACCGACGGTCGGACTCGACCCAAAGCAGATCATTGAGATCCGGGAGCTCATCAAGAGCCTGGCCGGATCCCATTCTGTGATTCTCAGCACGCACATCCTCCCGGAGGCCACCGCAGTCTGCCAGCGGGTTGTCATCATCAACAAGGGTCGTATCGTTGCGGAAGACACACCGGAACAATTGTCGGCTCGATTACGTCACTCCGAGAAGGTGTCCATCACCCTCAAAGCCGTCCCTTCGGACTGCGAGATGAAACTCCGGGCAATCCCAGGCATTCTCAATGTTCTGCCGGGACAAGCAGGAGGGAGTTTTCTGCTCGAGTGTGAGCTGGGTCGTGATCTGCGCGATGAGATCGCGCGTCTCGTCGTATCATCTCACTGGGGTTTACTCGAACTCCGTACGATATCCATGACATTGGAAGACGTGTTCCTTCAGCTGACACGCCATGAGGATCACCTCGCAGAGCCGGCGGAAGCCATGGTCAGCGCTCCAGCTGAACAAACGGACGCGTAGAAATCATATGTCTCCTGTGCAAGCCGTCATCGCCAAAGAACTCCGCGGGTACTTCGTCTCTCCCATTGTCTACGTGGTTGGAGCGGTCTTTCTGCTCATCTTCGGACTACTCTCCTACCTCTATGTCGGATTTGCCGGAGCGCAAGCCATCCAGCTGATGCAAATGCAAGGAGGGGTGGCTCAAATCAACCTGAACGACCTGGTCTTCCGCAACCTCTTTGCCAGCGTGCGGATCGTGCTGCTGATCATCTTACCTATCCTGACGATGCGGCTGTTCGCAGAAGAACGTAAATTACGAACATTTGAGTTCCTGCTGACGTCCCCCATTAGGATCAATGACATTATCATCGGCAAATTTGTGAGTGTCCTGCTGATCTATCTCGGTCTCTTGGGATTAACGGTGCTGGTCCCGACCGTGTTGATGCTGTTCAGCGATTTTGACTGGAATCCAATCTGGACCGGGTACCTGGGGATGGCGCTGCTGGGAGCACTGTTTCTCTCAGTCGGGGTGTGTGCGTCGGCGCTGACGGAGAATCAGATTGTCGCCGCCTTTGTGAGCTTCGGCACGCTGCTGTCCATGTGGTTGATCGCCGGATTGGGAAGTCTCCTCGGCGATACCACGGCAGGCCGAATTATTTCTTATGTGTCCTACATGGAGCACTACGACCGATTGGTTCGAGGATTGATCGACACAAGCGATCTCGTGTACTTCGGAAGCGGACTCGTGCTCATGCTGTTTCTGACACATCGCATTGTGGAATCGACACGGTGGAAATAAGCCTCAAATCTCTTCCCCTCGGTCTTATCGGAGTCGTACTCGCAATCGGCGGCATGATTGCATACAGCCTTCGACCGGACTGGCTGTGGGCCGTCACCATTGCAGAGGGGGTGGCGCTCATCTGCCTGTTGCTGTTCTTCGTCTTTCATTTTGAGACTGTGAAGGCATTCTCCAGTCGGCGCTCCACCAAGATGGGACTGAACAGCGTCCTGATGATCCTGCTCTTTTCGGGCATCCTGATTGTCGTGAATTTTCTCGCATCCCGCCACTCCGTGCGATGGGATCTCTCGGAAAATCAGAATTTCACGCTGGCGCCGCAAACCTATCGCGTCCTCAGAACGTTGCCGCGCGACGTCAAAATCACCGTGTTCACTCGGGAAAAAGATCCTGGCTATCAAGCATTTAAAGAACGACTGGAGAGTTATCGACAAGCTTCTAGCAAACTCAGCGTGGAGTTCATCGATCCTGAGAAACAGCCCAAGATGGCCCAGAGCTATGGGATCTTCCGAACCGACACGGCCATTTTCGAGAGCGATGGGCAGACCATCCGCGTGACCTCGCCGTCTGAGGTCGAGTTGACCGGTGCCTTGATTCGCATCTCCAAGGACTCGAAAAAACGGATTGTCTTTGTGGAAGGCCACAGCGAATTGAATGTCGAAGACAAGGAACGCAACGGCCTTTCTATCGCTAAAGAAGCCCTGATTCGACAAGGGTACGAGATCGGCACCATCTCGCTCCTCAAGGAATCAGCCGTGCCGAGCAACACGTCGGTGTTGGTGCTAGCCGGTCCACGCCGTTCCGTTACGAAGGACGAGCAGGACCGTATCCGGGAGTACGTCGAGAAGGGTGGCCACCTCTTGGTGTTGGCCGATCCCGATACCCAGACCGGCTTGGAATCATTACTCGCCCATTGGGGTCTCGGTCTGGGCCCCGGTGTATTGGTGGATCTGCAAGATCGGTTGGCCCAAGGCGACCTCACCGCATTGTTGGTCAGAACGTTTACTGAGCATGAGATCACGCAGGACCTCACGTCCGCCGTGCTGTTGCCGCTATCCCGGCATGTGACCTTCGACGAGCAAGTCGGGAAAGACTGGGATTTCGTGCCACTGGCTCGCACGTCGCCGAACAGTTGGGCCGAAACCAATATGCAAGGCCGCGTCGTGAGCTTAAGCGAAAAGGAAGATGTGAAAGGGCCGCTCCCCATGGCCGCTGCGTTGTCGCCAAAGAAGGCCCCCGAAGAAGGCGAACCTCGCCCGGCCATCGCAGTCATCGGCAACTCGACCTTCGTATCCAATGCCTTCTTTAATTTTCCCGGCAACAGCGACTTCTTTCTCCATACGATGGGGTGGCTGGCCGAGGAACGAGACTTGATTTCCATCGCACCCAAAGAGCCAGCGTTGCGGCCATTCACACCCAACCCCACCCAGGAACGGACGCTGATCTATATTCAGGTTGTCTTTCTTCCCCTCCTGACGTTGCTCACTGGCATCATCGTATGGAGAAAGCGCAGACGCCTCTAGGCTATGTCACGTTACTGGCCCACACTCCTACTCCTGGTGATTCTCGCTGGTCTAAGCGGCTATCTCTACCTTGTGGAGCTTCCCACCAAAGAACAAGAAGAGAAACAAGAAACTGCGCAGAAGCAACTCCTACCGTTCCCTGAGACCTCGATTACCGGGCTTTCGATCACCACCGCTCAGGGACCGATCAGGTTCAAGCTGGACGCACCCGGGAAATGGTCGATCGTGGCTCCGCTTCAAACAGACGCCGACAATCGCGAAGTGCAATCGCTTATTCGGGCGCTGGTGACAGGGACCATCACCCGGACCCTCGAAGAGCAAACCACCACCTTGGCGCCATTCGGGCTCGAACAGCCGGTCACCACCCTGACCATCACGGCGGGGGCTGAGCAGGAAACAGTTTCCATCGGCGACAGCGGCCCCCTCTCCAATACCCTGTACATCCTTCGTGCCTCAGATCGACGGGTGTTGCTGACGACCCTCGCGCCGAAAGACTTCATCAATAAATCCTTGATGACCTTCCGCCGGAAAGAGCTCTTGCGATTTGCGCAAAACGATGTCGAACGAGTTCGTCTGACGTATCCAACCACTGAAATCGTGATCGACAACATGGCGAAAAACAAGCCGCGGCCCTTATGGAAGATCATCTATCCCATCGAAGCGGAAGCAGACCAGAATGAGGTTCGGTCAGTGATGTTTCGATTGGAAGATCTGAAAGCACTGAGCATTATCGACCCAGGGCCGCAGCGAGACACCATCGCCACGACCCTCACGACGCAAAAGGTGAAGGTCACGCTGTCTACTGCGGCAGGCGACCAGTCAGTCCGCCTCTATCAACCCGACCCTCAGAGTGGTGAGGCGATTGCAGAGACCACATCGGATGGACCGCTCTATCGCATTAACCCCGTGTTGATCAAGGACCTGACACGAGAGCTCTTCAATTTTCAGGATAAGCGACTCCTCGGTCTCGATTATACGGACGTGGCCATGCTGTCAGTGAAGACGAGAGATAAGCAGTATGTGTTGATCAATCAAAGCGGCGAGTGGGTACTTGAAGATCAGCCCATGGTGAAGGTCAGCCAAGAAGCCGCTGATCTGCTTGTCAGCCGTGTGGCGAACCACCCCGCAGAAGAACGTGTGATGAAACAATCCGCACCCCTTGCTCCCTATGGGCTGCTGGCGCCAGCTGCTGAATTTGTTGCCACCAGCAAAGACGGCAGAACGATTGGGAAACTGACACTCGGGAGCCGGGCAGGCGATCTTCTCTATGCCACCGGCCAACGACTCAATGGGGTGTTTCAAGTGCGCCCGGACCTTCTCACTCAGATTCCCACGAAGACCGAGCTCCTTGCCAAATCGAAGGACAGTTCAGAAACCAAGCGCTAACCTTCCACACTGCGGATGCTTAATATTCTTGTGCCATTGGACGTTCCACCTCTCTGGCTCTGCGAGCCTGCTCTCATTCTCTGATCCGTCGCACATCGCTTCCAGCAAACCCTTACCTATGTAGGGCTAGCCCGATTTCATACCTGCCCGTAGTATCCAGCTCTACCATGTGAGTTCATTGAGGGGTTGATCCCCATATCCATCAACTAAACAAGAACCAAAAACAGGCGGCACCACATGAAACACATCTTTACGTCGGTAGCCCAAGCTCATCTCGCAACCGTCCTTCTCGTTACCATCAGCGTGGGAGCCTATGGTTGCGCGGACTCCGCGACGGTCAACCCCGCGGTAGAGCTCGCCAGCCTGACCATCACACCCGGGACGCTTCAACCAGCGTTTAAGGGTTCAATCACACAGTACAGCGTCGATCTGACCAGCAACATCACGAGTGTAACTGTAAGCGCTCAACCCGCGGTCTCAGGAGACAGCGTGACCATCAACGGTCTGACGACGACAAGTCGTGTCATTACTCTTAGTCCGGCTGGAACCACGACTCCGGTAAGCATCGTCGTATCAGAATCTGGTAGCAATTCAAGAACTTACACCGTCCTCATCAATAGAGCCAGTTTGGCAGGGAACAATTCCTTGCAGAGTTTATCCGTTTCTCCCGGAACCCTGACTCCCACATTCGATGCAAATCTGCTGAGCTATACGGTCGATGTCGCCAACAACGTTGGCAACGTCATGGTCACCCCTACGCTCCAAGACCCTGTTGCGACGGTGACAGTGGACGGACAACCTGTTGTCTCAGGCCAAGCTCAATCGGTTTCGTTGAATGGAGCGGGTTCGATCACTCTTATTAACATAGTTGTGACCGCGCAAAACGGCACCGAGAAAACCTACCTGATAACCGTCAGCCGAGGCATATCGAGCAATGCCAACTTACAGAACTTGATCATTTCTCCGGGAACGTTAAGCCCACCCTTCAGCGCCGGTACGGTCGGCTACACGGTCAATGTCGCAAGCAACATGGCCAGCGTGATGGTGACACCAACCCTCCAAGATGCTAGTGCAACCATGACCGTGAACGGGACACCTACCAACTCCGGACAGGCCAGAACTATTTTGTTGAATGCGTCGGGGGCGGTTCCTTCGAACACCTTTATCAATATCATCGTGACCGCAGAAAACCAGGTGAGCCAGAAGAACTACGTTGTTGTCGTGATCAGAGCAGCATTGGGCGACAACAATCTGTCGACCTTGACGGTAACCCCTGGCTCCTTGATCCCATCCTTCGCCCCAAATACGACGGACTATGCGGCGAACGTGGCGACCAACGTTACAGAGGTGACCATCTCAGCCACAAAGGCTATTCCGAATGCCGTCATGCTTATCGGTTCCGTCACGGTCCCAGCTGGGACCGCATCGGGGCAGGAGACCTTCCCACTGAACGGACCAGGCACACAGACTACCATCTCAATATCCGTCACCGCCCCCAATGGAGGAGTGCCAAAGACATATAGCATCGTCGTAACCCGAGCGGCATCGAGCAACAACAATTTGTCGGCATTAAGCGTGACATCTGGCGCCTTGAACCCCATCTTTGATGAAAACACCACCAGCTACACCGTGAATGTGACCACCGACATCACAGAAGTGACTGTCTCTGCCACCAAGGCTGATCCGAACGCGGTGATGCTGATCGGCTCCGTCACGGTCCCGGCTGGCACCGCCTCGGGACAAGAAACCTTCCCGCTTAACGGGCCAGGGACCCAGACCCTCCTGTCGATCGACGTGACCGCTCAGAGTGGAGGTGCCCCCAGGACCTACACTGTCACCATAATCCGAGCGGCATCGAGCAACAACAATTTGTCGGCATTAAGCGTGACATCTGGCGCCTTGAACCCCATCTTTGATGAAAACACCACCAGCTACACCGTGAATGTGACCACCGATGTCACAGAAGTGACTGTCTCTGCCACCAAGGCTGATCCGAACGCGGTGATGCTGATCGGCTCCGTCACGGTCCCGGCTGGCACCGCCTCGGGACAAGAAACCTTCCCGCTTAACGGGCCAGGGACCCAGACCCTCCTGTCGATCGACGTGACCGCTCAGAGTGGAGGAGCTCCTAAAACATACAGCATCACCGTCGATCGTGCTCTGGGACCTTAGGCAAACACGAATCGTTCTGCTCTGGTACCGGCCTTTCCACCGCTCTGCCACGACTACTGGTGAACAGGCCAGATCCTGGCAGTAGCGCCTTCAATTTGATACCTCTGCTCCCGTATTGCCTCACTCGTTAGGCACCTACCACAGGGCCATTCGGACTCTTGACCTGACCCGTCAGGTTCAGCTATACGTTCATTCCCCGCTTACCCTTAGGTAGCATGGATAGATTTACCCTAAGCCTGCACGTACCCTTTGAGATGCTTATCCGAGTTCATAGAGTCGCCCACTTCACTAACTTCCGATATTCGAGAAAGCGATTAGGTTTAACATGAAACAAGCCTTCCGACTCGCTGGACATTGTATTGGCGCCGTTCTTTTCACCGCTGTCGGCTTAGGAGCCTACGGCTGTGGCGACTCAGCCACCGTCAACCCCGTGGTAGAACTTGCCAGCCTGTCAGTCTCACCTGGAACTCTTCAACCAGGCTTTAGCGGCGGAACCACCCAATATAGAGTCGATGTCACCACCGACATTACGACAGTGACCATCACTGCTCAGGCAGCAGTGGCCGGAGATGCTGTCACAATCGATGGGCAGCGAACGACAAGCCGGTCCGTTATCCTAGACCCTCCAGGGTCAACGACTGTCATTAATATCGTTGTTTCGGAAACAGACACTAATTCTAGAACATATGTAATACGCGTAGTCAGAGCAGGTCTAGCCGGGAACAATTCACTAGAAAGCCTGACCGTATCGCCCGGGACCCTGGCTCCTACATTCGATGAGAACCTGCAATCCTATACAGCTAGTGTTGACAACAACGTCGGAAGTGTCACGGTGACCTCTACGCTTTCGGATACAGCTGCGACGATGACGGTGAACGGCCAAGCCACCAACTCAGGACAGGCCAGGACAATTACTCTCAATGCGGGTGGCCAAAGCACCACTATCACGATTATTGTGACAGCACAGAACGGCAATTCAAAAACGTACGTGGTGACCGTGAGTCGCGGGCGGTCAAACAATAACAATTTGCAGAGTTTGGGCATTTCGCCAGGCACGTTGTCTCCATCTTTCCGCGCCGGCACAACCGGCTACACAGTCAATCTGGCGGCCACCTTAGCGAATAATCCAGCCAACGTCACAGTCACGCCGAGACTGCAAGATACCGCTGCAACCATGACCGTCAATGGGCAAACCACGACATCAGGACAAGCTCGAACCACTCCGCTGCCGGCACAAGGATCAAACACCTTTATTAATATTGTGGTAGTTGCGCAGGACGGCACCCCAAAAACATACACAGTGAACGTCATCCGTGCCGCCCTTGGCGGAAACAACAATCTGTCTGGCTTGACCGTCTCGCCGGGCCCGCTGGCCCCTGTGTTTTCCGCCGCCACGACCAGCTATACGGTGGACGTGGCGAGCACCGTGGCCAGCATCACAGTTACGCCTACTCGGCAGGATTCCAACGCAACGATCACCGTGAATGGGCAAGCCGCCACGTCCGGACAGGCCCAAACGGTTACGTTGCGGGCAGCAGGTCTGAGTACCTCAATCCCTATCATGGTGACGGCTCCGAACGGCAGCTCCAAGACCTACACCATCACCGTTGACCGAGCGGCGCTAGCGAGCAATAACAACCTGTCGGCATTGAGCGTGACACCTGGCTCCTTGGCTCCCAATTTTGCTGCTGGCACGTTGAGCTACACAGTGAATGTTGCCACCAATGTCACCGAAGTGACCGTCACAGCCACCAAGGCCGACCCGAATGCGGTGACCTCCGGGAGTGTACCGAATAGCGGCCAAGCGACCATTCCGCTGAACGGAGCAGGAACAAGCACATCAGTGTCGATCACCGTGACCGCACCGAATGGCAGCTCCAAAACATACACCATCACGGTGGACCGAGCGGCACCTGCGACGCCTGCGGCCCCCCCTGCACCAACGAGCGCACCAGACCTGATACCTCAGTCTGACTCCTGCCCTCTTCTTGAACCTCCCGATCCTCTGGATCCCAACCAGTGCGCGCCTGGCACTAGTCGGGAAGACAATATTACCAACGTCAATACACCAAGCTTCACAATACCTCAACCAGGGGCCGGAGAAACACCACACCTCTATGTTGACGGGACGAAGGTCAAAGACGGATTTGATCAGGGAGCCACCACCCTTACTCCGCCGTCATCGCTGAGCGATGGGGTCCACTCGATTACCAGTACAGTATCCAACGGAGGGAGCGAGTCTGGCCAGAGCCCAGCTTTAAGTGTGACGATCGATACCGGAGCCCCTGGGACACCATTGCCATAAGTAGCCTGGCAGGAAATACCAACGGCGCGACCGCCTTAACGTTCACGAGGTTCCCCACAACCGTCTTGCTCTGTGACGGGGTACTCAATGAAGAAAGATCGAACTTAATTAGCATTTCCGCCGCCTCGTGCTCATTTCACCCTTCGTAACCCTTAGGACTCCTCAGCCACTAGGTTGACCCGACCGATCAGATTCGTTATACGTTTGATTGCGTAGTCTACGGCATTGGTCATGGCAGTTCGGTCTGGAGCCCTCTCTTGACCGGCTGACTACCCAGCGTATTCATCAAATACGAGCGTGTCCGTCACGTGAAACAAACAGAAAACCAGCAACTTCAATGAAACGCTTCTCCATCGTCGTGGGACCATATCTAGCCACCAGTCTTCTCATTGCCACTGCATTGAGCATCTACGGCTGCGGAGATTCAGCGTCAGTGAACCCAGTGGCAGAACTTCGCAACCTGACAGTCACGCCTGGAACGCTCACCCCAGCGTTTAATGGCGCTACGACCCAGTACAGCGTCGATCTGTCGAACAATGTTACAACGACGACCGTCACCGCTCAGCCTGCAGTATCCGGTGACACCGTGACGATCAATGGCCAAACCTCTACCAGCCTCGTCATTACGCTCGGGCCGGCAGGATCGACGACTCCTGTCAGTATCGTCGTGTCGGAATCAGGCAGTAACTCGAGAACCTATACCGTGCTCCTCAACAGAGCAGAGTTAACGGGAGATAATTCGCTGCAGCAGTTGTCGATCTCCTCCGGCACCCTCGACCCAGCATTTGATCCAAATACGCTGAACTACACCGTCAATGTCGCCAGCAGCATCACCAGTATAAGAGTGACGCCCACGGCGCAAGATCCTGCTGCCACACTCCGAGTGAACGGGCAAGCCGCCACCTCCGGTCAGGCCCTAACCATTCCATTGAGCGATCCTGGACAAAGTACCGTCGTCAGCATCGTTGTGACAGCCCAAAACGGTACGCCGCAACAGTACACCCTGGTCGTCTCTCGCGCAGCGCTCGGCGGGAACAATAATCTCCAGAGGTTGAGCGTATCGCCAGGATCTCTGTCCCCCTCATTCAGCGCAAGTCGAACCAGCTACTCGATCAGTGTGGGTGGAAGGGTCGAGAGCATTACCGTCACTGCAGCACCTGAGGATACGAATGCGAATCTGACGATCGAAGGACAAGATACGGGGTCGCGGGCCATCTCTTTGCCACCTGGTCCATCAAGAACCGAAGTCGAAGTGGTTGTGACCGCTCCGAATGGAATCCCAAAAACATACTTCATCACCGTGAACCGCGAGGCGCTTTCGGCTGATAACAACTTGGACACCCTCAGCGTGTCCCCAGGGACCCTGGACCCTGCCTTTTCTTCCGGCACCACGCAGTACACCGTCGAAGTGGCAACCCGTGTCACCGCAGTCACCGTCGCGGCCACCAAGTCTGATCCGAATGCCTTGATTTCTGGCGATATTCCCAATCAAGGACAAGCAACGATTCAGCTCGACGGACCAGGGACCAGCAAGCTTGTCAGGATCACCGTCGCTGCACCGAATGGAACCTCCAAGACGTACAACATCACTGTGAAACGATTGGCACCCTCGACGGACGCCAACCTATTTGACTTGCGGGTCAATTCCGGCACCTTGAATCCAGGATTTCGCTCCGGTGAGCTGAACTACACGGTTGATGTTGCAAGTGCCGCGGACAGCATCACTGTCTCCGCAACCAAATCGGACCCCGACGCCAGGATGTCCGCATTGGGACGAACGATCGCCAATCCTGGGATCCCAACCGGTAGTGTAACTGTGCCGCTTGGTCTGGGAACAAGCACGTCTATCGAGATCTCTGTGGTCGCAGAAGATCAGGTGAGCACGAGGACGTACACGATTAATGTGAACCGACCGTCCCGTTAGGATCGGGGGTTATTCTTCAGCACCTGAGGTCCGGTTCAACGGGAGATCCTTCCGACATTATCCCGATGGCGCCTGCTTGATGTCTTCAGACGAGGCTTGTCCTGACTGATCCCCATAGGAGGGCGGAGGATCGGCGTTGGGCGAGCTCATCGTAAGACGCCTCCTACTCCTTTCCTCTGACTCCCAATGCTGCTGGCTCCTCATCCGACCTGTTGAACTGAGCAGTTAGGATCAAGAGCGCCTACACCCCGCCTCGCCATACACAAGTAGGATAGACCGATCAGAAATCCTTTTCGTAAGATTAGCCCCTCCCGTCATAGTCCGGACGGATAGCTGGACCCGACAGGTTATCCAGCAGAGAAAGTGATTGGGTCCATCATGAGCGTCTTCGTCACCATCCTTGCACGCTATCTCGCTATCACTCTTCTCGTCGCAAACAGCTTGGCGGCCGGTGGGTGCAACGATACCGCGTCGATTGATCCTGGGCCTCAGCTCGCGAACCTTTCGGTCTCCGGTGTATCGCTTCAACCGCGTTTCGCCAGAGAAACAACCAGCTACAGTGTTGACCTCCCCAGCAACATTCCCGAGGTAACGGTCTCGGCAACCAAGTCTGATCCGAATGATGTGCTGTCTGGTGCAGTGACAGCCCCTGCAGGACAAGCCACCGGTCAGACTACGATTTCCTCACCAGGACCGGGGTCAAGCAAAGATGTCTCACTGACCGTCACTTCCTCGGACGGAAGATCGAAGATCTACACCCTTACCCTCATGGCCGTAACCCTCGGCGAGGACAACACTCTCAAGAGCTTGACCATCTCACCAGGCATCTTGTCTCCCGCCTTTTCTGCAGGAATCTTCGACTACATTCTGGACGTAAGTACCTCGGTCGATACCGTGACCGTCTTGGTAACCAAATCTGATCCCAGCGCTGTCATCTCAGGCGATGTGCCCAATGAAGGACAAGCGACGCTCACGCTTGATGGGCCGGGGACAACGAAGGTGGTTTCAATTGTCGTCACCGCACCAAATGGGACCTCAAAGACATATGCCATCGCTGTCAAACGAGCGAGGCCCTCGAGCGACAATCGCTTATCTAACTTAACGGTGCGCCCAGGATTCTTGGAGCCTGATTTCGCTTCAGGAACCCAGGACTATAGAACGGATATTACCAATGATGTGGACAGTGTGCTCATCTCTGCAACGAAATCCGATTCGAACGCAGTGCTGTCGGCGTTCGGTTCAGTGATTGCTGCAGCAGGAACGCCGACAGGACAAATACAGGTCCAAATACAGGGGCGACGCACCGAAGCGGAGATGACCATCACCGCACAGGATGGCGTGAGCCGAAGATCCTACACCATTACATTCATCCGATCTCGTCGATAAACAGAAGTCCGTGCGGTGAGGCTGTAGCTGATCTCCCCTCACGTTCTGATACCTCCGGCTCCTGAGGTTCAGCCCCCCTGGTAGTTTCATACATCGCCACAATCAGTCCCTGCAATAAGGAAGATGGTTCACCGTTGAGATCAGGCTATCTCTTCTTGTTCGACTGACGCCCCTCATTTCTGTCAATTCAATCTGTTGACCCGATTAGTCAGATCAGTTATAGAACAAAGTACTGCTCGACCTAACGTAAATCGTGACAAGCTGATATTGAACCCTATCGTAGTCCCGAGACCGATGCAAGAAAGAGAACACCCCTGCATGAAGCACGCACCGTCCATCACACAGCAATCCATCGTCGCTCTTTTGCTTATCACAATTGGTTTGGGTGCCTCCAGCTGTGGGGACTCAGCGTCGATTAACCCAGAAGTGGAACTTGGCAGCCTAACCATAAACTCCGGAACACTTCAGCCAGCCTTTGCGAGCACAACAACCCGATATAGCGTTGATCTCTCCACCAGCGTCACGAGTGTGGCTATCACCGCGCAACCGCGCGTGGCCGGCGACACGGTGACTATCGATGGCCAAGCGACAACGAGCCGGTCTATTACCGTAGGCCAGGCAGGAGAGCCCCCCACGGTCGTCAGCATTGTGGTATCCGAATCGACGACCAAGTCGAGAACCTATACGGTTGTTCTCAACAAGGTCTCCTTAGCAGGCAACAACGACTTGTCGAAATTGTTGGTCATACCCGCCGGATTGTCCCCCGCGTTCGCTTCGAGCGAGCAAAACTACACCTTGGACGTGGCGACCGATGTCACCTCGGTAATTATGGCCGCAACCAAGTCCGATCCGAACGCCGTGCTTTCTGGTGATGTACCCAATGACGGTCAAGCAGTGATCCCTCTCGGTGGGCCAGGAACAACCAAAGATGTGTTAATGACCGTCACCGCACAGAATGGCTCCGCAAAGACCTACCGCATCACCATCAAACGAGCGGCGCCCATGAACAACAATAATCTGTCTGCCTTGAGCGTGAACGCCGGCACCTTAGATCCAGCCTTTGCGGCCGGTATACTGAGCTACACGGTGAACGTAGCGAGCGGCGTTGACAGCATAACCGTTTTAGCAACCAAGTCTGATCCGCAGGCCGTGATGTCCGCTTTCGGCTCGGTAATCGCCGCGGCAGGAACTCCAACGGGTCAAGCGTCCACTTCGCTGGGGCTAGGCATAACCACACCTGTATCGTTGACCGTCAGGGCGCCGGATGGAAGTCCAAAAACATACACCGTAAACGTATTCCGACCGAGTCGCTAAAAGACCGCTCGATCTTCCGCTACTGGTATAGGCGGCTATAGCCAGGAACACAGACTCGTAGCGGCAAAAGATTTTACCGCTTCGGATCCAGCTCGATCAGTCCCTTACGAATGGCGGTGATGGCGGCTTGTGTGCGATCGTAGACCTGCAGCTTGTGGAAGATGTTCCGGACGTGATTCTTTACGGTCTTTTCGCTCAAATCAAGGCTGTTGGCGATCTCCTTGTTGGTTTTCCCATCCGCCACCAATCGTAAGACAGTGATTTCACGCTCGGTCAAATCATGTTCGGCCCACGCCGACTTCTTCCCTTTCTTTTGAGCCATCAGCGAGAATTCAGCCAAAATTTTACTGGCGACTGAGGGATGGATCAGCGATTCACCACGAGAGATCGCACGAATGGCCACAACGATCTGAGACGATTCGGAATCTTTCAATAAGTATCCTGTGGCTCCCGCACGCACGAGGTCGAAGATGTACTGTTGTTCTTCGTACATCGTCAGCGCGACAATGCCGATGTGCGGAAGCTCACGTTTGATTTGTCGTGTAGCCTCCACCCCGCCCATCTTCGGCATACTCACATCCATGAGAATCACATCGGGAAGCAGCGTGCGGGCTTTCTCGACGGCCTCGACTCCATCCTGGGCTTCGCCGATGACGTGAATATCTTCTTTCGTTTTGAGAATGGCCGCCAATCCTTCTCGGACCACCCGATGGTCGTCGGCGATGAGGACTTTAATCTTCTCCATTGCCTATCTCCTCCTTATTGCCCAACGGCACTTCAACGATGAGTTTGGTGCCTTTCCCTGGCTTGGATTCCACACGGCCTTCCCCGCCAACTAATCGCGCTCGCTCCAAGATACCCTTGATCCCAAAATGGTCCCATTTTTCGGGGTCGCGGAGAACATTCTCCATGTCAAAGCCCACCCCGTTGTCGGTAATCATAACTCGTAACAAGTCGACATCCATATCCAGCTTGATCGACACCTTATCGGCTTTTGCATGTTTCTCGACGTTGCTCAGAGCTTCCTGGATGATCCGGAAGAGAAAGACCTTGGTTCGCGGGAAAAGACTCCGCTCATCCCCCGTCACGGTAAACTTTGTGGCAATGTGCGTCTGAGTCTGGTACGACGCAAAATAATTCGTAAGGCCGGGAATGAGATCCATCTTGTCATAGTGCAGCGGACGTAGGTTAAAGATCACTTGGCGGGCTTCCTGAATGGCCAGTTTGAGTTGAGCCTTGCTCTCCTTGATGGTGGCCAAACTCGCGCGTGGGTTCTTTCGGATCAGCTGTTGGCAGAGATCCAGTTTGAAGTTTACGCCCGCCAAAATCTGAACGAATCCGTCGTGGATCTCGCACGCAATCCTGGTTCGTTCGTCCGTCACAGCCGCGCCCGTTTCTTTGACATAGAGTCGATAAAGTGACTGATATTTATTCAACGTTTTCTCGATCTCCGCCGTCGCACGAATGCGGGCCTCAATCAATTCCCACATGAATTTTGCGCTGGCACCGCTGATGATGGTCACCCCCATACGGTGGAAATCTTGGAGAAACTGCCAGACTTCTGCATCACCAGACACATCGATGATCAAGTCAACACGCTCCATCGTCAACAACTGCCGATAGTCGTGGGTAATCGGAATGTTCAATTGTTGGGCTAACTCCAACCCGGGCGCCCCCGGACTGACCTCTGCCACACCGACGATCTGAACAAGAGGATCGTTCGCAAAAATTTCCATCAGCGCCGTGCCACCTCGACCGGCGCCGATAATGGCGACACTCGTCGCCACCGGAGTCGGCGTGTTTCGTCGCCCGCTCTGAGAGAGTGGTTTGATCATCGGATTGAAACTTCCCTCGCTCAGTTCATCAACTACCGGAACAGCAGGACGTTGGAGGAGAATAGTGCGAACGAAGCGGGGGAAAATCTGAGAACAATGCGGGTCTGAGGCTAACGTTCGCGTCCTTGTTGAGCCAACGTCTTCAACTCGTCCATGAATTGCTCGATGTCCTTGAACTCCCGATAGACGGATGCAAACCGAACATAGGCAACCTGGTCCAGTTGATGCAGCTCTCGCATGACTTCCTCTCCCACCACCCGGCTTTCGATCTCCGTTTCGCCCATTTCCTGAATCCGCTTCTCGATCCGGTCGGTCACAGCTTCGATTGTTCCGGTGCTGATGGGCCGCTTTTCACAGGCTTTCTTCATCCCGAGAAGAATTTTGGTGCGGTCAAATGACTCCCGGCGACCATCCTTCTTCACCACGACCGGCAAAATTTCTTCAACCCGCTCGTAGGTGGTATAGCGACGTTTACAACTCAAACATTCACGGCGTCGACGAATGACCTCGCCTTCTTTGGCCATTCGAGAATCGACCACCTTGTCTTCGAGTTCATCGCAGAAGGGACATTTCACTGGGGGCGACCTGCTCTCTCGCTATCGGCTGACTGCTAGTAGGGGTGAAAGATGGGGAACCGAGCACACAAGGCCTTGGCTTGCATACGAACTTCTTCGAGCACGTCTGCTTCCTGCCGATGCTGGAGAACACGGTCAACTAAGCCAACGATTTGTTTCATCTCAGGTTCGCGCATCCCGCGCGTGGACACGATCGGCGACCCCAGCCGGATGCCGCTGGCGACGGCTGGTGGCTTTTCGTCGTAGGGCACGGCGTTCTTATTGACGATAATTCCGGCCGCATCAAGCGCCGCATCCGCCTCTTTCCCTGTGATCCCTTTGTTCGTGAGATTGAGGAGCATTAAGTGCGTGTCCGTTCCGCCCGAGACGATTTTGTAGCCGCGATCCACGAATTCCTTGGCCAATGCCTTCGCATTGGCCAGAACTTGCTGTTGATAGCGCTTGAACGACGGAGACAAGGCCTCCTTGAAGGCCACCGCTTTGGCAGCGATCACATGCATAAGCGGTCCGCCCTGCAGACCGGGAAATACCAGCTTGTCGACTCCCTTCGCATGCTCGGCTTTACACATCGTGACGCCGCCACGCGGACCGCGGAGCGTCTTATGGGTCGTCGTTGTGACGAAATCGGCGTAAGGGACGGGATTCGGATGAAGCCCGGCTGCAATAAGCCCGGCAATGTGGGCAATATCCACGAGCAGATAGGCGCCGACCGACTTGGCAATTTGTTGGAACCTGGGAAAATCTAAGACGCGAGCATAGGCACTGGCACCGACGACGATCATGCGCGGACGGCATTCTTCCGCGACCTTTTGAACAGCATCATAGTCGATGGTTTCCGTCTGGCGATCGACGCCATAGGAGAAGACTCGGAAAAGGATCCCAGAGAAGTTGACTTTGCTCCCGTGCGTAAGATGTCCACCCTGAGCGAGGTCCATTCCTAAAATGGTGTCTCCCGCCTTCAACACCGACAAATACGCGGCCATGTTGGCCTGCGAGCCTGAATGTGGTTGCACATTGACGTGCTCGGCCCCGAAGATCTCCTTACAGCGCTGAATCGCTAAGTCTTCGACCGCATCAGCATGCTGACACCCACCATAGTAACGCTTGCCGGGATAGCCTTCCGCATACTTGTTGGTGAGCAAAGAGCCTTGCGCCGCTAAGACCGCGGGACTGGCAAAATTTTCCGACGCAATCAAAAGCAGCTTCTCACGCTGCCGAACTTCTTCGGCTTCGATTGCGGCGTAGACATCGGGATCTGCCGCCTTCAACGCATCCCAGGAACCAATCGCGTCGCTACTCATCTTCTCCATGGTTCACATTCCTACGCCGATGGCTCTTCCGGCTCTTGTTTCTTCACGACGTGAACAGTTACCGCCGCCGCCACATCCCTGGGCATCTTGATGGGCACAGACGTCGTTCCAAGTTCTTTGATCGGTTGTGCCAACTGGATCTTTCGCCGATCTACGGTCACACCTTGCGCCGCGAGTCCTTCGGCAATGTCCTTGGTGGTGACGGAGCCGAACAGTTTGTCGTCCTTGCCCGCTTGCATCTCAATCGTCAGCGAGACCGCCGACACCTTCTTGGCATAGGTCTCAATTTCGAGTTTTTCTTTCTTGGCCTTCTCCGCTGCCACTCGCTTGACATGCTCGAACGCCTTGATGCTCCGACCGTCCGCTTCCACAGCTTTGCGGCGCGGCAAGAGATAGTTTCGTGCAAACCCATCGGCGACGTTAATGAGGTCGCCGAGATGTCCTACCCCTTCCAGGGTCTCTTGTAGAATGACTTTCATACCCCTACTCCTTCACATGATAAAGTGCTCGAGGATACTGACCTGACTGCGAAATGTCAATTCGGAGAAGAGCCTCGAAGGCGAGTCAGTGAATCACGCCGAGCGCGCGTCCTACCTTCGCGAACGCGCCCACGGCTTGTTTCAGCTGAGCAGTTGTATGGGCTGCCGACATCTGAGTCCTGATTCTGGCCTGCCCTTGCGGAACCACCGGATAACTGAACCCGACCACGTAGACGCCTTCTTCCAGTAAAGCCTCCGCCATTGACGTCGCAAGGGCGGCATCGCCGAACATCACCGGAATGATCGGGTGCTCGCCCGGAACGAGCCGGAATCCGAGCTTGGTCAGCTCGTCCCGAAAAAAGGCGGCATTGGCACGAAGCTGCTCTCTGAGGTGGTCGCCCTGTTTCACAAGATCAAGTGCACATAATGCCCCAGCCGCGACTGGAGGAGGGAGCGCGTTTGAGAACAGATAGGGCCTTGATCGCTGACGCAGCAGCTCGATCACCTCGGCCTTGCCCGATGTAAATCCCCCGGTTGCCCCACCGAGTGTTTTGCCCAACGTACTCGTCACGATTTCGATGCGGTCGGCTACGCCGAAATAAGCTGGTGTACCCCTCCCCGCTGGACCAAGAACTCCAGTGGCATGGCTGTCATCAACGACCACCGCCGCATCGTACCGTTCCGCCAGCTCCACGATTCGGTCGAGTTTGGCCAGATCGCCGTCCATGGAGAAGACCCCATCGGTGGCAATCAGGCGCAGGCGGCATCCACTCGCTTCCCGGAGCCGCACTTCAAGCTCCTCCATATTAGAATGGGAATACCGAAATCGCTTGGCCTTACACAGCCTGATGCCGTCGATCAGGCTGGCATGGTTCAACGCATCGCTAATGACGGCATCACGCTCATCTACCAGCACTTCGAAGAGGCCCCCATTCGCATCAAAACAGGAGCTGTAGAGGATGGTGTCTTCCGTCCCTAGAAACGCACTGACAGCCTGTTCCAGCTGCTTATGCAGATCCTGCGTGCCGCAAATAAACCGCACCGAGGCCATGCCATAGCCGTGTGTGTCCAACCCTTTTTGAGCTGCCAGTACAATGGAGGGATGATTCGCGAGACCCAGATAATTGTTGCCGCAGAGATTGAGAACCTGACCTTGCGCCACGCGGATCTCGGCCCCTTGTGGACCCACCAATCGACGCTCAGTCTTGTACAAGCCTTGAGATCTGATCTCGGCAAGCTGGGCTTCGAGAGCGTTCTTGAAAGACGAATAGGCCATGGATGAATCGAGAGGACTGAGAGGGAAGGACAGTCCTTATACCTCAGTGCTATTCTGGGATCAACACCACTTTGCCGCACTGTCCCGATTGAATCAACTCGAAGCCGGTCGCGAACTCGCTCAGTGGAAACGAATGCGTGATGACCGGCCGAATATCGAGGCCAGCCTTGAAGAGGCCCGCCAGCCGATACCAGGTACCGAAGAGACGACGACCGGTGATCCCATAGACGCGGATACCCTTAAAAATCATCTCGTTCGGCAAATCAAAACAGACAGGCCCCGTGGAAATGCCGAAAAGAGTCACGCGCCCACCATTCTTGACGGCTTGAAAGGCTTGGTGCATGGCTGTCGGATTTCCTGACATCTCCAGCGCGGCATCGACTCCTTCCCCGGCTGTGATATCCAGGATCGCTGCCGCAATGTGTTCAGACGAGTCGACCTTCGCATTGAAGGCATGGTCCACGCCAACCTGCTTCGCCAAGCCCAGCCGATAGTCACTGATATCCGACGCAATGATGGTGGCTGCCCCCGCTGTTCGTGCCACAGCGGCGGCAAACAGCCCCGTTGGTCCGCACCCCGTAATCAACACCGTATGCCCGGTCAGGTCTTCAGCAAGCGCCGCGTCAACAGCATTGCCGAGCGGCTCCTGTACGCAGGCTAGCTCGGGTGGAATCTTTGGATCCGTCCGCCACAACACATTTTCTGGCAATGTGACATATTGCGCGTACGATCCGTCTCGATCGATCCCCAGAATTTTGTAATTCTTGCACACGTGCGCTTGGCCCGTGCGACATTGAAAGCAGCCCCCACACGTGAGGTGCGATTCGGCGGCGACATAATCGCCAACCTTGACGAGAGAGACGTCACGCCCCACCTCTACCACGTGGCCGCACAGTTCGTGGCCGATAATCCGCGGGGGATGGATCCGCCGTTGCGCCCATTCGTCCCAACGATAGATATGGACGTCCGTTCCACACAGTGAGGTAGCCGCTATTTTCACGACGGCATCATGGGGGCCCGGCGTGGGGTCGGCCCACGTGGTGAGGGTTAAACCTGGCCCAGCGGTGCTTTTGACGAGGGCTTGCATGCATACATTGTATACCAAGTTCCACAGTTTGCCCCTACTGTTTCAGTGAAAGAAACGAGTTGCGCCGTGGTCTTAGCGATGGGTAGGATGCCCGAATCATGTTCCATCCAGCTGTGACACGTCTGATTGTCGTTGCCGGGTTGCTGAGTGTGGCGCCGTATCAAGCCCCTGCTCACGCAAACGGGCAAGCAGAGGCTCACCCTGTACCGTCTCAAACCTTGTCTTCTGAGCACCAATGGGTGACGTTTGATTTTGCGGGTTCGAATGGCTCGGGAAATCTCCAACTCGGTCAACCACTTGAGTTGACGATGACCCTCGGTGGAATTTCCCCGGACCCCATGCCGTTTGTGGCCATTTGTGAGTCGGCCAACTTTGAATCACAGATCGTGACCTTGAAACCCGATCCGGCGTCACCGGTAATGAAGGCGACCACCACCCTTGCGCCCGTCGCGCAAGCTCAGCTCTCTCCTGGCCGAAGAGTTTTTCGACTCCACGTGACGTTCGCCAGGTCAACCGAAACGAAATTCGAACGCCTGATGACTCGGATTGTGTATCTCACGGTAGACCACCCCGAGCCTGTTGGCGGTGCCCATGCATCCTCCACAGCCAATCAAGACCAACCGAGCGAGAGGGATCTAGCCACTGACCAAGCCGAGCCTGTGCTTGATGCCATCCCCCTGGGCAACGATCAGCTGGTGGAGGAAGACCTCCTGCCTCCTCGTTCCCCCCAACCGACACCAGCCTATTGGCACCAGGTCCGTGACCTCTTGAACCGGAGCTGGAACCGCACCACCCTGAGCATGCCACACTCCTCACCCCACCAAGCCGTGCACGTGCAATTTCGGCTCTATCCCGGTGGACGAGCCCAGATGATGCAGATTGCAGAGGGATCCGGCGCCTCTGAGATCGACCAAGCCGGCATCCAGGCGATCGCCGATGCGCAACCATTCCCACCGTTCCCTCTGGGCGTCGGAAGCAAGCCGATCGAGATCCACGTGCGCTTACAGACGGGCTCACAATCCGGAGTACGGAACTTCCGAACCGGCACCGCCCAGGAGCCTGGACGAACAATCAGCGCGCCGAAGCAATGAGCTGGCCGCTCATGGAGGAGTTCATGAAAGAATCACATCGCACAAGTACGCAACTCAGATCGAGCTGGACGTTAGGCTTGGTGATGGTGAGCCTCTTCACACTCTTCCCCATCAGCGCCGAAGCGGAAACCGCTCGTTGGGACATCGATCCGGATCACTCAGCGATTGAGTTTCGCGTCGCGCACATGGTGGTGTCGAAAACGTCGGGGCGATTCACGGAGTACCGCGGATTTATCGAGATGGACGCGGACGCGAAAATCTTGAAGACGATTGAGGCCACGATCAATGCCGAAGCGATCAACACCAACCACGAAAAGCGCGACGCACATCTCCGTAATCCCGATTTCTTGGACGTCAAACAGTTTCCAACGATCACGTACAAGATGAAATCCTCGCAAAAAGCGGGAGAGACCTACACGTTTGTTGGGAACCTCACCTTGCATGGCGTGACCAAAGAGGTCTCGCTCCATGGAACGTTCAACGGGGTCACCCAGGATCCTTGGGGCAACACCAGAGCCGGATTCAGTGCCGATGGCAAACTGAATCGCAAGGACTTCGGCATGGTTTGGAACAAAGTCCTCGATAGCGGTGGGCTTGTCGTGGGAGATGAGGTACAGATCCACTTGGACATCGAGTGTATCAAGGCCAGAAACCCCTCATAGCTCCACTTGGCGGCGCCACGAGGGACACGCCCGTCACATGAGGCGATGACTGATGAAGGCGATGGTGCTCGACTATATCGGCGATGTCTCCGGCCATCCCTTACAGCTTCGAGATCAGCCTACCCCTACTCCGCAGTCTGGTCAGGTCCTTGTCAAAATCCGCGTCTGCGGTGTCTGCCGCACAGATCTCCATGTGGTGGAGGGTGAACTGCCCAACCCGACATTGCCGTTGATCCCAGGCCATCAAGCTGTCGGCACAGTGGCGCAAATCGGCGCCGATGTCTCAGAAGTCAAGGAAGGGGACCGCGTGGGGATTGCCTGGCTGCAAGACACATGTGGACGATGCGAGTTTTGCACAAGCGGGCGTGAGAATCTCTGCTTACAGGCAACATTCACCGGCTATCAGGCCAACGGCGGGTATGCCGAGTACGCGGTCGTCCCTGCACGATTTGCCTATCCCATCCCACCGATCTTTTCGGATGATGAAGCCGCACCCTTGCTCTGCGCCGGAATTATCGGCTATCGAGCCCTACGGCTCAGTGGGATCAAACGAGGTCAGCGCCTCGGACTCTATGGCTTTGGGGCATCAGCCCACATCGCCATCCAGATTGCACGCCATTGGGGTTGCCAGGTCTATGTCAGTTCGCTCAAACGGGAGCACCAGGAATTGGCCAAACAATTGGGAGCGGTCTGGGTGGGTGGGGCGACGGACACGCCACCCGATAAACTACATGGGTCGATCATCTTTGCCCCAGCTGGAGATCTCGTCCCCCCGGCCTTGAGAGCGCTTGACCGAGGCGGCACGTTAGCTTTGGCTGGCATCCACATGTCACCGATTCCCTCACTGGACTACGATCGTGACGTCTTCGGAGAGCGAGTCATCCGTAGCGTCACAGCCAACACCAGACAGGACGGCATCGATCTCTTGCGTGAAGCAGCAGCCATTCCCATCAAGCCACACACAGTCCGTTTTCCGCTTGAACAGGCAAATCGCGCCCTGCAAGAGTTGAAGGCCGGAAGCTTTCAAGGAGCGGCAGTCCTAACAATGTAAATGTGAATCTGCAATGACCAACGGGTGATTGCAGGGAGCCGAATGACGCCGCCGGATGGCCGGAGGCGTCCAAGAAAGCACTCAGGTCATTCGTGAGGAAAGGCTAAGGTCGACTGCGCGCTGATGCTGAGTCATTTTGGATGAGAGTTTCCCGTTTGGTTCATGAGTTTGAGTGTCTTGGTGGCAAACCACGCCCTCCAGTCCAGTTTCGCGAAAACAACGACCAACGCAAGCAGGAAAGCTTGCGTCAAGACAAAATATGCCCCGAGATAGGCAAAGACCGATCCATCATCGAGAACGACCTGATGCGCAACCTCCATGGCCATGATTACCCAAAAACTATAAGTCAGAAACCGGCCTATGAATGATGCAGCAGCCACCGGTGCCAGTGGCAAAGACGTGAGCCCATAGGCGATAAACAGCGAGTTCGATGGCAAGGGGCTGCAGGTGTAGGCGAGGAAGGCCCCAAAAGTCATCGCGCGTTGTGTTCCCAGACGGTCTTTCACAAGATCAATGTTCTCTTTGGTGCGCGCGCTCAACCAGTGTTGCCTGACAATGATAAACGCCAACTTCGCGAGCACAAGTCTCCCGGCGGTGGCTGCTAATGCAGCCACGAACGCGGTCAGCCAGGGATTCGCATCCGGTCTGGATAGTCCAATCGCAGACAACACGATCCATGTCGGTGGCGCGAATGCAGGCAGGCTATTCAGCACAAAGATGATGGCAAAGAGAGACAGGATGTTCATCGTTGCATGAAAGCGCACAACCTTCCGGTGCTTGCCGCATTATGGCATTGCAGTGAACGCGTCACCAATGAAACAGCCATGGCTCTTCCAAGAACATCACAGATGTCTCCGTCTACAGAGCGGTGGGATTCCACATTTTCAATCGTTGGATTGTCGATCGTCAAATAATTTATGGACAGGGTGTATGACGACTTACGGTATTATTGACAGGCCGGGAGCGCTGTCTCGCCTTCCGTGTGAGTCCTCAGCTCTTGAGCTAAAAGGATCGTGGATCGGGTGGCTGACCCTGAGCGATGGGCAACGACCGGACGGTCATTGCATAATCAGGTTCTAGGCATCCAACACGTTCGAAATACCCGCTCGTGGGACACTCCAACCATTCTCAGCCAGGCTTTGGAATGTCTCGCGGCATCTTGCTGAAACAGCCAACGGCCTCTATCTCTTTTGGTCGAGCATGCTCGAAGCTTGCGCAGACACTTCTTTCACCAAGACTCCCATCTTCGGATGTGATGGCTCGAAATCGACCGGCCAGTTATGGTGGCGCAACCGTTCACTTGTGGTGGGACCGATCGAAGCCACGACCATCTTCTTCAATGCCGCGCACAGCGCCTCCACTTTGCCCTCCTGCTCCAACACCCGCATGACATGATCGACTTGAATAGCGTTGGTGATCAGTACCACATGCACACGCCCGGCCATGACTTCATCGAGCGCATGGCGAATAGGACTACGATCTTCCGGCAGAGCCCATTTATAGATTGGAACCGGGAACACTGCTGCCCCTCGCTGCTCCAATGCATTGAGCAAATCAGGGTTGGAGACTCCATACTCCTGCACGGCAACCCGCAGGCCTCTCACAGGCCGATGCTGATCCAGGACCGAAATTAGATCAGCCCAGGTATTGGGCTCCGGTACGGTCAGCGTCGCGTTCAGACCAGTAGCCTTGAGGGCTGCAAGCGGCTTTGGTCCTCTCGCAATCACTGCCATGCGCTGGAGGGCCGTTACAATTGATGACCAGGGATATCGCGACTTGAGCGCATCGAACAGCGCAGTGGTACCGACACCGGTGAGGAGCACAAGCAGGTCGACGTGACCAGCCATGAGCCGAACCCCAAACTCCTGCGCCGCCGGATTATCCTCCAGTGGAACTTCGCGCAAAGCAGGGGTGACAAGCGGTCGCCCCCCGTAACGCTCAATCAGACGGGTGATCTCCGTGGCCATCCGGCTTTCAAAGGCAGCGACTGTTAAACCATTCAGCGACATCGTCGTGATTAAATCGACCCCATCACCCGTGAGGGTATCAGAACCATCTGCCCCTCGGGCAGTATGGGTTTTGCCATTGACGCCCTGCCATCAGTCTCCCTACTATACAACTTTTAACTTGATCGACGACCGAGTCACGCCCATATGACGGCTCCACTTCATAGAGGTCTTCGGCATTTGGCGCTGCGTGTGACGGATCTTCCACGATCGCGTCGATTCTACGAACAACTTCTTGGCTTCCAGGCCATCTGGGAGCCCGACCCACAGAACATCTACTTCAGCTCCGGAATCGACAACCTAGCCCTCCACCAGATCTCGAAGACAGAATTAGCCTCCTACGACTCTTCGAACACCCAACTCCTCGATCACATGGGGGTGATTCTCGACAGCCCACAGGCTGTCGATCAGCTGTACCAAGCCATCGCGCCTAAAATCGAATCGATGGGCGGACGCATTGTCAAAGAGCCGAAGCAACACCGTGATGACAGCTACTCATTTTATTTCTCAGATCCTGATGGTAACGCGATCCAAGCGCTCTATGAACCGACGATCAGTAAACTGCGGTTCAGTACCAACCCCTAAACCCCATGTGGACCGGCATTCCTAACAACCACTATGTGAGCCTGGTCCCCTGGTGCTGGGTGCAACTGGAAAGTGCGGAACCGCCAGGGCCATTCCCGTTCGTGAGTGGTGTGGCCCCTGAAGTCATCGCCAGCCTCCAGGAAGCCTATAGCCTCATGTCCAGCGCAATCGACACGGCGATCAGCGACGTCTTTTCCAAACGGGCGCCGCTCGACGACGCCGATCGGCAACATCGACTGGAAGATGCCTATGCCGAACTGGTCAACGCGCGACCATACCTTCAGCAACATATTCGCTGCGGTCGTGGCCCGGATGGGATATTCTATTGGGATTTCCCGATCGATCCGATCAAGTCCCCAACATCGGCGAATGGTGGTTTGCGCATTTTTCATGCAGTCAACCGTCAAACGCTCCCAATGGGATTCAATGACCGCCCGCTCGGCCCCTCCGTGGGGAAATTACTCGGCCTACTCGATGGAACACATACGGCTGATGAGCTGCGATCCGCCGTCACCGCCATGCCTCGCGATGCACAAGGTCTGCTCGTGAAATTGCTCGAGTCGCTGCAACTGCATGGATGCGTGGCCGCTTCGCCCACTGATTCGATCCGTCGGCATTGGTTCGATATCGTCCGTGATCAGGACACGGTCCATCTGGGACATGCAGCCTTGCTCTATCGGCAACGTGAGACCGTGTTCTTGTTCGACCCATGGCTGCTCCCTTGGTTTGCCGAATCGCCATTGCCATCGCTCTGGGGTGGACTTTTACCTAAGCCTGCTGCGGTGTTTTTGACTCATGATCACGATGATCATGTCGACCCCCGTACCTTGCTCCATGTGCCTAAAGATATACCGATCATCGTCCCCAGTCGCCGGAACCGAAAGCAGCTGTTCTTCAATTATCACGCGCTGCTCACAGAGTTGGGATTTGATCAAATCGTTGAGCTGGCTCATGGTGAAAGTTGGGCGTTTGAAGGTGGGGCGGTCATCTCTGTCCCCTTCTACGGGGAAGATCCCTGCGACCTAGGCATGCCGAGGAATTGCTATCTGATCTCCGACCGTGGGTACAATATCCTGATTCATGCAGACAGCGGTCCGACCAACGATGGACGGTCGGCGCTTAAGGGTGATCTCATTCAACAACTCGTCGGAAAGTACGGATCGATTCCCCTGGTGCTGGCTTCGCAACAACAGCTGCTTGAAATTCGGAGTCATGCCGCCCACGCTGCACTATCTCACCCCGGGAAATGGTTGGATATCGGCGAGAACGGGTATCTCACAAACGCGTATCTCGCCGACGTCTGCGCCGCCGCCCATGCACGATTGTTTGTTTCCTATGCAACCGGAGGGGCTGATTGGTATCCGGACCACCTGTCCTTTATGTTTAGTCGTCGCAATCCAGCTAGGACAGCCTTCTTGACGGCTCACTGGGAATCTCCAGAGAAATTGAAAGCCCTTCTTATTTCACAGGAATGTCGCTATCATCGTGCCCATGCTCTCGATCTCTATCGAGCAACGGACCGAGGCGAGATCCAAGTCATATCGGCTGCAGATGCTCTCGCCCCGCTAAATTTATATGGCCTCGATCACGGCAACCCACCATTCATGAAGTCGGAAAAACAAGGATAGGAGTTCCCTTTCGTGGAAGAACCAGGCATGAGCAAGCAACCGTCAACCACTCTTGTCACGGGCGCCGCCGGATTTATCGGATTTCACGTGGCCAATCGTCTGCTGGACAGAGGGGACTCCGTGGTCGGCCTCGATAACATCAACGATTACTACGACGTCCGATTAAAAGACACGCGCCTCGCACAACTGAAACCGCGTCAGGGATTCAGCTTCGTCAAGCTCGATCTGGCCAACCGACAAGGCATACGTGACCTCTTCGCCGACAAATCGATACGGCGCGTCGTTCATCTCGCAGCTCAAGCCGGCGTCCGCTATTCCCTCGTGAACCCTCATGCCTATACCGAAAGTAACATCGAAGGATTCATGAACATTCTGGAAGGCTGTCGGCATGGTGACGTCGAGCATCTCGTCTACGCGTCCTCCAGCTCCGTTTATGGTGGTAATACCCAGATGCCGTTTTCTATTCACGATAATGTCGATCATCCGGTCTCACTCTATGCCGCCAGCAAGAAAGCCAATGAATTGATGGCTCACTGCTATGCGCATTTGTATCGACTGCCCTGCACAGGCCTTCGGTTTTTTACCGTCTATGGGCCCTGGGGCCGGCCCGATATGGCTCTCTTCATCTTTACGAAGGCCATCCTAGAAGGCAAACCCATCGAAGTCTTCAATCAAGGGAAGATGAAACGCGATTTCACGTATGTGGACGACATCGTCGATGGCATTATTCGGACACTTGATCATCCAGCGACGGCTAATCCATCGTGGTCAGGGGAGAAACCAGATCCGGGAACCAGCTCAGCTCCGGCAAGAATCTATAATATCGGCAACCACCAGCCAGTTGAACTGCTACGCTTCATCGAAGTCCTGGAGGACGCACTAGGGAAGAAAGCGGAGAAGAAGCTGATGCCGATGCAACCAGGCGACGTTCCAGCCACCTACGCAGACATCGAGGATCTCACCAATGATGTGGGGTTTAAGCCGACCACACCAATTGAAGTAGGCATTCCTCGCTTTGTGAAGTGGTATCGCGAGTTCTATAGAATATGAACATGAGGGTTTTGGGCTAGGTCTCGTTAGAAACACCCTACCGGCACAAACCCCGTGCCGAAAAGCCTCGACAGAGCGATGTAGCGAGCGTTATCGTAAAATGAGTAGCTTGGCCCGCGTTGGTTACGCCCGGTAATGTCTCCCCCATAAGACGGATCAGACCCAAAGTAAAAGCCTCCGCGGGTCTTCTGCACAAGATGCATCCATTCTGAGTAGAGTGAACAAGCTTCCTGCTGAACAGAGCCGGATGGTGCAATGCCGGCATGCCAGTCGCGCGCCCAATCCTGCACAGTACGCCCTCCCATCCCAGATGAGTTGTCCTGGTAGGGAGGTATCTCATAGTGAGGTGCGCTGGCGGTCAGGGTTCGAGGAGCCGTCGGCATATGCTCCAAATCGGGCACAACCGAAATCGGCTTGAGCGCCAGGACAGAACAACCGTCTTTCTCTTTGTTTGTATACAGGTGGGTACCGTCTGTTTGGTCACATTCCCAGGTCGTCGCGTTTGCGGATGACGAGTCATCGAAGGCTGAGGCTGCGGAGGCAACCGCGAGGATCGCTGCGGAAAGATAAAAAGTTTGGATCAATCGCATGTGCACCTCCAGATCACGGAGCAAAAAACCGTGATGGCCCAGCCCGTGGTGCCCACACCCTACGCAATACCCTCTTTTTTCGTCTATGCCTCTTTGGAGGGGGAAACCTGAGCTGGAGCGGCTTCAAGCGAACCGCTCCCACAAAGATACGATCTGCGTTGTTTGTTGCGTTTTCGCATCACAGGCCCTACTTTCCTCGTCAAACACGCAGAGTTGCGGTACGAGGAGATCGCTTCCTTCACGCACATTTCGCCTCAATATAGAGCTTTGCCTTGTCCCGCATGAAGAGCTCAGGTATCCTGCGGATCATTTCCGTGAAAGCCGGTCGATCGTGAAAATACTTTGGGTTGAGCACAATTCCGCAGAGCAACCAATGGCAGGATTGTTCATATACAGGATTGTTCATATATCAGGATTGTTCATATATCAGGGGTGGGATAGACAAACAACATGACCGACTATGGCGTCCTGGGGAATTTACTCTTTATTTACACGGTGTCTATCGCCGTCGTGTTTGTATTTCACCAATTTCGCCTGCCTTCGATCGCTGGATTTCTTGTTGCCGGAGCATTGATCGGTCCACATGGACTGAACCTTATTTCCGATATAGAGACCGTGCAGGTCTTGGCGGAAATCGGGATCGTCTTGCTGCTCTTCACGATCGGCATCGAATTCTCGCTGAAACACCTGGCTTCGCTTCGCCGGCTACTCCTCATCGCCGCTCCCATCCAAGTTGGCGGCGTCGTCGCCATTGCTTTAGTGGGCGGGTTGTTGGCTGGTTTGCCGGTGCCACAAGCGATCTTCTGGGGGTTTCTCCTCTCACTCAGCAGCACCGCCATTGTGTTGAAAGCGTTGGCGGCCAGCGGTGATAACGATTCGCCTCACGGACGCGCCACAATCGGCATTCTCGTGTTTCAAGATTTGGCCGTAGTGCCCATGATCTTGCTCACGCCTATTCTAGCCAGCCCCAGCGAGGACGCCCTGGGCTCTGTGTTGTTCACATTGGGCAAGTCTATCCTGGTCGTCGGTTGCATCGTCGCTGGCGCATGGTTCGCTGTTCCGAAGCTCCTAGAGCATATCGTTCGCAGCAGAAGTCGCGAGCTCTTCCTCTTGACGGTCATCGTCTTGTGCCTCGGCATTGCCTGGCTCACATCACTTGGAGGGCTTTCTCTGGCCCTAGGCGCCTTCATCGCCGGGCTCGTGATTTCCGAGTCCGAGTACAGCCATCAAGCAATCGCCGAAGTGCTGCCCTTTCGAGATAGTTTCAATAGTCTCTTCTTCGTCTCCATCGGCATCCTGATGGATTGGCGCATCTTGCTGGAATACCCCATTGTGGTAGTCGGCCTCTTGATTCTCGTCCTTCTCGTAAAGTTCGTCGCCGGAGCCATAGCTGTGTTGGCCGCATCCTTACCGCCTCGCGCTGCCGTCATGACCGGCATCGCTCTGGCACAGGTGGGTGAATTCAGTTTTATCCTGGCTCAGGTAGGTCAGGATAACAACCTCCTGTCGGGAGCGCCCTACCAGATCTTCCTGGCCGTCTCGGTGTGCTCGATGATCATCACGCCGTTCCTCATGCAGCTGTCACCGCATCTCGGTCGTCGAGTCGAAGCCGTGCAACGACTCCTCCATTGGTTTCCTGGACAAACGACGGCGCATGTACTGGAAACAGAAGGGCAGCATCTCCGGATCAAAGACCATGTGATTATCGTGGGGTATGGGTTGAACGGACGCAATCTGGCTCGGGTTTTGGGAGAGACGGAAGTCCCCTATATTGCGTTAGATCTAGATGGCGATACCGTGCGCCGAGAGGCTGCTCACGGCCTGCCTCTCTATTATGGAGATGCAACTAATCCGAATGTCTTGAGGCACGTGAAGATCGAGGACGCGCGGGTCCTGGTCGTCGCCATTTCCGATCCCTTCATGGCTCGCCGGGCGGTTCAGGTAGCCCGAAGCCTGAACCCCAATGTCCATATCGTCGTGCGAACCCGCTACCTGCGGGAATTGGAGGAACTGCACCAGCTGGGAGCCGACGATGTGGTGCCGGAAGAATTTGAAACATCGATCGAGATCTTTGCGCTCGTGTTACGCACCTACGACATGCCGCAAGATTTCGTCATGCGGAAGGCTGAGCAAGTGCGTCGGGAGGGGTACGCGCTCCTCCGCCGAAGCGAGCTTCCCGAACTGGCACACCACCTTCGCGGCGGCACGTTGACTGATGTCGAAGTGGAGACCTGCAGAATCGAGGAGCATTCCCCAGCCGTCGGCAAGACGCTCCTCCAACTCGCGTTGCGCCCGAGTACCGGCGCATCTATTATCGCTTTAACCAGAGGCGGCGTGACGGAATCCAATCCATCGGAAAAAACCAAACTCCTTGTCGGCGATATCGTCGTCCTGCTCGGGTCGCGCGATGAGATCCAGCGAGCGATGGGGTTTATCCTTGCCAATGAACCGGAAAATTAGAGCACGATTGCCGTGCCGAGCTTTTCTGAACGTATGGTTCAGCTACGCCACCGGAGCGTCACCCGTTCTTTGAGCGGATGCTCAAAAGGTCGTCCTGTCTGAACCGACTCGAGATGGGCAGCCTTGAGTTTGTAGTACCATTTGGCCGGCATGTCGGCATCGCCGAGAAACATCGACGAGGGCTTGTGACGGAGCCCCACCGCCAGGTGCTTCATCGCTCGTTCGTCCTGACCCAGAAACATTTTGGTTAATGACCGGAAGATGAGATTCCCAAACGGCACCCAATGCAGACCGCGCCAATAGGCGGAAAAATCGATACGACATTCCATCTCGGACACAGGTGTGGCCATCAATCGGTTGGCAAGCCACGCCTTTCCACATTGCATGAGCTCCACCCGTTGATTCGGCAGTAAGAAGTCGATCGTGGTGGTCAACGGTCCACCGTACACCCGTTCCATCCAATGAAACGGGCCGCTGTTCTTCGACGGCCGGTGAGCGGTCATCCGAAAACCGTTCGGGATTGGCTCAAAGATTTTCGTTTTCTCGTGCATTTGCGCATCGCTGCGCCACCAGGAATGGACATAGGGGCCATGGACAGGGTCGATCAGACCGATGATGCCATCGTCGGCCGTACAGGTGTAGGTCAGCGAAATATGGAACGATTGTCGAGGTTCAGACGGAAGCGGCATGCGCGGAGTCGGTGGCAACGGATCGATGTTCCCCCGTTCATCGGCGAGATATAACCAAATCATACCGTCGGTTTCTTCGGCCGGATAGGAAGCGACACCGATTTTGTCGGTCTTCAAAATGGGCTCATCTGGTAGAGCGGGAATGCGTTGACAGCGCCCCTTCGTATCGAACTGCCATCCATGATACGGACATTCTACTCGTTCGCCGTCGAATCGGCCGAACGACAACGGCATACCTCGATGCGGACAGATGTCACGCATGGCCGCCAGATTCCCTGCTCGATCACGGCACAACACAATCGGTAGCCCCAACATCTGAAGCCCCTTCATCGTCCCGGCACGCAAGGTATGGCTGGGTACGGCTGGGTACCAAAACCCAAAGAGTGGAGCACTCCTGGACGCGACGACTTCAGGTGATGCCGGTGATGGGTATTGAATCATTTGATAGGCAGGGAACTCGCAAAAAGAGGGGCATTGGAACAATCAATTCGGACTATAACGGGGGGATAGGAATAGGTCAAGTAATGTGCGAAGCGCACATGGTTCTCCAGTTCCTTGACACCCCAAAGGATCGCATACTATTCTGTCCAGAGAAATGATGTCCGATATTTTCGAGTGGTATGAGGTGACTGAATGATTGCCACGCAAATAGAACCAACGACGACGTTGGCACAGCTACAGGAATCCAAGCCGGAGAGAGTGACAATCGTGTTGCTGAGCGGTGATCTCGATCGCGCGATGGCGGCTTTTATTATCGCGACGGGTGCTGCCGCCATGGGCATGCAGGTAACCGTGTTCTTTACATTTTGGGGGTTGAACGCCATCCGTAGGAGAGGCGCAACAAGCTCGGCAAAAGATTGGCTTCGACGGATGTTTGGCCTGCTCAACAAAGGCGGCGCCGACACCCTCCCGTTGTCCCGATTCCACTTCGGTGGGCTGGGCACGAAGATGATGCAGAAGGTGATGAAGCAAAATCGGATGCCGGGAGTACCTGAGTTGATGCAAACAGCCCTTGATCTCGGTGTGCGGTTTATCGCCTGCACCACCACGATGGGCCTCATGGGCATCACCAAAGACACACTGATCGACGGGATCGATCAGTTCGCCGGCGTCACGACATATCTGGCGGAAGCTAAGCAGGGCAGTGTCAACCTGTTCATCTGAACCGTCAACTGAAGCGAGGATACGTTGATGATGCAAGCTGATGTCAAACTCGATACCTTGGGATATTTCTGTCCAATGCCGATCATCCTGACGTCCAAAAAAATAAAAGAGCTCGCTTTAGGACAAGTGTTGGAAATCGTCTCCGATGATGAGGGCATTAAGAAAGACATGCCTGCTTGGTGTGAAACCACAGGTCATCAAATGGTGGGCCTTGAAGAGGAGCAGGCGAAGTCAGGCCGGATCTACAAGGCGTTCGTCAAAAAGACCAAATAGTCGGACTTTTAAAACCGAACAAGGCACGAAGCCGGAAGGACCATCCTCAGTCCTCCGGCTTTTTCATTTGGACTGGTACGGGTGGCATGAACCGAATCGTCGCGTGCGTCCCCAACTTCAGCGAAGGTCGGGATCGAGGGACGATTCAGGCTCTGATTGATGCCGTGACTTCAACAGCTGGTGTGGCGCTGTTGGACCACACGATGGACCCGGACCACCATCGGGCGGTGTTGACGTTCTGCGGCACCCCTGAGGCAATCGTCGAAGCGGCCTTTCGTGCTATTCGAATCGCGACTGACCTCATTGATCTCCGCAAACATGTCGGCGTGCATCCCCGGGTAGGAGCAACCGACGTGGTGCCGTTTATCCCGATCAGCGGTACAACCATGCAGGACTGCGTCCAGCTCGCCAAGCGACTCGGGGAAAAAGTTGGACGCGAGCTCGAGATCCCCGTCTTCTTATACGAGGGTGCAGCGGCTCATGCCGACCATGCCCCGTTGGAAACGATCAGACGAGGAGGGCTTGAAGGTTTAGCCTTCCGCATGGCTTCCAACCCAGATTGGACACCGGATTTCGGTCCGACTCGACTCCATCTGAGCGCGGGCGCGGTTGCGATTGGCGCGCGCCCTCCCCTTATCGCCTACAATGTGAACCTTTACTCTAAGGATGTTGAGACCGTCCGGTCTATCGCTCGAACCATCCGACATTCAAGCGGAGGGTTGCCGCATCTAAAGGCAATCGGCGTAGAGTTAGCCAGCCGCGGCATGGTCCAGATTGCGATGAATGTGACCGATTATCAGGTCACTTCGCTCCTCACCGCATTTCAGGCCGTCACGACCGAAGCCGGAAAGCGTGGCATAGAGGTGGCTGGGAGTGAACTGATCGGCTTGGTACCGCAGGCGGCGTTGGACCACGCAGCCGCCGCTTCCCTGAAGCTCGACCGATTCGATTCCAGTCAGATACTGGAAGCACGAATAGCGGAAACGATGCTGAAAAAAGACGAGATCAAACCAACCTTACCGGACTTTCTCGCCGCAGTAGCGGAAGCCAAGCCAACACCAGCTGGCGGCAGCGTAGCCGCGCTCGTCGGCGCGTTGGCCGCCTCATTGGGAGTGATGGGCGCCCGCCTGAGCCAGCAATCGGACAGCGCCGTCCGCCTCCTCGAGTTGAGTCACCAGCTCCATCGGCTCGTTCAGGAAGATAGCGACGCTTATAGTAAGCTGGGCGATGCTTATCTAATCCCCAAGGCTCGACCTGACCGGCCTCGCGCAGTTTCCATGGCGCTCCAACGTGCGACAGAGGTGCCTTTGGAAATCGCAGAGGCGGCTTGCGAAGTGGGATGGTATCTTCATGCGTTGCGCGAGAAGGTGAAGCCAGCCGTCCGTTCAGATCTCACCGTGGGTCTCACTATGGCCATTGCGGCCGCCCAGTCCGGTCTCTCCACAGCCAATACAAATATGAATTCACTTATAAATCATGATCTTGTGAGCTTTCTCCAAGTCAGGATGGCAAAAGCCACCGCGAATCTTGATGAACTGAGGGGGTTATGCTAGACTCCGACGCCGAATTCGTGAAAACCATAAGCAGCAGGCTGACTTGGCCTGAGAAAGTCGAAAGCCAACCGAATGGAAATCAAGGTTTTTAACAACAACGTTGAAAAAGCCCTCAAGGTCGCTAAAAAGAAATTGGCGGGAGAGGGACTGTTCCGCGAGCTCAAGCGCCGTCGTTTTTATGAGAAGCCCAGCGTCAGGAAGAAGGCCAAACAACGCGAAGCACAGAGACGTCGACAAAAGTGGCTCTCCAAGCGGAGACCTGAATAAGCATATCCGTACAGTTTTCGTAATCCCTCTGGGTCTCATCCTCCCCCTCGCTCTCTTGCAAGCCTGATGCGCCGGGATCAAATTCATGCGGCTATCCACCTGGTCAGGCAAGAGGTGGGCCGGTGGCAAGAACCGGTCCTTGGAGTCGTCGCCAAGCAATCCGACCGAGATACTTTTCTGATCCTCATCTCCTGTCTCCTGAGCCTTCGCACCAAAGACAAAACTACCAGGGAAGCTAGTGATAGGCTGTTCGCCATGGCGCGCAACCCGGCATCGATGCTGAAACTGCCCCTAAACAAGATCGAACGGGCGATTTACCCAGTCGGATTCTACCGAACGAAGGCCAAATCGATTCATCAGATTTGCCGCCGGTTGATAGATACGTACAGAGGAACGGTACCGAATTCCATTGATGAGCTCATGACCCTCCCGGGGGTTGGAAGAAAGACCGCAAATCTGGTTGTCACCGTCGGGTTTCAGAAGCCGGGCATCTGTGTCGATGTGCATGTCCATCGCATCAGCAACCGGTGGGGCTATATCAAGACGAAGACGCCGGAAGAATCGGAACAGGCCCTCAGGCGCAAGCTGCCGAAACAATACTGGATTACCTACAACGACCTTCTCGTTCCCTATGGGCAGAATCTTTGCTTGCCGGTTTCTCCACTGTGTAGCCGATGTACGCTGACCGAGCTATGTGATCGCGTAGGAGTCACAAAAAGTCGTTAAGCATGACGGGTATCTCGTGAAGCGTTGGAGCTGGAGGAGAAAAGCATCTATTCGAGATGCGAACGGCGTGATACGAACGACGTGTTCAGATAAACAGCTTCGTTTCCGCCTCAGCAGTCAGGGAGAGGATGGCCGGCAGGCCCAGCACCTCATCGACATTCTTTTCGACCGCAGCCGCGTCCACACCCATATATTCCAATCCGGCGCTGCAGGCGATCAGCCGAAACTTCCCGACATGCTTGGCGTCCTGAAGCATTTCTGAGATCTTCGGGACCTTCTTCTCTTTGAGCAACCGGGCAACCTCCTCGGCTGATCCGGCATATTCCGGTGGAAAATCAATCTGATCGATCTTGCCTTCAGCAATTTTTTTGATCGTCCAGAATAACAAGACGACAATCACGTCTTTGCCCATGGCCGCGGCCGTCATACCAAGCGTCGCGACTTGGTGGAGCTTATCGTACGTGGCGTTGTGGGCAAAGATGACAAACTTCGGCGTTCTCGACATACCTACTTCTTCTGTGCGCGGGATTTTTTGTCGTCACCTCGACTAAAGATCGTGCCAAACATCAGTGATGTGCTCTGTCTCGCCCGCAAGTGAAACATACCAGACCACCGAGGTCATCCCGAGCAGGAGCCATAAGGCCGCGGAAGACGGCTGGTAAAGACTCCTGTCGCGACTCCATGCCCGATGATTATAGCGACCGGGCTCAACGGCGTAAACACGAGACTTCAGCCTGCATCGCCTTGAGGGGCGCGAAAGCTCATGCTAGGATGCCGCCCGATGGATTGGCTTCTTACGTATGTTCAGCAGTACGTCTCGACCGAAACCCTCGTAACCCTGACGGTGCTCTCGGTTGTCTTCTTTGTCGGGTCGTTGATTGCCATCCCGTTCATCCTCGTCCGGCTTCCGACCGATTTCTTTGACACGCGTGTCCCTCGTCGCTGGATGGAAAATCATCACCCGGTGCTTCGACTATTGGGCCACGTTGTGAAAAACGTGGTCGGAGCCATTTTCCTGTTCGCCGGTTTCTTGATGTTGTTCTTGCCCGGCCAGGGCATTCTCACGATGTTAATCGGTGTAACCATGCTGGATTTTCCTGGCAAGCGAAAGTTAGAGGCACGGATGATCGGCCAACCTGCCATCCTAAACACCATTAACAATATGCGCCAGAAGTTCGGGAAGCCGCCGCTCACGATTGCGCCCCAACCGTGAACGCGCACCCCACTCACTCTTCCCGATCGGCCGTCGAACGTTTTGAAAAGCCGACTTCTGATGACTCATTCGACCGAATGTTAGGCTCCATCTATGTCTGACTCAACGAACGCGAACAAGATACTCTACCTGATCGACGGCAGCGCCTACATCTATCGCGCCTTTTTTGCCCTGCCGGCATTGAACAATTCAAAAGGTCTCCAGACCAACGCGGTCTATGGATTCATGACCACCCTGCTGAGAATTATCCGCGAGCACAAGCCGGACGGTCTTGCGGTAGCCTTCGATGAGAAGGGGCCGACCGCCCGACACGCGGAGTTCAAAGAATATAAGGCACAGCGGCCGCCGATGCCGGACGGGATGAAGGCGCAGATCCCATACATTCATCGGGTTGTGGAAGCGCTGAACATTCCCGCCGTCAAGCAGGTTGGATATGAAGCGGACGATCTGATCGGCACGCTGTCCCGGCAAGCAGAGCAAGCCGGGTACGACGTCGTGATCGTCACAGGCGACAAAGACATGCTGCAGTTACTTACCCCACACGTGCGCATCTACGACCCGGTGAAGGATAAGTGGTCCGGCGATGCAGAATGTGTGGCAAAGTTCGGGGTCGAACCCGGACGGGTGGTTGAAGTCATGGGACTGATGGGAGATACCAGCGACAACATTCCTGGGGTTAAAGGTATCGGCGAGAAAACCGCGATGAAGCTGATCGCGCAGTTCGGGACGATCGAAGAACTGCTACGCCGCCTCGATGAGGTCACCCCCACCCGCATCAAGGCCCTCATCACCGAACAGGCGGAGAAGGCGCGGCTCAGCCGGAAACTGGCGACCATCGATACACAGAGTCCAGTGGAATTTCATCCCGAGTCCTATCGGATCAAGCCACCGCACGACGAGCAATTGACAGACTTACTCCGCGAGTTGGAATTCACCTCCCTCCTCAAGAGCCTTCAGTCATCGCCGAAACAGCAGGAGATGAAAACTCAAGACATCACCACCATCGAAGACGAAGCAGCGGCGCAGCGATTCGTCGACAGTTTGCCGAAGAACGCACCCCTCGGCCTACAATGTTTGTTAGCCGGCCAACCGGGCGTCCGTACTGACATGCTCGGCATGGCCCTCTCCACCGGAAAGCACACGGCTTTCATTTCGATCGACGTGCACACATTCATGCGGCCGATCATGCCTATTCTGCACGACACGCAGAGGGTCAAAGTCGTACACGACCTCAAAGCCACCCTGCTGGCCTTTCACCAAATCGGTATCACTTTGGCTCCCCCATACGTGGATACGATGATAGCCGACTATTTGCTCAACCCGAACCGCCGAGACCATGGCCTCGAAACGATTACGTTGGAACGGTTAGGCAAACGACTGGGCTCGGGAACCCATGAGAAGGCACAACCCCAGTTGCTCTTCGAGGTCGACACTGGTTCGCGAGAAACTGCAACGGAAGCTGCCACCACCCTGGCGAAGCTCGAGCCGATCCTGAGAGACCGGTTGGTCGAACAAGGAAGCTCGAAACTGTTCGCCGATGTTGAGATGCCGCTCGTCCCTATCCTCGCCGAGATCGAGCGAAATGGGTTCCTGCTGGATGTCGAAGGGCTCCACGAGCTGAGTAAGGAACTCGAGCGCAAACTCGACCGCATGCTAGAAAGCATCACTCGGTCAGCAGGCGAAGAGTTCAATATCAATTCGCCGAAACAGTTGGCGACTGTCTTGTTCGAAAAGCTCGGCTTGAAGCCACTGCGCAAGACCAAGACCGGCTACTCCACCGACGAAGACACTTTGACACAGCTCGCGACGCAACACGAGCTGCCGGCCCAGATTCTCAACTACCGAAGCCTCAGCAAACTCAAATCGACCTATGTGGATGCCTTTCCCGAGCTGGTCAGACCGGAAACCAAACGGCTTCACACCTCGCTGAACCAGACCGTCGCCGCCACCGGACGGCTCTCGTCCACCGACCCAAATCTCCAAAACATTCCCGTCAAAGGTGATTACGGCCTGCGTATTCGCGAAGCATTTATCGTTCCGAAAGGCCATGAACTCCTCTGCGCCGACTACAGCCAGATCGAGCCGCGCATCCTAGCCCATCTCTCGCAAGATCCTCGCCTCCTATCCGTTTTTACCCAGGGAGAAGACATCCACATGGCCACGGCCATGGAAATCTTCGGCCTGCCCTCCAGTCAAATCACGAGAGACATGCGCCGCGCCGCCAAAACCGTCGTCTTTGGTATCGTCTACGGCATCAGCCCGTTCGGCCTTTCACAAAACCTAGGCGTACCTCAAGCAGAAGCGAAGAAATATATCGATACCTTCTTCGAACGATTCTCAGCTGTACGGGATTTGATGGATCGGAACATCGCCGAAGGACGAGAAAAAGGCTACACTACGACCATCCTCGGACGCCGCCGGCCTATTCCTGAGCTGCAAAGTGGCGATCCAGCCCAACGCGGATTCGGCGAACGTATGGCGGTCAACAGTCCCATCCAAGGTTCTGCTGCGGATTTAATCAAAGTGGCCATGATCAACGTCCACCAGAAACTCCATGATGAACTGCCGCACGTAAAGATGATCCTCCAAGTTCACGACGAACTGATCTTTGAAGTGCCGGATCATGACCTAGCTGAAGCAAAGCGGCTGGTGAAACAGGAGATGGAAAGCGTCGGGAAACAATTGGGCATATCGGTGCCGCTCAAAGTAGACTTAGGCGTCGGCAAAAACTGGCGCGTGGCACACCCGTAACCCATAACCACTGCGAGGTGACATATGTTGACCATACGCATTTCGATGGCGTGGATAATAGCCACCCTTAGCCTTGGGGCCTTGGGGATTGTGCTTTTCCTTGGCCAACCGTTCACGGTCAAAGCGCAGGAGCCGAAACGGTTTCAGTACAGAATCGTCGAGGTGCTTCCTGACACCCAGAATATGCAAACCAAGCTGAATGAGTATGGCGCGAGTGGGTGGGAGCTGGTGGCGGTTCCGATGGGGAGCATGACCGAGCCGAGGCTGATCTTTAAGAAGTGATACCGCGGGGTGACCTCTCAATGCAATCGATAACCAGAACCTGGTTTCTCCGATTGCAGGAGACAAGAAACTCTGCAAATATTGGTCTCAATGAAAAAAGTCTTCGTTTCTCAGAACTTGATAGACGTTGAGATGCGCAAGGAGTGGCTGGAGCAGGCCGGCATCCGATGTATGATTAAGAACCAGCGTTCTGCTGGCCTTGCTGGAGAGATTCCCTTTGTAGAGATTTTCCCGGAATTGTGGGTCATCCAGGATGAGGATGCCTATCGGGCACGCCAAGTACTGGATGAAGGTCTAGACGTGCTGCCATCGAACCAAGAGACGTGGGCATGCGCTGCATGCGGCGAACATCACGAGAGTCAATTTGCGGAATGCTGGAAGTGTGGGCACGTGCGGTCGCCGTGATTCTCCAGACACTTCATCATCACTCATTGTTTCTTCCCACATACAAATTTCCAGACTGATTGCGCTAACGTTCCTCGCGAGATAGTTACCCAGCCTGATACGGGTACGCGCTATGGAAAGACTTCTTATGGTTGCGTGGTATCACCCAAGTTCCTTGTCAAACAGTCATTGAACGCCATCCGCCGATGGTACGGCGACCGAAACCACTTGTACCTGTTCAACATCTCCAATTCATTTACGTATTCATTACAACGCTTCGTCTCCACCTCTCCGGCTTCCAGAGGCGCCGTCATAATCCAGGCCCCGATCCCAATAATAAGAAGAAAGAGCGTTACGCCGACAACAAACATCACGATTGTTTTTGTATCCATGAATCCCCCTGTAGGTTCGTCTGTGACTAATACCTGATTCTCATGTGATTGGTGCCGGAGACCGGGATCGAACCGGTACGGGCCTTGTGAGCCCGAGGGATTTTAAGTCCCTTGCGTCTGCCTATTCCGCCACTCCGGCAAGAAGGCGGATTTTAACATAGCGCCTCCGGCCCCACAGCCACTTTTCTCATGGCCTTCATCTACCCGTGACCATGCAAAAGATAACGAGAGTGGGCTACAATGCGAGAGCGGATGACAGGGTATCAGTAAAGGGGTGCCTGGTGGAGAGGTAAGCCGCTGCGGACGCACGTTTCACGTTTTTTGACTGCACTTTTCGCACTCACAATGGCGTTTCCGAGTGAGGCGGTGAGCCAAGAGGCAGTTCTCGATATCCTCCCGCTCCGCCCGTTTAGTTTCGACGTGTCATTCAATGATCGTACATTTGCGCCCGCTCGCAGAGTCATCTCCGTTCAAGCCGGAATCACTGCTCTTCGCTATGGCCCCCTTGAATTGAGAGGCATCTACCAATATTACAGTCACCATACCCCAACCTTTATCACCGACCAACATTCTTTGTATGCGAACCCGCGCTGGAATAATTTTATCGACTTATTGGATTTCCCCAGCGGCAAACCAATCAGTCGCTTCCTGCGACACGCTCTTTTCGGACCGCTAGAGCACCGGGCAGTACCGTATGTCGGAGCGATCCTGGGAGGAACCATTCCGGGGCGAGGAGCGTTTTCCCCCGGCTACTTGTACGGAGGTCAGATCGGAGTACGATTTCCTGTCGCCCAGGGGTTTTCCGTCGATATGGGACTTCAGTACACACGATTCGAAATCGATTTCCAGGGCAAGTCCGACTTGTCACGACAATGGCTCTTCACAGTCGGCGTTCGGTTTTGAGTTGATGGCTATTGATCCGTGTGCCACATCAAGACCATGGAGGGCATAGAGCGTGAGCCTTTGCATCATCAAAAGACTCCTCGGTTCGCTTGTCCTGACGACGCTGGGCATCCTTCTGCAAGGATGCGGTCTTGTGTATGATGCCGTTGAGCTCATACACCCGCTGAATCGCGATGAGCTGTCGTCCATTTGTACTCGCGAACGATTGCGCGTCGGTATCGCGGTTGAACCGTTTCGCCCGTTTGTCTTTCCCGCCGTGTACACCGACGAAGGCATTCGGGTCACAGGCTTGGATATTGAACTGATCCGGGAGGTCGCCGACGCACTCACCTTGTATTGTAAGGGACCAACTCCGATCGTTCCGACCTTGCACGTCACGCGCTTTCCCGATCTGTTCATCAAAATGAACGAAGGGCAGCTCGATCTATTTGTATCGTCCGTTGGTGGAACCGTTCCCGGCACAAGGCCGACAGGCCTGTGGTTTTCGGCTCCCTATTTCCGAGACGACGGTATTGCCGCCATCATCCACAATCCAGAAGTAGCCGAACGTGTGTGGGCACAATTTCGAAAGCAGAACGGGAATCGAGATACGCTTGCAGCCGTTCAGGGAGGCTTCGCCGGCTTGACCATCGCGGTTCAGAAGGGGAGGCCCGCTCACCTGTACGCTCAAGCCAACCTCAAGCAGATCCGCTTAGTGATCTGCGACTCTATTCCCGCCGCGATCGAAATGAAAGACCTCCCTATCGATGTCATCCTTTCCGAACATTCCATTCTTGAGTACGTGACAAAGCGGGTCTGGCAAGACTGGCACCCTCTGACACACACAGACGGTACCCCCTTGATGTTGACCCATGCAGACCTGTCCATCGTCACCAGCGACGAGCACAGACAGTTACAATGGTTCCTGAACAACCTGCTCTTTCGTTTGGAAGAATCAGGACGATTGATCCAGATGCGGAGACGCTGGATCGAGGCTGAATACGCACCCACTCGGCGGGCCACCGCAGAGGGGTTGCCGCTTGAAGTCACACAAGTGCCCGACCACTATGATCAGGGACAGTGCCGTTTGGCTGAGGGCCCATGACGAAACGGAGGTGTGCATGCTCCTAGTCCCGAACATAATCCTCTCGCTCGGTTTAATGTTGATACTGCTCTGTGCCCAGAGCGGTTTGGCGCAAACCTCTCAGAAGGAGACTGAGCGGACAGCAGAGCTTCTGGCGACTCTCCTTGACGCCGGACGTGTCGTCGTCGAGCAAAACCAACCGTTGATCAATGATCCGCGAAGAGGAGACAAGGGCTTCTCACCCGATGTCTTTGAGCGGCTAGTCCTCGATGAGTTCTTCCATCAGGCGCAGATCGACCTAAAAACGTCCTCTTCTTCTTTCCCTCCCCACGCGAAAGATCTGCTGACGCGACTGCTCCTCGCGAGCAAAGAGGTCGTGGCAGATGCGCAGTTCGTAATCAATCAGCGAGGGATTGGGTACAAGAATTTCATCCCAGCCACCTTCGGCAGCCAGGCTGCACGGAAGTTTTCGAAGCAATCGAAGGTGACCATCAAACAGACAACCCTCGATCCACGAAACTTGCGCAATGCGCCAGACGCGTATGAAGAAACGGTCCTGAAGCGGCTTGCGCACCAACCAGCCTCGACCAGCCCTTTGGTCGAGTGGATCGACGATGGACGGCTACTCAGAGCCATGATGCCGATTTATTATTCGGAGGATTGCCTGACTTGTCACGGAAGCCCCAAAGGGATGCTCGACATCTCCGGCTATCCACGAGAAGGCGCTCAGGTAGGAGAACTCGCTGGTGCCATCAGCATTCAGATCCCCGTGGACCATCGGTAGAAGATCCAGCCGCGACGGAAGGTACACTGCGGGTGGATCTGCCACCGATGATCTCCGGTGGGCCTCGTTCAACACACTGCGGTGAGCTGCGGGCTTTGCTCCTCGCAACTCCTCACAATCGGTGACTGTTGATCGAACGCGACTTTCATCCCAGACTTGACGGCGCGTCCCCAGCGATTGGTTTGGGCCTGTGCCTTCCGAGCATAGCGGCTAATGTTCCGGCGCGTTTCAATCCCGGTCTGTGGGGCAAAGAGGAGCCCTAGTCCCGCTCCGATGACGGCTCCACCAGCGATGAATGCAGCTGCCTTGGCGACGTGCTTCCCCTGCTCCGACATGGCGAACCTCCCTCGTAATGGTTGTGATGTTGCCGGAAGACTGCCCAATCGTTCTTCCTATGAGGGACGTATCAGCATGCTTTGTGCCAGCATGAGTGCGGCCGAACGGGGGACAATTTCCTCGGAAAATCAAGGGGACAATCGACGACGATGAGAAGTGACAAATATTGGGTCTCTTTTTCTCGACAGAAGGAGACACAGGCGTTTCAGAAATCCAACACTCGCTCACCGTCCATTCCTGTAAAGCAGCTCTAGGAAACGGTTTCCAAGGACCCTGCTCTAATCATTCTTTAATCCTTGCTACGCTTGCATTGACAAGTAGGCCCCCGTATGATCCGTTGGAAAATCTGACCCATGGCTCCTAGGGGAAGGGCCTAGCAGCGAAATCTTGTTCGTCCGTTCAAAATACGAACGATGTCTCTCAAGGAACAAACCTGACAGAGGATAGATGGGTTCCCTAGCCGCGATTCCTTATCCAAACATTGACCCCGTCATTGTAGCTCTGGGCCCTATTCAGTTGCGCTGGTATGGGCTGATGTATTTGATCGGCCTCACCGCGGCCTACTTCCTAATTCAGCACAAGGTTGCCCGCAAGGAGTTGGCAATTAGGAAGGACCAGATCTACGACATGGTCGTCTACGCGGCCTTCGGCGTGTTCCTTGGTGGACGGATCGGTTACACGCTCTTCTACAACTTTTCCTACTACATTCAGAACCCACTGAAACTGCTTGCAGTATGGGAAGGAGGCATGTCCTTCCACGGCGGGCTCATCGGAACTATTATCGCGCTGATCTGGTTCAGCCGTAGGCACGGAATTCCTGCCTATACGATTGCGGACTTGGCGGCTTCTGTGACACCGATCGGATTGGGGTTCGGTCGGATAGGAAATTTCATCAACGGAGAGCTCTTTGGCCGGTCAACCGACGTGGACTGGTGTATCGTCTTCCCGACCGGCGGCCCAGTGTGCCGCCACCCCTCGCAATTGTACGAGGCGACGTTGGAAGGCCTCGTGTTGTTCACAGCCTTATGGTGGATCGATCGGCGCCCGACTCCACCCGGCACGATCTTTTGGACGTTCGTCACCGGCTACGGCATCAGCCGACTCATCGTCGAACTCTTCCGTGAACCGGATCAACATCTTGGCTTCATTCTAGGCCCGATTACCATGGGCCAGATTCTCTCTCTGCCCATGGTGCTGCTCGGCATTGTTATGCTCGTCTTGGGCTACCAACGAGCTGGCCAAAAGCCTGCCTACTCTTGAATGTTCTGAGCGAAACGTGCTGAGTGATGGAGCTCACGGTGTTTTCAACGTCGCACTTCCTGCTCAGCACTCGTTCTTCAGTACGGCATCTCGTCATCGTCCAGGCCCACGTGGTGACCAAGTTCATGCACCACCGTGTCGTAGACTTCCTGCACGACTTCTTCAGGACTTTCACAAAGACGGAGGATCGGTCGGCGATAGATGGAAATCCGTGGAGGTGGCTCACCGCCCGGTCTGAAAAATGAATCGGCCGTCAGCGGCTGACCTTGATAGAGGCCAAGCAAGTCGTCCTTCTCATCCAGCTCCAAGTCTTGCAAGACATCCTCGGGTGGCTCCTCTTCTACGACCACGGCAATGGACTCTATGAGCGTGGCGTAGGGAGGAGGGAGGTCCGCAATGGCCTGCTGGACCAGCTCCGCAAAGGCTTCTGAGGAGATAGGTTCTCGCCCAGGTATGTCCATATCTCACGATTTACAATTCTATGGCGACGCCACACCGTAGAAAAAGGCAATGGAACCGTGGCTGGGTTCCCAGACTCTGTTTCACAGCAGCCTTGTAGATCTCGCCTTGCGTTCGGTACTGCTCGGCCCGCGCTGCCGCCTGATCGGCCGATACACCATCTGTCTTGTAGTCGACGATCCAGAGCTCTCCAGCAAGCCGGTATATGAGGTCGATGACTCCTTCCATCACCTGCCGATCACCCCATGGGATGATGAACGGAACTTCACGACCAAGGATCTGAGATGATCGCAGGCGTGCATACGCTTCAGATCGACCAAAAGTCGCAAGAAGATCGTTCGCGGAACCCTCAACCGCTCCGGCGTAGGATTGTTCCTCAGGCCCTAAGGCGGACTGAAGAGCTGAGCCAACCTGAGCACATAACCCCGAGGGGTCCAGTGCAAAATCCCATCGCTCCAGCACACGATGCGCAATCACACCGACCAACCGTCCAATCGCCGCATCCTGCCGAACTGAGGTTGGTTCACTTCGGACCGACCCCACCCGTTTGCCCAACCCAGTTGGTGTCAGGTGGTGCAGGGTCTCACGAACCTCGCTCCATCGAGTAGTCCGTGCCTCCCACAATGCAGCCACCTCCTGTGGATTGATCGATGCCGCACTAGTTCCTCTGTCCTCCCGTCGCCGCGGCCGTTTTCGCTCCAGTGCCTGGACGACTCGCTGAGGAATCCTACTGGCTCCGATTGTCAACGCCTCCGTCGAGGCATCTCCGATCTCTCCAGCCCCGATATTCCGCAACAGCTCAAAAACCGTTTCACCGACCGAGCGGGCGGTGATTCCGCCGGACAACAGTAGTAGCTCTTTGGCCCTGGTCATCCCCACATACAGCACTCGGCGCCGTTCCGCGTCTTCTCGCAGCCGCAGTTTGTGTTGGACCAGCAACGAGCCAAGCGATCGATGATGCTCCAAGGAGAGCCCATAGGTCCCGCTCGACCAATCGTAGGAGACCTGAGGCGCACTCCGTTCACGTCCACTCCCCTGATGGAGGCCCGGCAGCACAACAATGGGAAATTCCAACCCTTTGGCCTTATGGATCGTCAACACATGCACGGCTTCGAGCGACTCCTCGGCAAGAAGACTCTCAGACTCATCGGGTTGTTCCTCAATCCTGGCGATCATGAGATCGACAAAGCCACTCAGAGTCATGTGGGGCCGGTCAGCCAAGGAAACAGTCGCTTGCTTCACCTTCATGAGATTGGCCACGGCCTGTTCGCCATGGAGCGATGCAGCGGCCACATCGAGGATCGGTAGTCGGTCAAAAATCAGCTCGAGAGCCTCGACCAACGGCAGAACAGGGATGGCTCGATGGAGCCATGCCAGATGCTCGTACAGCCGCCGTACAGCATAGGCCCGGACATGGGGCCACGTCCCGAGGTGCGATGCATGGAGATAATTGAAGTGCCCCGCCTGCTTGAGCTCATAGAGTTCTCGATCCGTGAGCCCTCCGAGCGACGAACGAAGAAGACCGGTTAAAGCGATCTCATCGTGAGGATGATCCAACACACGTAAGAGATTGACGAGATCGATGACTTCTTGGCGGCGATAGAAATGCTTCTCGCCCTCGATGACATAGGGGATATCGTGTCGTCGCAACGCATCGAGGTACGCATCCGCCTGGGTGAGCTTTCTGAACAATAACGCCACGTGACCTGGCTTCACCGTGGGACGACTGAGAATATCCTCGCTCAGCCAACGAGCCAACACTTCACTTTCCGCTCTCGTTGCCCCAGCCGCATCGAACATTTCATCATCGCCATCCGGCGTCGTCACGCAGAGACGAACCCCTGGCTCGATCGAAGGGGGCTTCCGTTGAGGACGGACTTCCAATCGCACATTCGCCGGTTGGACCAGCGGCCGCCGTTCAAAGAGTCGATCGAAGACCTCGTTGACCGACTCCAAGACCGCTCCATCGCTTCGAAAGTTTGTGGTCAACGTCTCCGCTCTCCCACCCTCATTCGTGACCTTCTCCACGACTCGATCGAAGGCTTCGATATCCGCACGCCGAAAGGCATAGATCGACTGTTTAGGATCTCCCACGATGAAAAGCTTTCCCGGCTCAAGGACCATCTCCTGCCACCGGACCGCCTGACTTCCCTGGCGCTCTGAGACGGCCAGGATGATTTCGTACTGCGTGGGGTCCGTATCCTGAAACTCATCAACCAACAGAGCACGATACTCTCGTTTGATCCGTTCCCGGACAGACGGATGTTCAAAGAGCAGCGCCCGCGCCCGGGCCAGCAACCCATCAAACGAAAGCCATCCTTGCCGAACAAACGTCTCACGAATATTCCGTACCAGCGGAATGAGGAGTTTCAATAGATCGTCCAGAAACGCATGGTCGATCATAAGAAGTTGTTGCGCGGCCTCGATGAGGGCACCAGCTTCTCTAAAATCATTTTTGTCCCATCCAGCCACAGCACTCCCCAGGTCTTTGCCGAGCCATTCTCGTTCATCCGTCGTCACATCTTGCCGGCCAACCAACCCCTTGTCTGCCACGAGGCGCAACACCGCCGCTGCAGCGGCGAGCATCTGCTCGACTTTACGGCGCTTCGGCCTGTCGTGCGCATTCAACAGCTGCTCAGCCCGCGCGTCCATGTGCAGCATCCAATTCGACATCGCCGGCGACACGGTCGTTGAAGCAAGTTGTTGCTGGAGAGCGTCGAGATCAACCAATTCACTGCATAATGACCAGGCCAACGATCTGACCGCCTCGAGCGTGACCGATGACAAGACCGATCGCCAGAAGGGATGATGTTGGCCGACTCGACTCAACTCCTGATCGAGCCAACAATCCCACGCAGCCGTGAACTGTTCTTCAAAGCGCACGCCATCATCTTCCTTGAAATCAGGATCGACGCCGCTTTCCAGCGGATGGAGTCGCAACAGATGCGCTGCGAAACCGTGCAGGGTGCCGATCTGAGCTTTTTCTAGCTCATGCAACGCAGTTTGAGCGCGGGCGACAATCGCATTGCTACTCAGTCCATACTGCGCTTGAAGATCGCTCCTTGAAACGGCCCCTCCGTCGCTCACTCGCAACGCATCAGCCTGCGGTTTGGCCAGGGTGGTCAGCCGCTCCCGAAGTCGCACTTTCATCTCGGTCGCCGCCTTGTTGGTAAACGTCAAGGCCACAACCTGCATAATCTGCACTGGATTGGGTTCCTTCATCAGTAGATGCACGAGGCGGTTGACGAGCAACGTCGTCTTCCCTGTCCCTGCGCCGGCCACGACCACCACGTTGCGATCGAAGGTCGTCTCAGCCGACTGTCGTGCCACACGATCCGGTATCAAGAGCTCGTTACTCATCGGCAATCTTCTGCGTGCGAAGTGCTCTCAGGACTTTCGGTTCATCCGCGCGATAGGCCCTCCACCACGTCGGAGCATGTTCTCTTCGGCAGATCACGCGAAATTCGCAATGGTCGCAATAACCATCTGGAATGATGAAAAACTGTCCTGCTTGAATTCCATCGATCAAGGTCTTGATCGTACGATGGATAAGGGCTCCTGTATTCGATGCCCACGACTTTGTATCAAACGACGAGCGATCGATCATGGGGGACCACTGAGGAGCGAGAAACAGGAACTGCACCTGACTCGGTGTCGTCTGTCCGGGAACGGTAAGGCAACCATAGAGTGGCGGTTGCAGCCGATACCCACGGACTGCGGACTGGGTTAGGTTACGGTCCTCAGGTTTGATACTCGAACCAAATTTATACTTGTAATCCACCACCCGTAATGCGCCGGAATCCTGATTCCGATCGAGCCGATCGATCCGACCACGGATCTTCAACAATTCTCCGTCAAGGAGATCGGGAATCGTCCCTTCCCCATCCACTTCAAAAGCAATAGGCTGGTACGGATGCTCGGTCTGTTCCGCCTTCAACGCGGCCGTTATAAGGGTCACGACCTGTTCTTTCGCCAGCTCCCACAAGAGATAGTGGCCTGTCCGATGCTGCGATTCGAGATCTGCCGACGCCTGTTCGACGGACATTCCCATCGTCTGTTGCTTCACATGATCCGTCACATGTTCAGTCGGCCACCCGACCTGCACAAGTTGCTCATAGCACCGCCGTAATGCAGCGTGACAGAGCGTGCCCACCAGCGTCGCATCCGGTAGTTGCGACAGTGACACACGACTCGGTTCGAGTCGCAGCACGTCCGAGGCAAAGTATTGGAAGGGACAGCGCGCATACCGTTCGAGGGGGGTTGGAGCAACACCCCGTTTGATGAGACTCTCCCAATGGGACTCGACCGCTCCGGTCATCCCATCGAAAAGATTCAGCGTGCTGCCCTCCTCCTCGATGCGATCCAGCGCCATCGTCGCATGACGAATCGTATCGGCGTCGCGCCCGAGCGCCTGTACGAGTTCGATTGGGTCTTGCCCGTTCATAGCCAACCACTGAGTCAGATCACGAGGTGGTAGGAACTGTTTGATCGCCGGCCGTTGCACAACTCGATCCGTCAGGCGGAGAGGCACCACATCGATCGGTTGTTCATTGGAACCAAACCGCCGGCGAGCCACATCAAGATACGGAGAGGCCGCTAGCATCCGTCCAGTTTCATCGGCCCGTTGATAGGAGAGATACAACCTTTGGGAGGCGGCTTGACAGAGCAGGGAGAAAAGCAAACTCTCCTCTCCATAGGCGGTCAATTTTTCGTCGATCTTGAATCCAAGCGTGGCGTCGAGCACGCGCCGATGATGATCCCTAAGAAAGGCATCTTCCCGGATATATCGCGGAAACACTTTTTCGTTCAGACCAAGGACAAACAGGGCCTTGAACGGCATCCCGCGAGCTGCCATCACGTCGCGCACCATCACCCCCTGAGATGAGCTGTCTTGAAGAGGTGTGCTTGTCCTCTCGAAGGTATGCGTCAGCAGCTCGACGAATTCAGCCCAGGTCATCTCCTCGGTGAGCGGCTCTAATTCCAGGAGTGTGATCCAAATACGCTCGATAGCGTTCCATATCATCACTCGGTGGTCAGACTGAGCATCGTCAACGGTTGATTCTATTGCATCCGACCGCCGCAGGCGCCGCTCGACGAACGCCCGACAGGCTGCGACCATCTGCCCGATCGTGCCTCGCGAAGGAAGCGTTGAACAGTCTTCCATGAGTTGTGACACAACCTGCCAGAACAGGCTGATCACCTCCGGCCCAATCGCGAGTGAACCGCTCAGGCCCTCCTCCCCATCGAGTATCAATGCAGCCTGACTCGCCTGCTCCAGTCTCTTCCACTCCTCGACTCCACGGGTGATGTGTAAGGCTTGAACCAGCAGTTTCCATTGCTCGGGGCGATATGACTCCGACTGGTCGTTGGTCAGATCCGTGCCATACAGCGGAGACGTCACGACGTCGAGAACTGACGCACGATAGAAATCGTTCGACGGTAAAGCGGCCAGCTGCAGCATGAGCTTGCAGATCGGTTCGTGAACTAGTGGTCGCGACGCGGTCGTATGGAAGGGGATCCGATGGCGATCGAAGATTGACTGAAGAGAGGGGCTGTACGGATTGAGCACCCGCGCGGTAACACCGATCTCGTCGAATCGATAGCCGTTGGTTTCAACCAGATCAAGGATCGTGCGGCAAGCTGCCGCCAATTCCTCTTCCACGCCGATCACACTTCTGATAGTCAGCTGGACGGGATGCTCGGCGACTTGAGATGACCCTCTTTCCAATCGGATCGTCGCCTCGTTTGGCATCACCAAGGGTTGTATATAGCGATCGAAAAAGCGCCGGGCGAATCCATAGGCCGGATCATCCTCCAGCGGGAAAAACAAGGTTGTGTCCTTGACTCGGCTGATGGCTTCAAAGAAAGACAACTGTACCTGCGTTAGATCATAGAACCCGTAATAGAACACTCGCGTCAGCGACTGGAGGAACAAAGTAGTCGGGATAAACGGGGTAAGCGCCTGAGCCAGATCGTCTTGCGTACCGACCTCCAGCGTCTTGCCTGCTTCCTTGACAGCGGCATAAAGCGAGGTCAGTGCACCAAGCCATTCGCGATCGTCTTCCTCGAAATACCCTTCACGGAGACCTTGCAGCGCCTGACTTGGATCGACATCGGCATCCCTCAAGTCACGAATCGTGGCCCAGAGTGCCCCCCACGTCCCGGCAGATTGTCCAACTCGTTGTAACGGAGCCTGACTGGAGAGCTTGCTGCGAACAATGTGTTGAACCAATCGCTCGAAGAACAGCTCATCGACGACTCGCGGCAACGCGTGAGGGGCGGACACCTCTCCAGCCAACCGCAAGGCCAGTTGATGAAAGGTCACCACATGCAGATTCAGAAGCGGAATCCGCTGTTCAACGGCGAGAAGCGCACGAATATGGTCGGCTAGGGACTTGGACGGAACGAAGATCGCGAGTGGCGCAAGAGGATCGGGTGCTTTGGCACGCGTGAGATGCTCGACGAGTGCAGATTCAAGGGTAGGATGAAATCGACCGGTGACGATGCGGAGCATCTAACTCGGGTTTCGTGAAGCGTGAAACGTGAAGCGTACGAATATCGGCATGGTCTGATTCCTCTCGGAATTGCGCTTCACGAACGACGCGATTACCCGGTCTCAGGCCCCAAGAGCTCGCCGTTACAGTCGACGCAGGCCCAGTCGCCGTCGATGAACGACATGGGATCGGCGCAGATTGGACAATCCGGAGGAGGCCCCTTGGCAATGAGTGGAAGATCCGGAAGCTCGTTCTCGTTCTCGTCTTCGTCCATCATCCCCTACCCTTCTCTCTGTTTGATCTTCAGTTGAATGGCCTTTTCCGCGCTCTCCCGACTGGGAACGCCGACAAACGTCAACTTCCCATCGATAATCGTCGCAGGCACGGCACGGACTGCATGACGGTCGGCCAACTCCTGACCATCCTTTGTGGTGATGTCCACTTCCCGATAGGAAAAGCTGTACTTTACACGCAACTGCTTCCACAGACTTTTCGCTGAAGGGCAGGCTCCGCAACTAGGCGATACGAGTAACGTAATGTTTGGCATGATGCTTCCGAACAGGTCTTAAACTATTCTGATGTTCGGATTTTAGCACCCGTTGAAAAGATGGCGCAAGGCGCGGAACCAGGATCGGTCAGAGGTCCCGCCGCGCCCGCGATGCCACATGCTTCACGATGCGAAACCCTCGCGCTCGGGCATCGCGAAGGATCGCCCGGCGGATGTCGATCGAGAGCGATTCCGGCGGAATTACCCCGAACTGATCACAGGGGAAATGTTTGATGAACAGCGCGGCCATCCGGGCCGTGGCCCACGCGATCGGAGAACACAGCAATCCCTGTCGTCGAAGCAGGAACAGACTGGGGACCGCCGCATCCCATCGCACTGTCGTCGGGCATTTGTCCGCAATCCCTTCGACGATGACGGAGGCCGCGAAGTGGGCATTGTGGAGGATCCGGCGACGCAACAGCTTGTGGATCGTTCTCGGCGTCGGCGTACGCATGAAGAGCGACGCGACAGGACCGCGGGACTTTCGCAGTCTTCCCTGCTTGTACCACTTCCGCAGCCGGTCGATGTCCGATCCGCCGGACTTAACATCCATGGACTTCATTGAAATCGCATAGGGCACGGTGATCACTTCGTCCTGCGCGGCGAGGACAACGCTGACCGGACCGATGGGGGCAGGAAACCGGAACAGTTCCCGGTCGCCGAAGTGCCGGCCGAAGCGGAAGCGCCGATCCACATACACACGCGGGCGTGCAACGGCTTCATCGAAGGATGCCTCCGCCGACCACTGGGAAAACGGCGCATCGGTGTCCGTGGATTCGTAGAGGCGAACCCTCACCGACTCGACGGTATCGAGCAGATCAGCTCCCGCCGCAATGAGGAGATTCGTCAAACCCGGTGCAACGCCGGCTGTGATGACAGCGGCACGTCGTTTCTCCTCGAATCGGGATGCAAACTCGACCTGCTCGGCACGAAAGGGATGGCCCGTGTAGTGCGAGGCCAAATCGAGGTAGTGCGCCCGAAGACGAAGAGCGGCCCGCAAGACGATTCGATTTAACATCGGCGGACAGGCGTTGACCAACAGCTGAGCGCCCCGAGCCGCCTTGACGATGTTCCAGACGTCACGGGCATTTACCCGTTCGACCGGAACGGGAAGCTTGGCACCCAGAAAGTACCGGGCCCGTTCCGGATCCCGATCGCCGCACGTAACATGATGGCCCTGCCGAGTCAGGAGCTTGACGAGATAGGAACCAGTTGCTCCGACACCAAGAACGAAAATCCGCATGGGGTCAGGAGCTTATCACATCCGGCAGGCGCTGAAACCTAGTGTGCGGCTGAAGAACGGGGGGCGGGAAGCTTCTCTCAGGTTCCCTTCGGTCTCCCGCGCGGTCGTAACGTCGATTCCATCCCAAACCGCTTCGCCATGCACCGCGCCCACTGCTCCTCGCCAAGTGGGCGGCCTCGTTGTGCGCTGATCCGAAGCTCCTCCAATTCAGACGCCGTGTGGGATCGATTTACCCACGCCACCCAGTCGCGGGGCCGCTCAATCGGCCAGTCACTGAGCCACGCCGTCAACTTCCGGTCCGCCTAATCTCGTCGCCAGAGGCTGGACCACTTCCAGTCTTCCGCCCGCCGGACTAACTTGGCCCGGAGCGCATTGCGCTCCACATAGCGCGCGACGGTCAGGAGGTGCTCGTCCGTCTGAACTGGAATCGATTTGAAGCGGCCTTGATAAACCGGCCCCGTCCCCGCTGTCTGATGGCGGGCATACCAGCGGTGCGTATGCCCATGCGATCGCTTTGATATTCCAGTTGTCACGAAACTTATCCAAGATGACTGCTGTGTTCGAGTAGTGGAAAAGCAACGGATGAAGGCGTATCGTGTACCCTAGTCAACTAGAATGAACCGCGTATTCCCTATCCTCCTATGGCTCGCCTTTACACTGCTCTTTTGGAGTCCCACTGCATGGGCTGAATCTGGCAAGGAGGAATCGTCTCGGCTGCGAGTCCTCACATACAATCTGCTCCACGACGGGGCATGGTCGGGATTCTTCGAGAACGGGACTCATCTCGAAGAACGGCTCGACATGAGCATCCAAGAACTGCAGCGGTTACAACCTGACGTGATCGCCCTGCAGGAAGCATCGGACAGCCGAAAACATGGCAACGTTCCGCAACGGATTGCCGAGGCGCTCGGATATCAGATGGTATTCGAGCCCGCCACCCAACACATCTCCGGGATCGGTTTCTTGGATCGGCTGATCACCTCGGCCATCGGCTTCAAAGAGGGACCGGCGATCTTAAGCCGCTATCCGATCGTCGCCTCGGAAGTCTACGACTTGCCTCGGTGCCAACGTCGCATGGATCCTCGCATTCTCTTGCGGGCTGAGATCAGCGCACCGGATGGACCAATCCAGGTCTTTTCGGCCCATACCGCAAAAGGAGATGAATGCCAGCTCACACGAGTCGGAGAGGTGTTCCGCGAACATCGAGGAACGGGACGAGCGATCCTGATGGGCGACTTGAATACCGGGGAGCAGTCTCCTGTCCTCACTGAATGGCAGAAAGAGCCAGGACTGATCGATGCCTTCCGGGTCGCGAATCCAGGAATATCTGGAGGGACCGTCTGGCAAAACATCCACGTGGAATGGCCAACCGCCGATCGCCGTGTCGATTTTATTTTCTTGCTTGATGGAGGAACCGGCGACCGTCCGGTCGTGCGATCAAGCCGTCTGGCCTTTGACCAGCCCGGTCGCCTCCCCAACGGCGACGCACTCTGGCCATCGGACCATCGCAGCGTATTGGCAGATATCGAGTTAGCACCTGTCGACAGGCCACGGATAAGCCGGCTATCCGACGCTAGCCCGCGTTAAAAAAGGTACCAAACCCACATACTCTTGCCATTGCATGATTCAAGATCCGACCCCCACTCTGCTGACACTCACCGACATACACAACAGAAGGCCTGGACCCCATTTGTTCCTCTATTGCCAACGAAGCCACGATCAATACCGGCGTGATTGGGGCCATTGAAATTGAAGAACGGTTTTCGATCGTGGATGTTCCGGTTGGGATGGCCAAGGGAATCCTGGAGGCGGTCAGCCGGTCCCATATCAAAGGACGGAAGGTCCCGGTACGTGTCTTCAGCAATTAACGAGGTGTATGCTATCGCACGGTTGTGCGGTTTCATGTGCCATCGGTTCTTGGACCCTCTGCCGCTTGCCTCGTTCGATTCGACAGGCGTAAGATCGGCTATCCTTCCTCACTTATAGCTATAGGAGGTGCTATGGCTGTCCGCACTACTCCCCCGACACAGCGGGTTTCCCTTGATCGCAGCATCGAACGGATGCGGAAACAGCTCACCGAATTCGCCTCGTTCCTAGGCAGGGGCAAGCCGACGCGCAGCCTGGAAGAGTTCGACCTGGAGACCGAACGGCTGATCGGCGATCTGCTTGGACAGGCCTCCGACTTACTCCATGCCTATGAATATGCCGAGCTGGGCGAGGCGGCCGGATTGGTCAACATGACGGATGAGGCACCGGAAGGCAGCGGTCTGGATAGCCAGCGGCAGAGTCTCTTGCAGCGCAGCCGCGTGTTGGAGAGTTGCGTATCGGAATTGGAGGCGCGCCGAACCGCCACGCCGAAGAAAACCAAAATCGGGCGGATACTCATCGGTCCGCAGATTGCCGAGCACATGTCCACTGAGATCCGGAGCGTGTCGCAGGACGCCAGTTTACGGGAGGCCGGGCAGTTGATGCAACAATGGAAGCTGGGCTCGCTGCTCGTGACAAATAGCCGAGCCTACGTCGGCGTCTTGACCGATTCCGCCCTGGCCCGCGATGTGGCTGCCAAAGGGCTTGATCCGCGTACCACAACCGTCAAGCTGTCCATGCGCACGCCGGTCGCTGCCATCGAAGGAGACCGCCCCATCATCGATGCTGTGCGCATGATGAAAGAACAGGCCACCCGGCATCTGGCGGTTACACAAGACGGACAAATCATCGGCGTGATTTCAGTCTCCAATATTCTACGGTATTACTCTGGGGTGGTCTGATCCGCCTCAATCCAACCGAGGAGGTGAGACATGGGTCCGACGAAAGCTATTGCGCATGACAACGCACTGCATGAAGCCGTGAGCGGGAAGCTCATCAAGGACGGATTCGCGAGCCGGCTTGATCTTGAAGACTATGTGAATCATCACTATCTAGCCCTGCCGGTCGCCGACAATGCCGGCCGACTCTGGCTGCTCGATGGCAGCCCCATCTATTGTTTCCGCGGGACACAGTACGAAACCGTCGACGATCGGAAGGTCCACCTCGCGCGCTGTTCCGATTGCGGCGGCATGGGAATCCGATCGGATGAATTCACGGTCGAATCAGATTGCATCCGCTGCACGGCCTGCGGACACGAATTCGATCCTCGGCTCGAGATGATGGAAACGTGACAAAAGTGGAAGGCATGACGCCATGGCCAAAGGTCGATTGACTCCGGCGAAGATTCTGCGGAACAATACGGGGCCAGACCCGAATGGCACTTACTTAAGCTTTGCGGGATGGCCATATTTACGGGCGTCCTCTCTGGCGATCGCGCGTGGTTTGGTGAGTAGCGAGTACGGTTTTGGTCGTCGCTTGATGGCCCTGGGTTCGA
>Ga0224510_10000094_pt1 | contig 75301 bp, 61 predicted proteins | sample SF_May12_sed_USG_FD_170161 | JGI IMG/M metagenome (GOLD analysis project Ga0224510, IMG submission 170161) | Sediment microbial communities from San Francisco Bay, California, United States - SF_May12_sed_USGS_4_1 | ecosystem: Environmental > Aquatic > Marine > Sediment | place: USA: California... | reverse complement strand
TACAGGAAACGAACGGGATTTCCCTGCGCGTCGGCGTGGATCTCCTCCAACACATCCGCGCTGCTCACGACCGGATCGGTATCATCCTCCAGGCTGATGCCGAAGTCGCCGTCTTGGAAATCACCCAGTTCGATCTCGCTTCCGTCGGCCAAGATCAATTTCCATGGCGAATTGTGGGTCAGGGTGATTTCTTCGTTGCCAAAGTTAGCTTTCCAGATGTTGTCCGAACCTTGTTGTATGAAAGCGCCCCCGAGCAACAAGTCATAATTCAGGCCCTCGATTCTGATTGTTCCGTGAATCTTGCCGTCACTGTCCCGTTCCTCGACGATACGGTCATTTCCGTCGCCCGGACGCCAAATATAGGTATCGTTGCCTTTCCCCCCTACCAGCACATCATCGCCTTTGCCGCCTTCAAGAATATCATCCCCACCAAGACCGATAAGCAGGTCGTTTCCACCCTGGCCGGTCAGGATGTCATTCTTCCCATCACGGCCAATGAGCAAATCCGCATCCGAGCCGGTCCGGGCAACGGTGTTCTCGCCCACCAGAAACATCGCCTTGTCGCTTGCTACTTGTATGTTCAGAGCATTGAAAGAGTCCACGGAACCGTATCCTGGTTTGACGACGTACTCTTCAAGTAGCACTTTGGCGGCGGAGGTGAGTTCGGCACTCAAAGAATCCACGGCAAATGAGTCGGGCAGGGTGTAGCGGGTGTTAGCTGCGGTGATCTGATCACCCTTGCTGCCAGGATGCTGACCATCCCGATTCCCAAAAGTCGCCTCGTATTTCAAAATCTTATCCCGGTGTGCCGTATACATCCGATACACAGATGATGCTTCATCCGCATTGCTTGTGCCATCGCCGTTGTCGTACAAACCGAACAGCTCGGATTCCGCAAATCGCCTGACCACAACGCCCATCCCATCGGTTGCCTCCAGTACCCCGTTTTTATCCAGCTTGACCGCTGCCGATCCGTAACGAATCTCATACCAGGCTGTCGCACGGTCACCTGCGATCAGAGCGTTGGTCAGGTTGCTGTTGCCATTGGTCGAGTTCCTGAAATAGCCATCCTTGCCCTTGCCGTTACTGCCACCGCCCGGCAACTGGTACCACATGGAAAACAGGACAGCACGCTCCAAGCTGTCTGGCATAACGATGCCCTTGCTCGACAAAAAAACGTTGAACTCAGCCATCCTTGAGAGGCGATCTTTGCTCCCCTCATTTATCGCTTTCCCCAACAGTACCGTGGCCGCTGCCTCGCTGGGAAGAGAGAGGCCCACAAGCGCATTCGGAATACTGCCTGTAATCGTCAAATTGTTAATCGCGGTCTTCTGGGCGTCTGTAAGCACCACACCCACCGCCGTCAGTTGGGCAACCGCATTTCCATTATCCTTGTTGGCGTAGAGATCATAGCCATAGCCGATCACCGGCCTGCCTTTGGAGTCCAGCGTCACTTTAAGATAGCTGTTAGGATGACGCAGGAGATCATTGTTTTCCGCCACCTTGAGCAGATATTCAAGGTCAGCGTTGAAGTCTCCTTTGAGCCAATTCGTGGTGTGGTAGGCATTGAGCGACATGATGGAGACTCCTGTTATTGTTGTTTAGATTGTTTGATAATTTTCATGCGGAAACGGCAAACCAGATCCATTTGCAATGGCGTATTCCCATAACCACGGCCTTCCGGCACATGCTCGCCACCGCCGCGATACCGGAAGACCTCGGTGAACTCGCGGTCCGGGTATCCATAGCTACTCGGAATACGCGCCACGCCGTCTTCGGCGATCTTCCACCAGGGGCGGTAACCGCTCAGATAGGTTCTCCCATTAAAAATAAACGGCCTGGCCATAAATTCTGCAAGGTGTCGCGGCTGGATGCCATCGGTTCGATATTGCGAAAAACGATCATTACTGGTCAAGGTAGCGGGATCGATGCTGCCCCTGGTAAAAATGGAAAAACTATCCCCGGAATGGAACTCCGTTTGGGGTCCACCACCCATAAAATCATCCTTCACCACTGTCTCCACCCGTCCGTCGTTATCGATGTCAAAGTCGGCAATAAGGACACAGGAGTACTGAACTTTATCCGGGGGGGAATTGTACAAAGACGTCCCAGGCGGAATTATGATGGCAGATTGTCCCTCCCGCCAAGGCACCGCATCAAACTCCGGACTAGAAGGCCACTTGGAATAGCGCATGGCAAAGGCAGCTCGTGCAGAATGCTCCACCCCTGGCAACTTTGGAAAGGTGTAGAGGCCACCCTCCTCATACTCCTTGCTGCCCGAGCCATGATGTTTCCATGGCTGCCGGAAATAGGCGTTGTAGACCTTTCCCATGTGCTGGCAAACCGTGGCGTCGTTGTTGACCTCCAGTTCATATCGGTAGATCTCCTCTCCGTAGTCGGGGAGCTTACAGGTTGCTTCGTACCACTTGAGACCCTCCAGCCGTTTTTTGTAGCTCTCCTCAAGGCATGAACGGTCCGGCCCACAAACATTTCTTGCTCTCAGCCAGAGACGATGCTGCTCCCTGAACCAGGGAGCGTTGTGCAAATCGTTCTTTGCCTGGCGATAGGCGGCAGCCATGTTATCATCCAAGGTGGAAAGCGTTTCATCCGCGCAAATCAGCTTCTCCACCTTGGTGCTGGCCTTGGCGCAATCAAAACTCGCCGCCTGCGCCTGTGCGCCGAAAAACAGACACCAAACTGCAACTATCCATGGTAACAATCTTTTCATTCCCCCCTCCCCGATTCGTTTGTGTATGCGCACTTTTTCGACCACAGCAGACCAACAAAAGGATAGGCGTCAAGCCATTTCTTCATGCTGCTCTCAACAAAATGGAGTCATCCACGGCAAGCCAATCATCGCCAGCCCCGCCGAGCAGGATATCCGCGCCGCCACCACCCCATATCTGGTCATTGCCGTCGCCGCCGTCGATATAGTCGTTACCCATGTACTCGGCAGGGAGAATATCGATGCTGTTATCGCCCACCAGGATATCATCCCCGGCCTGGCCCAGGATGATGTCGTTGCCTGCATCGCCCCATACCTTGTCGTTACCGGTCCCCGCATCCACGAAATCATCGCCGCCCTGGGCGAATACCATGTCCGCGCCGGCGCCGGCGTAGATGACATCGGCATCTCCTTCCATGGTGGACATCGGCAACTCTTTACCGAAGTTTTCAAAGGTCATGTCGGCGGTATCGACGATCCCATCGCCCTGGAGCAGGTCGCCGCTCGCGCCCGTGCCGATGCCGGTCTCTCCGGCCAGGTACGCCACTGAAATATCTTGCTTCTGGTCCGCGAAGATGCGGTCGTTGCCGTCGCCGCCCAACATGGCGTCGCTGCCGCCGCCACCCGTTATCAGGTCCGCGCCTTCATTGCCGTAGATTACCTCGCTACGCCCGTCACCCTCGATGGAATCGCCCGCGCCTCCGCCATACAGGAAACGAACGGGATTTCCCTGCGCGTCGGCGTGGATCTCCTCCAACACATCCGCGCTGCTCACGACCGGATCGGTATCATCCTCCAGGCTGATGCCGAAGTCGCCGTCTTGGAAATCACCCAACGTCAGCGCGCTGCCATCGACCATGGTCAGTGTCCATTGCCCGGCATGGGTGATGGTGAGGCCCACGGAACCATTGGGCAGCATCTGTTGCCACACCTCGCTGGCGCCCTGTTGCACATACGCCCCGCCCACTACCACATTCACACCCTGGCCGTTGACGATCTTGATGATGCCGCGGACCTTGCCGTCCGCTTCACGCTGGTCGGTGATCGTGTCGTTGCCGTCGCCAGGATGCCAGACATAGGTGTCGTAGCCTGCTCCGCCTTGCAGGATGTCGTCGCCAAGGCCACCCAGCAGCATGTCATCGCCTGCCCCGCCGGTGAGGGTGTCGTTGCCGTCTCCTCCATACAAAAAATCATTCCCTGAGCCACCATCCAGCGCGTCGTCGCTACTACCGCCGATCATGGCGTCGTTGTTGGCTCCTGTGCCGGTGGCATTCAACGCTGTGTCGCCGGACTGGATGGTCCAGGCATTATCTTGAACGATGAATTGGCGGGCCACCTGATCTCCATGGATGTATTGGATGATGGCGTCGTCCAGTAATTTGACGGTTTTGTTGCTGGGCCAGTCAGTGCCAATATCTTTTAGGTCAAAGCTGATGCCGTCGCTGAATGAAGAGAAGAAGTCTTTGTCGAAACCATTTTGTTTGAAGTAATAACCGGCAATGGCAACGTCGATCAACGCCTTGCCGAGTGCGCCATCTTTGAGATTGGTGCCGTAATTGGTAAGTTTGGCAATATCTGCGGCGAAGCGCGCCAGCAGACCGTCTACGTTGTCGTAACCGACTTTGATTTGGTCCTTGAGGAGAGAACTCAAGAAATCGCGATTAGGCTTAGTAGGATCATATCCGTAAAGTCCGCCATCAAAAATCTCGCTCAATAATTTAGGCAGTGATACTGTATCGGTTTCGAATGTTTTAGACATCAGCAGTGAGGCGTGCAAAATCATGGAGTGCAATGTAACGGCATTAGCAAAGTCACTACCTGGCAGGGAGGATGCGCCGCCAATGGTCATGAGATTTGGCGTTCCCACCACGGTGGGAAGTGCGGATAGATATTTAATCAACACTTCACCCGGCACTGTGTAGCTCGTGATGTTGGCTTGGCGCGCGGAATACGACAGTGGATTAAAAAGAACAAAGTCAGAATCAAAATAAAGATTAAGCAACAAGGCGGCTTGTACTGCGGCAATAGCACCCAAATCGGTTGCCGCCAATCCAAACGGCGCCGGGGCAAACGTGGTGGCGGATTTGCCGAACCACACGCCCATCACCGAAGCCAAGCCGCCACCTAAAGAATGGCCGGTAAAGCTGATGGTGCTGCCCAGAGGGACGCTGGCCTTGACCTTCTCGTAAAACAGGGCTGCCTCAATAAGTTGAGGGGAAAGGCCTACTGCGGCTGTGTTGCCAAACATGAAGTCTTGCACGGTCTTCCACGCATTGTCCGTATCCGTGCCTTCGTAGGCAATGACGATGTCAGTGCCATTACTGTATGCGCGTGCATTGAAACCTGTGATGGTGCTGGCAATGCCGTTCGGGTAGATGGGGAGTTCTGACCAGCCCGGAGGAAGAGATGAAGAACATTCAAGGGGCCTTTGATATCATTATAAACAATTGCGGATAATGCAGCGTAATCGAGGGAGGATGCCATTGGTATCTCCTGTCGTTGTCAGTGAATTAGTAATTAAGCAGATTCCATTTCGGATCAATTCTTTTGAGTGGCCCGCCAAGGCCACCAAGGGAGTCATCCTTCAATTCTTCTGCCTTGATCGCAAACGAAACAACCTTCGCGCCATTCGGCGGGCCATTGGCGATCAACAAGTTGGTGTCGTAAATCGCTTCGGGGATTTCTTTAAACGGGATGAGTTGCCACTTCCCTGCTTCATAGCGATACCCTAGATAAGATGGTTTTGGCCGTCCATACTGCCGAAATTCCCGTTCGGTAAATGGCATCCCTACAACATATAGTTTGCCTTTATGCACATTAAACACATGTGGCGAGAGATTTTCATGCCAGGTAATTTCCTGATTGCCAAATTCAGCCAGCTTGAAAGTCAGCCAAGATTCTCGCGGAACTTTGCCTTCATAGCGCCGCTTTTGCGTCACCGTAATCACCCGCCCATCCAGTAGTTTAACCTCTTCTTGCCAGGTCAGTGTGTTGCCAAAACCCAAAAAACCGAATGCGTTCATGCCTGTTCCCATGATCAAGATTAAAACGAGTAAACCCAAAGCTCTCTTCGTGTATTTCATGCGGCTTGCCTCCAATACAGGTCTTCTGCCTCTCCTAAAATCCCAACCGACAAATAGTGTTGAATCGTGATAGCGGAGCACAGTTTCTTTGTCAAATAGATTGTGTCGATGGTGTCACTGGAATCGCCGCGCAAAACGTCATCGCCAGCCCCGCCATTTCCCTTGAGCATGTCGTTGCCGGCATCGCCCTCAGTGGAATAAGTAGGGGGCGGAGCCCAATATTTTGATCTTGTCAGCATTATAAAAACCAGGCTCCGCCCCCTATTTCTCACGCCCTAACTCAATGAAACCATGCCAAGAAAGGCAGACAACTCCCTCTGCGGATAAACCGCACGAAATCGATATGTATGTTCCGGAATCCCCAAACCCCTGAATGGAGCAGGTCAAGTCATATAAAAACCGACAGCAGTTGTCAAACTATTTTGTGTCAGGCACCGCTCAAAATTCTTTCCCAGAGAGGACGGAGTCCGATATGTTAATTTGAGTTGGATTCGACTTAAGCTGAGATATCGCAGTGGCCTGCGACCATCGTGGCGTCAATATTACCCGCCGCATCGGCATCACGAGCTCCGACGTCACGATGGCGGCGAAACTGGGAAAACAAGCGATCTCCACCCATCCGGAACTACTCGTAATCTTGACAGCCTGAGCTCTTGCTCCGATGGTTAAATGTCGCAAGGATTATCGCGGCTGAAGCCGTGCCTAGCGGTCGGAGACAACTATGACCCGATCCGCTTTGCACAGTTGACCACCGGGCCGTGGTGAAACGGCCGCGCCTGGCCCCTGCCCTGCGCGGCCGAAAAGCTGATTTCACCATCAGCGGGAAGAACAGCCGGTTTGACGTCTATTTGATCTGATCTATTCCGCACTACGACAGCAGATTGCCCAGAGTGGGGTGGGAAGACGGAAAAACAAGCGGCGCACGAACGAGTTGGCCTGCTTTTTCCAATCCTCCTCGCCGGAACGCACACCTTAGAAACCGAACACACCCTTGAGCTTATCCAATCCCTGACCGATCTCCTCCAAGGGGCCTTGGTTTTCAGGCTGTTTCGCATTTTCCCGGCGTGGCTGGCCGGTAGAATCCCGCCCGGAGGCACCCTCTCCCATGGCCCCCATTCCCAGCATCGCGTTGGCCACCGACTTCAGCCTCACCTTGACCGCCCATTGCGGCTCCCAAACCAGATTCGGGTTGGTCGGCTTGGGCGGATGGGCCAGATTCAATTCCGTGCCGTAGGCGATCATCCGCACCATGGCGCCTTCACCGAAGATTCCCTTCGGCACCGTGCATGTCCTGGCATCAGGAGCCAGCAAGGCCTTTTCCTTCAACCAGCGATCCACAGCGGAATTGGTCTGGTAATCCACCAATCCGGTTCCGTTCTCCGGCACTTCGCTGGATGACCAAAAGACCATCTCGTTGTCGCCACGGGCTCCCATGGCCGAAATAAAATAAGCCCGCGCCGTCGGGAGCCCCTTCCATTCCAGTTGTGTCACCCCATCCCTGTCGCGCTGATTAAGCTCCAGGGGCGGCATAATGTCCTGGGCCTGACCGATAGCGAACCTGAAGCCATCCGGTACCCCTTGGCCCTTGAAGACATGTTCCCCAATCAGGCTGGCGCCTTCCGGAACCATGCGCGCATCCTGCTCGTTCGGCCAGGAGGGACGCCCATCGGCCAGATGCGCACCACGCTGGGTCGCACGGCGACCGACGAAAAATTTCTGGTAATCCGCCGGACTCGCCTTGGCCATATCCAAGACCTGAGGCTGGCCCGGTCGCACCGAATCGCCGCAGCCCCAGTACAGGTATATCTTGCCTTTGGGAGGCTCAAACTCTTCCCGGACCACCTCATCGTCCTCCGATACGGGCACCCCCTTCTGCAGCTTGGGTGAAACCAGCTTGAGCTCCGGCGCCAGCTTGCTGTTGACGGGCACGGACTGGATCGCCTCGGCCAGGTTGGGGTTATTGCGGGTGGCGAGGGTGACATCGAGCCAGGAACCGGCCCGGCCCGTCATGGTGTTGCCGAAGGTGTTCCGGCCACCTCCCCCGAATGCCCCACCCAGCATAGTCAAGGGATTCATGCCGCCGCCCATCCCCATACCGGAATAGGTAGCCAGGTCAATCCAGGCTTGAGCCACCGGCGGCTTGCTTTTGCTCGCCTGGGCATAGGCCAAACCGCCACCGGCAAGCAACACCAAACCAACCACTGCAAATCTTGCGCGTTTGTTCATTTTCCCTCCCATGGTTGCAAAAAAGACATTGATTCAGATCAAAGAGAGACCAAAGGCAAAAGGCAATGCCGGCAGTAACACAACTGATCAGCGTTTCACCCAGCCAATCACTCCCCCAAGTCAGTCCGGCACATTGTCACCTCTGTGCCAATCATAAAAAATAACGCCAATAACCTACATGGAAAAAGCCAGAGTCTCCGGCCTTGCACAACTTTTTTTTAAAAAGAGCGACTCATGATCTGCGGCATTCGTTCCCCTCAGCGTAACATCTCCGGGGCAAAAAGCATGAGCAGCCCCAGCAAGACCAAGACAATGCCGCCCACCAGCTTGCCGTATCTCGCATAGCCGCCGGCCATGGTTGTCCGCAGGGTGAAAGCGGCAAGGCTGAAGATCAGCAGGTCATCCAGCATGAAGAAAAAATCATAGAGAAGAATATAGCCGTAGTACTGCGACGCGGAAAGCTGCCGCAGGGACAAAGTGTGGGTGAAGATGGCGGGCAGCCCGGCTGAGCAGACGAACTCTATGGCATTCACCGTGAAGGCCAGGGCGACAACCCCTAAGAAGGAAACGAGGGAAAGGGGGGCAGCCGCCAGCCGCTCCATCCTGCCCATGGTCTGCTTCTTGAGATTTGAACTGCCGACCTCGCAGACCGGTGCCCCCCGGGTCAGCACAAATGCTCGCAGGTCCGCCGCACCGATGACCAGGGCGCCCGCACCGATGGCCAGGGTGAGAGGCCGGAGGTAGCCGAGCAGGATAAAGGCATTGAGCCAGGCAGTCATGAAGAGGAAATAAAGTACGCCCGAGGCCAGGACAAAGGTGCCGACCAAAAACCAGATCTTCTTTCGATCCTTAAGGGAAACCAGCAGGGAGAGGAGATAGACCAAGGCCCACATGGCGCAGGGGTTGAAGCCGTCCGCCAAGCCAAGGAGAACAGCAAGAACAGGCAGGGAAAAATCAGCAAGCCGGATCACCCCGAAAACCGGCAGCGTCACGGTCTCCGGCCGCCAGACCTCGGGCCCGCCGGACAACGGTGCGCTTGCAGCAATCCTCGTCTGCGGCCCGAATGGAGAAAATATCTGGCTTGACTGAAACTGCGAATAAAAAGAAGAATCAGCCTGAAGCCCGCCCCCGGCACTGCCAGGCGCCCCGGCAACAACCAGACAGCACCAGACGGCAAGCAGAAAAAAACGCGCCATACCTCCCATCACAATCCCTCCGCAATATGATTCCATTCCCATTATAGCGCATCAAGAATCCGCATCGGAAAAGAAAACGTCAAGATTGCACTTGACTACAAACTGCGTCAGGAACAACATATGTTAAACAGACAGGTTATTGCACCCGAAAGAGAGCAATCGCTATCCACAAGCAGCAAGGGCAAAAAAACGCGACCAGATCCTAAAGGCACCCTGGAAAATCCTCGCCACCAAAGATCACCACCATGCCATCCGCAATGGTTTATCCATACAAGACCACAGGAGGTCCGACATGAAACAGAAACATGTCCTTTGGATTATTCCGGCCGTACTGCTTCTCTCCCTCCCTGGCTGCGCCGGTAAATCTTCCAGACAGGCACGCTTGCAGAACCTGGGCAACGGCATCTGTCGGGATACGGTCTCGGGCCAGATGTGGCAGATCGAAAAAAGCAAAAAGACTTCAAACCTGGAGGAGGCGGAACAGTACGTCCGCGCCCTGAGATTGGGAGGCTACAGCGACTGGCGGTTGCCCACCACCGATGAACTCTACGACCTCAACAACTTCTTTGACCTGTTTCAAAATGGCGACTGCACCCTGGATCGCGAAGGGAACTACTGGTCCAACGCACAAGATGGCCAAGGCAAGGCCGGAGCCTGGGAGATTTCCGGCAACCTGTGCGAGCCGGCACGACAATACAGACAGGACGCCAAGGGGTATATCCGGGCAGTGCGGCCCTGAACGCGACAAAACCCTTTCGAGAGGACAGCACACCACAAAAAAAACCCTGCCTCCGAGTACTCGGAAGCAGGGATGCCGGTGTACGCGATATGACGGCGATCAGGACAGCGCGGCAACCGCCTTTTCCACCGCCGCAGCGATTTGGTCAAGTCGTTCTGCGGCAAGCTTGATGGGTACCGGATAGACCAATAGACGATCCATGATCGCCGCTGATTTCGGCAACGCCTGCGCATCGTACACCACCCGCTTTTTGCCGCCCGGCTCCGTAAAAGGCCAGCCTGATTTGGCAAGGGTGGTTGCCCCCAACAAATGCTCCCACTTGGGGTAGTAATGCCAGGTGTTTTCGGCAAAACAGATGGCTCCGGCCCCGTTTTCAGCCAGGGCTTTTTTCACCTTCTGGGCCTTGTCCTTGTCCGGCAGGAAGAACGCGAGGAAGGAGGCGTTGTCGCCCTTCTCGTCAAGGATAGTGCGGAAGGTCACCCCGGGCAGCTTGGCAACCAGCGCCTTCATGGCCTTTTTGTTCTGCTGCTGGGCCGCGACAATCCCGTCGAGCTTGGCCAGCTGGGCCAGACCGATGGCGCCCTGCAGCTCCATCATCCGGTAGTTGGAGCCGATGAAGCTGCGGCCCTCGCCGCCCCGACCGCCGGGGTTCTGGACATGATCATGCCCATGGTCGTGATACTCGCTCATGTCCCGCCAAAGCTTTGCATCGTTGGTGACGATCATCCCGCCCTCGCCGGTGGTCATGGTCTTGACCGGGTCGAAGGAAAAGGTGCCGCAGGCGCCGAAGGAGCCAAGGCGTTTGCCATTGAGGCTGGCGCCGGCGGCCTGGGCCGTATCTTCGAGCACCGGGATTCCGTGCTTGTCTCCAATCGCCTTGATCTCCTCAATGCGCGCCGGGGCGCCCATCATGTGCACCGGGATGATCAGCTTGGTCTTGTCGGTGATCTTCTTTTCCAGATCAGCCGGGTCCAGGTTCAGGGTTTCGTCCACCTCGGCAAAAACCGGAATGGCCCCAACCTCAAGAATCGCCTCCCAGGTGGCGACAAAGGTGAACCCCTGGGTAATGACCTCGTCTCCTGGCCCGATGCCAAGGGCGACCATGGCAACTTTCAGCGCCGCCGTGCCGGAGGTGACGGCCTGGCCGTGTTTCACCCCGCAATAGGCGGCAAACTTCTCCTCAAAGGTGCGGACCTTGTAAATTCCCTTGCGCTCGTTGGGGAACTCGTAGCGAAACAGCACCCCGGTGTCCAACACCTCCAAGATCTCTTTTTTCTCTTCCTCGCCAAATATCTCAAAACCGGGCATAATGCGCTCCTCTGTCTGCAATCTGCATCTGTAATAACTTTACATTTTTCACCCTGCACTCTTCACTCACTCAGCCCCACCCTTCCATGGCCGTTTCATAAACCCGGATCACATCTTCCAGGCTGGGCTTGCGCGGGTTATTTTCCACCGGTCGGGTCACAGTAAGGGCGATCTTGGCCATCTCGGGAATCTTCTTGGCCGGAATCTTCAGCTCGGCAAGGCTTGCGGGAATGCCGAGATCCTGATTCATCCGGTAAACGAATTCCACCCCGGCCTCGGCCGCCTCGCGCTCGGGCAGACCATCGACTTTCGCGCCCATGACCTCGGCCAGCATGGCGAACCGAGCGGGATTGCCGATGAGGTTGTAGGCCATCACATAGGGAAGCAGCACTGCGTTGGCCAACCCGTGCGGGATGCCGAACATGCCGCCCAGGGGATAGGCCATGGCATGCACCAGGCCGACCCCCGCCGTGGCCAGAGCCTTACCGGCCAGCAAGCTGCCGAGGAGCATGTTGGAACGAGCCTCCATGTTGCCGCCGTGGGCATACGCCTTGGTCAGGTTGGAGCTGATCAGCTCGATGGCCTCCAGGGCATACATGTCGGAGATGGCATGGGCCTGGGTGGAAACAAAGGCCTCCAGGGCATGGGTCAGGGCGTCCACCCCGGTGGTCGCGGTGATATGCGGGGGCAGGGAAACGGTCAGGGCCGGATCGAGGATGGCAGCCTCCGGGTACAACGGATCGCCGTTCATCCCGCCCTTGGACTTGGTTTTTTCATTGATAAACACGGCGGTGAAGGTAACCTCGGCCCCGGTCCCGGCGCTGGTGGGGATCATGATCTTCGGCACCCCCGGCTTCTTGATCTTGCCCAAGCCCAGATAATCCTCGGCCTTGCCGCCGTTGGTGAGCAGGATGCTGATCGCCTTGGCCACATCCATGGCGGAGCCGCCGCCCGCGCCGACCACGCAGTCGCATTTCGCTTTCTTCGCCAGCTTGAGGCCGTTGTCGGCCAGCTTCAGACCCGGCTCTGGGTCAATCTGGTCGTAGAGTTCAAAACCAATCTTTGCCTTGCTCAGCGGCGCGGTGATCCGCTCCACCAGCCCGGCTTTGACAAGGCCCGGATCAACCACCAGGAAAACCTTGCTGCCGCCGAGTTCTTTTACCAGGGCGGGAAGGTCGTTGATCGCATCCACCCCGAAACGAATCCGGGTGGGCTGGGTGACGGTAAAGGATTGGGAATGCATGGTGGGGTCCCCTTTTTTGTTTATAAAACTTGCGGGCAATGATACTGTCCCAGGAAGATAAATGCGTGCGCACGTCCAGCTTGAAGCCGAAATTTGGCAAAAAACCACGAACCGTAACTGTTCAGCAGTGCCGCAGATGCTAGGAAGAGGTCTGCGAAGTGTGCTATTGCACACGAACAGGCCGATGACAACGCAGATACGGTGCTGCTGGACAGTTACGCGAAATACTACTGTAGCGGGAACTTGAATGGCAACTAAAAAATCGAGCAGCAAAGATACCGACCAACAAGAAATCTATGTGAGCCGCTCTGAAAAGAAACGACTGGCCAAAAACATCGAAGAAATCGCCAAGGAGCTTGTTGCCCTGTCCCCGGCCCATATCAAGAAACTTCCCGCCGATGATCTCTTGAAAGCGGAACTGAGCGCCTCTCGCGACCTCAAAGGCGGCGCCCTCAAACGACAGACCAAATTCATCGCCGGCCTGCTGCGGGAAAGCGGAACCGAGGAGATTCTCGCCTTCCTCACGGAACGCAAGGGCTCCCAACTGAAACAGGCCGGGGAATTCCACGAACTGGAACGGTTGCGCGAAGACATTATCAGTGAAGTGATCCAGGCGCGCGAGGAAGCCCAGCGAAACCAGGAACACCTCACGGAAAGCTGGGTGTCCGAAACCATTGCCGTCGCTTGCCGCAGGTTTCCGGCTCTGGACTCCAATGCCATGCACAAATCGGCCCTGCGGTATGCCGCCACCCGCAAGCCTGTCCATCGCCGGGAAATGTTCCGGCAATTGCACGCCGCCATGGAGCGACAGCAGTTTGCCGAGTCGGCTCCGTCTCCCGAGGAGGCTTAGGAAGACCATGGAATACCGCACCGGTTCGATCAAACGGGTTTTCACCGTACGTTTTGATGAAGGGGACGACTTTCTCGATGGCTTGCGCCAACTCATCATCAGCGAGAATATCCGCTGCGCTTGGTTCCATGTCCTTGGCGGCCTGCGAGAAGCCGGAGTGGTCACCGGCCCCAAGGAACCGGTCATGCCCCCTGAGCCGGTCTGGGCTCAAATTGACGGCGCACGGGAAACCCTGGGCAGCGGCTCCATCTTCTGGGATGAAACGGAACCGCGCATCCATCTCCATGCCGCCCTGGGTCACCACGGCGACACCCTCACCGCCTGTGTCCGCAAAGGGACCAAGGTCTACCTCATTCTTGAGGTGCTGATCCTGGAACTGGACGGCATCGATGCCACTCGGCCCTGGTTTGCCCAAGGAGGCTTCAACCGCCTCACCTTCGGCGCCTGACCCTTGCCTGATTTTTCCATTTGACTTTTTCCCCGACTTTTCTGCATCATAAAAAGAGTTTCCGGTAAAAATCAGGATAATGTCCTGCATAGCGCCCATCCGCAAGGCACAACAAGGGAGAAAAAACATGGCAACCAAAGAGAAGGCAAAAAAAACGACCACCAAACCATCCATCGAATTCACGGTGAAAGCACCAGAGGCCAGCGAGGTTTTTCTAGTGGGGGATTTCAACGGCTGGCAAATGGAAGGTTTTCAGATGCGCAAGTTCAAGGACGGTATCTGCCGGAAAAAGGTACAGCTCAAACCCGGACGCTACGAATACCTTTTTCTCGTTGACGGCAACTGGTGGACAGACCCCCAGAATGACGCCCGCTGCACCAACCCCTTTGGCCAGGAAAACTCGGTAATCCAGATCAACAGCTAAGAGTCTCGACGGTTACAAAAAAAGGCCGGTGAACACTTTGTGCTCACCGGCCTTTACCATTACAACACAATCATTTCACTTCAGGCCGCAGGCGTCACCTTCACCAGTTCATCCCCGGGCTGCATGGCATCACCCACCTTGGCGACAATCTTGACGACCACTCCGTCTACTTCGCTGTTCACCGGGGTTTGCATCTTCATGGCCTCAAGAACCACCAGTTTCTCCCCCGCTTTAACCTCCTGCCCTTCCTTAACGGAAATCTCACAGATATTTGCGGTGAAAGGCGCCCGGACATCTCCGGCCTTGGCCAGATCTTCAATTTCTTTCTTGCTCAGCTTGGCAGCCTTTGCCTCGCCGGCCTGGGCCACCGCGTTTTCAAAGACAAAATGGCGCTGGTGGTGATCGATATTGAGATAAACGTTGGTTTCCGACCCGTCCTCACTCTCCTGCATGGGGCCCATCTCAACGATGTGCTCCTTGCCGGTATGGTCTTTATAGGTGATGGTTTCTCCCAGCTTAAAGCCGCCCCGGCGGAAAAGAATGCTCGGCGGCAGCACATAGACCTTGCCGAACTTCTCCTCGAAACGAAAGAAATTCACTGCGTCATTGGGATGCTGGAGATAGGTGACCAACTGCTGCTCGGTGGGCTCGTAACCGAGCTTATCGGCCAAGGCCTTGCGCTCCTTCGCAAGATCAATATCCTCAATGGCTTCCATGCCGCCGTCCCGCTCAAGGATCTGCTTCCAATCCGGCCCAAAGGCCTTCTCATAGATCCAGTCGGGCGGCTGATAGAAAGGGAAAGGACCATACTTACCGAGCAGCAGGTTCTTCAAATCGCCTGAGCAGTTGCCGTAACGCTCACCGCCCTGCACATTGCTCACCGCCGTGGTCCACAGAATCTGGGAACCGGGGGTTACACTCCAATAGTTGCCCAACTCAATCTGGACCTTGGGCAGTTCCTTGTGGAGGATCTCCGGCATCTTGTCGAGAAAGCCGCCCTTGGCCGCCTGCTCCAGACTGCTGCCCATGGCGCCGCCCGGCAGCTTGTGGATCTGTACCGTGGGATCAAAGCCCTTGATCTGGGATTCGAAATACTCATAGTACTTGCGCTCGGGCTGCAGCACATCGGAGGTTTCCATGATGGCCGCCTCGTTGATGCCCACGGCATTGCGCCCATACTCCTTCAGGGTATGGATAACGCTCAGGATGGGCGGCGGACCGTAGTAGCCGGTAAAGGCATGATCCGAGGCATCGACGATCTTGGCCCCGGCCATGGCTGCGGCAACAATGCGGCCGATATCGTTTCCATCGGTATTGTGACCATGGTAATGGATGACCATATCGGGATATTTCTGCAGAATCGCGTCAACCAGATCTCCGATCCGCTTCGGCGACCCCAATCCCCCGTGATTTTTGATGCAAAGAACGATCTCCTCGCCGGTGACATCCAGAATTGACTGGACCTTCTTCACATAAAAATCATTGGTATGCTCGGGTCCCGTGGAAAAACAGACGCAGGGCTCAAGAATCTTGCCGGCGGCCTGGACCTCTTCAAAAACCGCCCGCATGTTGGGCACATGGTTCATAAAATCGAACACCCGCCAGACGTCAACATACTTGGCAAACTCCTTCACCACAAAACGGATGACGTTTTGGGGATAGGGCCGATAGCCGAAAAGGTTGATACCGCGGCACAGGGTCTGAAACATGGTCTTGGGCATCTTCTCCCGCAACAGTTCCAGCTTGAGGAAAGGATCCACCTGCTTCCTGAGAATATCCACATGCACCGAAGCACCGCCGGTGATCTCCAGGGAGAAATAACCGGCCTCCTCGCGGGAGGGGGCGGCCAGCAGGTCCGTGTGCAGCAGGATCCTGTTCTTGTAATCGGACTGCGACATATCGCGGGCGGTATTGGTAATATAATACCCATCCGCGCTTCGCATAATCTTGAGTACCTCACTGATACCCATACCTTGAACAATGCGTTCCATGACGACTCCTGTGTTTTAAAGAAGGCGAAAGGATAAAGGATAAAGGCGGACCACCTTTATCCTGCAGCCTTTTTCCTAAATAGCGTAGGGATTTTCCCCTTTATAATGAATCTCCGCGATCAGATGGGCCAGCTTGTTCCCTTCGCTGACCTGGTCATCGTAATTGATCAGGTGCGAATGGGTTTCAATGAAGGAGGTATCAAAATCACCCTTCTTGAAATCCGGGTCCTGCACCAGATTCACATAATAGGGAATCGTTGTTTTCGGGCCGGTGATAACAAAATTATTCAGACAGCGGAGCAACCTGTCCACGGTTTCATTCCAGGAAAATCCGAACACGGTCATCTTGACCAAGAGCGAATCATACACCTTGGGAATGGTGAAACCCTGATAAACGAAGCCATCAAGCCGCACGCCATAGCCGCCCGGAGAACGGTAAACGCTCACCGTCTTGCCGCCCTCCGGCATGAAATTATTCTGGGGGTCCTCCGCGTTGATCCGCATCTCCACGGCATAACCACGAATCTTCACGTCATCCTGGGTAAAGGAAAGATTCTTGCCCAGGGCCAGCTTGATCTGGGTCCGGACGATATCGATGCCGGTGACCATTTCGGTGACGGTATGCTCCACCTGCACCCTGGTGTTGATCTCCATGAAATAAAATTTCCAATCCCGATCAACGAGGAATTCCACGGTGCCCGCGTTCACATAGTTGGAAGCCTTGGCCGCCGTAACGGCAGTAGCGCAGATCAGGTCAACCAACGCCTTATCCGGGATCAGGGAAGGGGCGATCTCAACCAATTTCTGATTCCGGCGTTGGATCGAGCAATCCCTGGAACCCAGATGCACGGTATTGCCTTCCTTGTCGGCAATGATCTGCACCTCGACATGCTTGGGATTGATCACCACTTTCTCAAGATAAACCGAATCGTTATTAAAGGCAGACTTTGCCTCCGCCCTGGCCATGGGGAGTTCCGCCCGCAACTGCTTTTCGTTTTCCACCCGTCGGATGCCGCGCCCACCACCGCCGGCGGTGGCTTTCAGCATAATCGGATAGCCGTATTTGTCGGCAAAATCAATGGCTTCCCTGAGACCGGCATCACCGGCGGAGAGGTTGTCGGTGCCGGGGACCATGGGAATCCCGGCCTCCTTCATGATCCGCCGGGCCGTTACCTTGTCACCCAGGGATTGGATAACCTCAGAGGGCGGCCCAACAAAAATAATGCCGCTATTCTCACAAGCCTTGGCAAAATCAGGATTTTCCGCCAAAAATCCATACCCCGGATGAATGGCGTCAACCCCTGATTTTTTTGCGACCGCGATGACCTTGTCGATATTCAGATAATCGCAGCGGGGTCCATCCCCAATCCAGATGGCCTCATCCGCCGTGCGGATATGCAGGGCGTCCTTGTCCGGTGTTTCATAAATAGCCACGGCGATATGCCCAAGCTCTTGCACCGCCCGAATGATCCGCAGAGCAATTTCACCTCGGTTGGCTATCAAGATCTTCTTCTTCAACGGATCACCTCATTCAGACAATTTTCAGGGCCAAACCCAACAACTCAGCCCGGTGTATATGAAATATCTTTTACTTGCACAATCGGCGCAACACCGCAAGAAAGCGCAAAAACAACCACGGGAGAACATCCAATCCAGGACACTCAACTTTACAAATTACCATACCGTATTTTCAAGGGCAACATTTTATGTCCACAAAAAAAAGAAGAGGGATCATTCAGCTGCCTGCGCAAAACCACCTGCGCCCCCCCGGAGATCAAAGCGCGAAGCCCCTTTTTATTCTTTCGAGGCCATCCAGCACCACCGGCAAATGAAACCGGCAGGCAGCGGCAAAATCTTCAGGGAAATGACCGTTAACCCAGCGCAACTGCGCCTCACTGAAAGCGCCCATGGAATATGGCAGCTTGGGCAGAAGCGCATAGAGCAGCCGCTGCCCGCCGGGTTTCGCCGTTATCCGGCCGGAATACTCGATACTGCTCACCAGCCGGGCCCCCAGGCAAGCGAGAATCTTCTGGGCAATGAGCAGGGCGCGGTCCAACGAGGCGCGGGTGGCTTCGTCCGCCTCCAGGATATTACCCACCTCCCCAAGGGGCATGATCTGCAACTCCCACTGGGAGGTCTGCGCCTTGGGCACGAAGAGCATTACCGCGTCATCTTCATACACGATCAGGCTCGTGTTTTCGTTTTCCAATCCATCCATCCGCCTGTTCTCACGGATCGCCTTGAGATAGGCGCCGAAAAAATCGCAGCCCGTCTCTTCTTTGTACCGTTCACAGAATTCAGCAACAAGATCTCCGCAGGCGTAGCTTGCAACCGGCTCATTGGCGGCCTGAGCGCCATGATACCAGGCGGAAACCGTCCGCGGCAGCATGGCGAACTGCTGATGGATCTGCTGATGCGAGGCATGAAGCCGATAACCGCTGGAGGCGAAATCAAACCCGTAATTCCAGCCCCAAAGGGTAGCATTAAAAGCCAAGGCCGGTGCGTCTTTCCGCCCCAGGGCCTGAACAATCGCAAGGCGCAGTTCTTCAAGTTCGGTGATCGTCATGGCCTTACGCCCTGAGGGCTGGGGCAAGCCCAGCTGGGCGGCAAGAGTGAGGAAGGTGCGCTGATAGTAGAGATGCCGCAACCCCTGCATATCGGTCCTGGAAAGATCCACCGTGCTGTAACGGACAGCATCATCCGCCATGTTTGCGGCGTAATGGCCCCAGGGAATATAGCTGTTGCGGCGCAGATATTCAAAGATGTGACAACCCTGGGATGCGTCGCGATACTCTCCCACGATTTCGCTCCCCCCCTGCACCCCGGGACGCAGAACCATAACCTGCCTGTAGGTCTCGGGCAGGTGCCTGTTGTTGACCACCACCTCGAACAGCTCATGCCGGAGAATTCTGGCCCGCGCCGAACCATTTTCTCCTTCCAGGTAGCGCAAACCGACCGGCGCCCCTGATCCGTCACTGACAAATTCACAGCTCATGGACGCCAGCGCCATCAAATCCTCGGGGTCGGTGGAAGTGGCGGCCAGGGCCAGCAGTACGGCTTCAGGAAGTAGTGCCAAATTTGCCTGCAGATCTTGGACAGCTCCGCTGGGCAGGATATCCTTGAGCGCCTGACGCATTGACACAGCCTCAGGCTCCGGCAACTTGATGGAGGATGGATTTACGGCCTTGGATGCCGCCCAGGCGCTGCTGATGTAAGTAACCCCGCGAAAAGGTAAAGGGTTGACTACCTCATAGATCAATTCCGCCTGGTCGACCCGCAAGTCACCCTCGGGAAAATTCCCCTGGTTCAGATAAGGATCGCCGTTCGCAAACACGCCGAGCGGCTCGACAAAATCGTTTTCTCTCAGATTGGCTACACTGTACGTAGGTGCATGCAAGCCATAGACAAACTTTCCGGAAGGATGGACGCAGGAACGCACGGTCATATCAAACTCTCCGATAAATCACACAAAAAAAAGCAGCAAGATTAGCTGGGCGCAATATAACCGGGAACCACACCCGCGCTCCACAATAAAAAGCGGAAAAACCTCAACCGCGCTTGCCTTTGCCCAAAAATCTGCTACCATGTTGAAATTCTATGATCGATTTCCTTCCGTCACATGGTGTGTTCTCTTGATAAAGACCCTTTTCCACCGATTGCGGCAAAACAGAAACAACAAACCCTCCCTGCCGGTAGAACCTGCCTGCAACGCTCCCTGCATATTTACCGATGTTCTGCGGAATATCGATACCGGCCTCATCATTCTCGACACCATGGAGAAAAAAGTTTTCTTCAAAAATGCCCATGCCGTTAAAATCCTTGAGCCTCTCAAAGCCGCCCAAGATTACGATGGCCTTTCCGCCCTGCTTTATAATGACATGGACCCCCTGCTGCAACCTGGCCGAACCAGAAGCAGGCAGACCATCATCCATTATGAACACCGGGTGCTGGGCTATACCGTGTATAGAATTCCCGGGGATCAACGCCACGTTTCGGTTTTCATTCAGGACATAACCGACCGGCACCGTCTGGCCGCCATCGACGAAGCCACGGAAACGATGAACAACATCGGCTGTCTCTTCTCGGGAATCCGCCACGAAATCGGCAACCCTTTAAATTCCATCAAGATGGCCCTGACAGTCCTGCAAAACAACATCAAAAAATATTCCCCGGAAGAAATAGATGTGTATTTCAACAGAATTTCCGGGGAAATCATCAAGATGGAAACCCTCCTTAAATCGCTCAAAAACTTCAGCATGTTTGAGACACTCAGGACCAGCGATATTGATCTGGCCATGTTTTTTGACAATCTCATGCAATTGATGGGCGCTGATATCAGCGCAAAAAAAGTGGAGATCAAAATCGACATCGCCCCTGACGCGAAACGGGTCATGGTTGACCCCAGGGCTCTGCAGCATGTCACCATGAACCTGCTGGCCAATGCCGTCGACGCCATGACGGAGACTCCCGACCCACTGCTGCAGGTAAGCACCCAGAGCCGCGGCAACGTTATCCTCCTGACCATCACCGATAACGGCTGCGGCATGTCGAAAGAGTTGACCCGCGATATTTTCAAGCCTTTTTTCACCACCAAACCCCATGGTACCGGTCTGGGGCTGGTGATTTCCAAAAAGATGCTGACCCAGATGCACTGCGGCATTGAATTGATCAGCGAAAAAGGCATTGGCACAACCTTCCACCTGACCTTGCCCAAGAGCGCGACAAAGGCACAGCGGGGAGAAACCGTAACCGGTAAACCCCGGGAAAACCAGCCGCCTTCTGTTTTCGCTTGTTGAATACAACGAGACGGTTAGGTATAATCCCTAATCAATTATCTGGGCTTGGCTCCCATTCCTGGGCCTGCCCTGCTGGACGATTACAATTTCAAGGAGAGATAGATGGGGATTCGGTCACGTTTCATAATTATCATGGGAATTATATTCGGCCTAGCAACCATGGGCATCGGGACGGCCAGCTACCTGTTCAGCAAACGCAACGCCATGCAGGAGGCGAAAAGCAAAGGGGAGCTGATTTTCAATTATATTCTGGCCACCCGGGATTTTTACACGGAAAAACAGCGCCCCCTCATCATGGAGGTTTTCGAAAAGGACCGCTTCTACCCCGAACTGATGTCCGGCTTTGTTCTCACCCGCGGCACCTTTGACATCTTCAAAAAAAATCTGACCGGCTATGAGTTCAAGCAGGCAACCATTGATCCTCTCTATCCGCCGAACAAAGCAGACGAATGGGAGACCAAACTGATTGCCATGTTCGCCGCTCAACCCGAGCTAAAGACCCATGAAGGCACCATGCAGCGGAATGGCGAGACCTTTTTTTACCTGGCAAAACCCATCAAGGTCGCGGGCAAGGATTGCCTGCGCTGCCATGGCGATGCAAACGACGCGCCCAAGGATCAGGTTGAGATCTACGGCTCCACCAACGGTTACAACTGGAAGGATGGTGCCACGGTGGCGACCTACGTGGTCTATGTTTCCGTGGAAGAAGCCCTGGCCAACGCCAGGAAATCGGCCATCACCCTTTATCTCATCGGGACAGGCTTTCTGCTGGTAGCCCTTATCGGCATCTGGCTGTTCATGGACCGGTTCGTGGTGAACCCCATTGTCCGGTTGAGCGTCAAGGCGGAAGAGATCAGCCTTGGCAAGAATATGGAAGAGAGCTTCAGCATCAAGCAAAATGACGAGATCGGTGCCCTGGCCATCGCAATCGAACGGTTGCGCATGAGCATGGTCCGCATCCTCAAACGGTGAACACATGTCAAGATTAAGCAAAAACAAACAACCAAGGCCTCCGGCCGGACTTACGGCGTCCCTTTGCCTCGTGCTGCTCTGCAGCCTGTCCCCCCTCGCACTGTTGCCACACCCCGCCTCGGCGGCGGACTGCAAAAAGATTGCCGAGGAAATCAGCAATGAACGCGGGATCATTGCCCGGCGCGACATGCTGGCGACAGCCATCAAGCAGTGCCCGAAAGACCCGGAGATCAACTTCATGCAGGGCTACAGCCTTGAGCGGTTGCGCAATTACAACGAGGCCTTGCCTTTTTATGTCACCGCTTCGACCCTTGACCCGAAACATGCCAAGGCATTCTTCGGCATGGGCGACATTTACATGGTGACGGACAAACCGCAAAATGCCGTAAACGCATACGAAAAAGGACTGGGCCTTGATCCCGGCAACAAACGGGCGGAAAAATCCCTGGAATCGGCACGGATCAAGCTGAAGGCCCAACGCGGAGAATCGGTTACTTCCGAGGAAGCAGCCACGGTTCTTTTCACGGAAAAATCCAAGGACCGGGAGATCAGCCCCATCGAAGCCACGATTCTCAGGCTGCTGATCCTTTTCCCAGCCAAATCAACGGCACTGCCTGAAGAGGGCGCCGACCAGCTCAGCATCGTGGCAGGTCGAGCCTTTACAAGCCGCGACCTGCAAGGCGCCGTCTTTGAAGTGGCAGGCAATACGGATGATACCGGCGATGCCAAGGCAGACATGGCCGTTTCCCGGAAACGGGCCGAGGCGGTGCGCAATTATCTGATCAAAAATTGCAACATCGAGGCAAAGAAACTGCAGGTGGCGGCACACGGCCATACCCAACCCATTGTACCAAACACCACCGAACAAAACAGAATGATAAACAACAGGGTTGATTTCAAGCGATTAAAATAGAGGTGGAGTCACAAAAAACGAAAAAAACCCGCGGCTGGGCAAGGCACCCCAACTGCGGGGACCTCCTCACGGGTAAGCGAACCTGCGCGAATCCGAAATCATGAACGACACAGCAAAGTGATGAAGCAATAAACACTGAACATTGGATGCAAAAAAAAGGGTTTGGTCCTCCCCTGAAAAATGGAGGACCAAACCCTTTTTGCTGTAATTCAGCGGGGAAGAATTTTTTCCGTCTCTGCCCGAAATTCATTTTCCAGGGTTGCATCCCCTATTTCCTGGCAAAAAAGATCAACCAGCTCCGAAAAGCGCTCTTGGGCGCACAACCCGCCCTGCAGCCATTTCCCGACGATTTCCTTGACAAGCATCGCCGCAATGGGGCCAATGGCCCGTGCCAGCGCATCCTGCAAAACAGGGATGGCGCTTTTCAGCGGTTCTTCGTTCTGTGCCTGTGCAAAATCCATGCTCCCGGCTTTTTTTGCCGACGTTGCCTGCAAGGCGGCATCCGGGTTGGCGCGGACCTTTTCCACTCCCAGTGCGAGTTCACCAAGAAGCATGTTGCTGGTCATGTTGATCAGCGAAAAATTTGCCTCCGCCTCACAGAGGATCACCAGCAAGGATCCATCGCAGATAAATTTCCCCAGAACCATGGCTTCGGAAAACCGCATCTCCACGGAATTGACACTGAACTGACAGGAAGCATTCATCTTGAAAATACGCTGCAGGGAGACCCCCATCAGCTTGAGGGTCTCATGGTCATAACCAGCAGGCACATAAGAAAAGAGAATATCCGGCTTATCCACCGAGGCAAAAACCCCCAGAACCCCCGGGAGCATTTTAATTTCCTGTAAAAGTTCATCCATGCTATCAGCTCCTCATTAAAGCTGTCGTTCAGAAATAACTGTAATATTTAAATGCCGTAACGAAAAAACACAGTAATGGTGAGTTCGTTACGGATCTTAAGCCTGCAACTCAAGCTGCTGTGCTTCGGCAAGGGCCGGGCCGATGGCAGCGACAAGCTTGGTGGGGGAAACTCCGGACTGCACCTCTATCCCCACCGACAATTCCGCACCCGGAAGGATCAGCAACTGTTCGCCTTTATCCTGAGAGAGAATGATATGGGAGGGAAGATCGGCAAACCCGAGAATCCCCCGAATTTTATCCGCCGCCACGGCTACATAGGTGACAAATGGCTTAAACTCCTTATTGTCAATGTTCCGCTGAATCCTGATACTTCCATCCTTGGCGACAAGCACCATCCGGTTGACGCCCTGAGCTGCGTTGAGCACCTCTTCAAGACCGGCCTTGCCGCCCTGTCCCAGAGCCTGCGCCATCGCCGCCGAGGACGGTGGTGCTGGGGCGGTGACAAAATCAAGATCTTCCAGCTGATCAAATTCGTCATCACCCTGTCCCGCGACCGGACCTCCGGCCTGCTCACCCCGTTCGTCGCTCAATCGGGCGCCTTCGATAAGAATAAATCCCAAGGGGGCGTCAATGGTCCGTTTCCGGTTCTGGCAAAAATTATAAATCTCGATCTCGGCCTGCTCCCAACTGATGATCTCAAAAGCGGCGTCAAGGCCGACAATGGGCTCGGCATAGGCGTTGATCAGGCTGCCGTTTTCAAAAAAAAGCAGTCCGGTGCGGGTGCCGGCTTTTGCCATGATGGTGCAGGTTTTCCGGTCAAGCTCAAGAAGCTGCAAAAAAGAGGGCAATGACACGCCGGACACATGCCCTTTAGCGCCCACGGCCAGGCCACTTTTGATTTTTTGCAGGAGCAATTCAAAATCAACAGGCTTTTCTATGTATTGAAAAGCCCCCAGGTTCATGAGCCGATCTTCCATTTCCGGAGTACCGAAGGCGGTCATGGCAATGACCGGCACGGAATTACTGAGCCTGCTCATTCGACTGATCAACTCGAACCCGTCCATTTCCGGCATCTTCAAGTCTGTGACCACCAAATGCACCGACTGACCGGCAAGGACGGCCAGTGCCTCCTTGCCGTTCCCTGCGGTAACGATCTCAAATGTATCGACCCGCTCCCGGCACATGTCCTGCAAACTCAGCAAAAAACCATGGTCGTCGTCAACAACCAGCACTCTTTTCATAAAAACTGCCCCTATTGCATGGGTTCGTGTTTCAACCCTTTATTTGATGCAGGCCGCCCGAACCTGCAAGAGGTCGGTCAGCCCCGCCAGCACCTTGCGAATGCCGTCCTGCTTGAGAGTAAGCATACCCACCCGCAACGCCTCGTCCCGGATTTCCGCGATGGGACTGTTCTTAACAATGAGAAGCTTCAGCGCATCACTGACCGTGAGCAGCTCATGGATGGCAAGCCGACCCAGGTAGCCGCTTTTTTTACATTTATCGCAACCTTTCGGCCTGTATAACGCTGCCCGATCAATCTCCGCCATGGTCAGCGGACTCAAGGGATGTGCCCCATACTCCATGACCAGCAACTCTTTTTCCGCCGCATCCGGAGCGTATGGTTCCCGGCAATGGGGGCACAACCGACGCACCAGACGTTGGGCCAGAATACCGAGCAAGGAGTCGGAAAAATTAAAGGGATCGATCCCCATGCCGAGAAGCCGGGTAACTGTTTCCGGGGCGGAATTGGTATGCAGTGTCGTAAAAACAAGATGCCCGGTGAGCGCCGCCTCGATAACGGTTTCGGCGGTTTCCTGATCACGGGTTTCGCCGACCATGATGATATCGGGGTCGGCCCGCAAAAAAGCCCTCAGAATTTTGGCGAAATCAAGGCCGATCTTGTTTTCCACCTGCACCTGCCGCAGGCCGTCCTGAACAATCTCCACCGGATCCTCGACGGTCCAGATCTTTTTTTCCGGCCGGTTGACGTAGTTGAGCGCGCTGTGCAGGGTGGTTGTTTTACCGGAACCGGTGGGGCCGACCACAAGGATCAAACCGTAAGGCAGATCAAGAAGGCGGCGCAGCTCCTTGAGATTTCTTTCGGACAATCCCATTTTCTCCAAAGGCAAGGCAGACCCGGCGGCGAGAATACGCAGGACCATATCCTCGTTGCCCCCGTGAGTGGGGAGGGAAGCGACCCGAAGTTCGATCTTGCCGCGACGGGTTTTGAACTTGATTTTGCCGTCCTGGGGCAACCGTCTCTCGGAGATATCAAGCTTGGCTAGAATCTTCAGACGGGAGATCAAAGGCCGCTTATAGGTGAAGGGGATATTTTTATAAGGGGAGCAGATGCCGTCAACGCGAAAGCGTACCATGGTTCCTTTCTTGCCGGGCAGCGATTCAATATGGATGTCCGAAGCGTTGCGGGCCACCGCATCCTCGATGATCCTGTTGGCCATCTGCACCACAACCCCATCGGCGGCACCGCCGATTTCCTCCTCCTCATCACGACTCCCGTTGGATTCCTCTAAAATCTCAAGGTCTTCAAAAACATCCTGCGCTCCTTGCCCCAGCGCATGTTTGCCGTAAAAAAAGTCGATAAACTTGTTGATATCATCCTTGAGCCCCACGGCAAACCGAAAAGCGGCGCCGTGAAGAACGGAACGGATATTATCCTGCTTGCCGAGATCGTGGGGATTGTCGGCCAGCACAACAACGCGCCCCCCATCTTGACCGATGGGAATAAAAACATTGATCCGGAAATAGCTCTCCTTGGCGCCCTGAATACAGGCAGGCGCCTCAGGTGCCTCCATATCGCCGAACTCGACAAACGGACAGCCGTAATATTCGCTTAAGGATGCGCCAAGCTCTTTTCGGTCAACACCAAAATCCCCGAGCAAAACGCTGTCCAGCGTTTTATTATGCTGCTTGGCCTTGACCCTGGCCTCATCAAATTGAGCCGGCGTCAGCAATTTGTTACGGATCAGACCGTAAAACTGACCATACTTGGACGTACTCTGGGAGAGGGTGGCAAGGCGCTGTCTGGCGTTGCGATAGCTGGGATCAAGGGCAACCATTTCCTCCAGGGTTTTGATGGTGGAAGGAATGGAACCGGTGCTTTCGTAGGTGAGGGCAAGCTGGTCGAGGAGCTGGAGACGCTCGATCTTTCGGTCGAATCCCCCTTTTTTTCTGAACGCGGCTTCAAAATGCTCTATGGCTTCAAAGGGGTTGTCAAGCTGGAGACAGCACGTCCCTATCTTGGCATGAACCATGGCCGGCCGGTATCCGGTGGAGAGCAATGCCCGCAGCTCTTCCCCTGCCTCGTTGTAAAAACCCGCAACCATCAGTCCCTGGCAATTCTCAAAACGGTCGGCATCGGAAATCTGGCGGACACCTGCAACCGGAGCGGTACCGGAGGCGGCCATGCCCCGTTCGGTTTGCAGGACAACCAGCCGTTCCTCAACCAGATCACGGAGAATCGGCTCGCTGTCACCAATCTGGGAAAGCAGTGCCTCGCACAGAGCCAGAGCCTCTTCAATGAGCCCTTGTCCGGCATACAGATCGGCTTCGGCAAGCTTTGCCTCGATGACTTCCTTGGTGACCAGGGTGGTTGTCATGCTCATGCCGACTGATTACATGCCCCGCATGGTTATGACCGGAACGATTTCCCCATTGACCGTGAGATTGCCGGCGACAAGGGTGGTGGGATCAGCCACCGGTTCCCAGCGACAACCGGTGGAGGTATCAAATTGCTCTGTCGGCTCGTCAAGCCAGAATGCCATGCCGCTGTTCTCTTTGAAAAGAATGAGCAGAGGGCTGTCGGCCCTGGGGGTATATTCTTTCGCGCCCGAAGGATTGGCCACCGGAATGGTCAGCATATTCAACGTGGCTTCATCGCGAAAGCTCAGCTCTCCTTGCACGACAAAGCTGATCTTGCCAAACAATCCGCGTTTCAGTTTTTTCATGGGCAAAAACGAACCGCATTTCCTGACCCGCTCCGCCGGTTTCTTTTGGTAGACAATCTGCTCAGGCAGAAAGCCGACTTTTTTGCCGCCCCAGCTGGCAAGTGCCACATTCTGCCAAGGGCAGGCAGCCGCCGTCGACACTGCGGACTTTTCCGACTGCCCGGCGGCCGGCTCTAACGGAAGAGGTGCGTCCGCCTGATAGTCCACGCCCAACGCCTTGATCAAATTTTGCTTTTGCCTTTCCATGCGTTCCCGCAACTCGGTGTGGATGGCATGCAGTTTTTCATAACCGGGCGTTTTGGCAAAAAGGTTTTCAATCGGAACAATCCGTTTGGCAATGCACTTGCCCAGCACGGCGATATGGCCATTCACTGTTTCAATCAGCACTGCCGCCGAGGTGCCTGAGGGAGCGACGACGGGGAGTTCAGGCAAAACATCCTCTTCCGTCGGCACGGACTGAACCGGGGTAACGGCGGCGGCCTCCGTTTTCTGCTCGATCCCGGAGACGCCTTGTGTCTTGGGCTGAGCCGTCTGCCCGAGCTTGCTGTAATCCTTGGGGATGTTGGGAATAGCGGAACGCAACTCGGAGAGGGTGGGATCGATCAGTGTTTTCTCTACGAGGGAAAGATCATCGGCACCGGCCGCGACCCGCAAAGTTTGCAAACCTTCCTGCAAGGTTTTCGGGGCGGAGGTGGAAACGCTTTGCGGGGCAATGGCCATGACTTCAAGCAACCTGTCCATGAGCGCAAAAATTTCCGTCAGGGCGACAGCCTTGTCCACCTCGAAAAAGCCCTGGATTTCCTTCAGGGCGCTCCGGGCTTTTTCGATGTTGCCAGGAGAAATCTCCCAGTCCAGAGAGAGCAGGGCTTCGTCAAAAGGAGCAAAGGCATCCGTGCCATCGACGGAAAGCAGGCTGCCCGGCACCGGAGCGGTTGTTACCGGCGCCGGGTCGGCTGCCGCCTGGGCCACCGGTTGAAGCGAGGGCGTTTCCGCGGGCTTGCCAAGGTCGGATCCCATCCGGGGGGAGAAAAGATTATCAATGGCGTCATCAATTTCATCATGGAAGTCGCGATCGGGGGCCTTGTCAGTCATAAACTCCATTCTCCTTGAGAAATTGCCAACCTCGGAACATCACCGGAGGCCTATTTCGTCACATGCAGCAGATGCTTATTGGTGACATACCGCACAGTTTGTTTGCTGATTTCCCGCAAGGTTTCAAAAACCCCCATTCCCGTAACCGCTGAGGCCTCAAAGGTTTTCACATTGAAGACGCTATTCAGATCAGCATCAAGCTCCGCCACGGTCAGGGTGGGAATCGGGGTGTCAACAAGATCCCGCTTATTATACTGAATAACCAGGGGCAATTCTTCCAGTTTGAGGCCATAGTCCAGGAGATTTACCCGCAGGTCTTCCAAGCTTTCGATGTTTCTCTCCCGACGGACCTGAAGGGGATCGGCCACAAAAACCAAACCATCCACCCCCTTGAGAACAAGCTTGCGGGTGGCGGCATACATGACCTGACCCGGTACGGTATAGAGCTGGATCCGGATATTAAACCCCCGGATCGTTCCCAGGTTCAGGGGGAGAAGATCGAAAAACAGGGTACGGTCACCCTTGGTTTCGATGGTCAACATCTTGCCCCGGGCATTATCCGCCATGGTGCTGTGCACGGTGAGCAGATTGGTCGTCTTCCCGCAACGGCCCGGACCGTAATAAACGATCTTGCAGTGAATTTCCTTTTTACTGAGATCAATAAGCGCCATTGGTCACCCTTCAAAGATTTTCAGTAGGGTTTCGGACAGATCGGTCACCCGGCAACGCACTAAACCGAGCGAGACATCTTCCCCGAAAATGGTGATGAGAATAAGCTCGTCGCCAATCCGGCCAAAATGAATATTCCCGTTTTTCCCCTTATGAAAGAGCAGGGAAAAATCTTCCTCGCCGATCAGTTTGGCGATTTGGGAAGTTGCGCCCAGGTTGGCAGCAGCCAAAGCAGCCAGGGAAATGGCGTCGATATCATCGGTGTTATGCCCGCAGTTGGACAGGATATTGCCTGCCCCATCGATGAGCAGGGCGGTTCGAACGCCGGCCTGAATGAGCGATCCTTCAATGGCGTTTCTGGCTTTATCCAGAATTTCCGCAGTCAGGATAAAATCTTGCATATCCCGTTTTCTCCCATGGTGAGGGTTTGGAGTACTCCATCACAGCAAACAGGTAAAGTTGACGCACACGGGAAGCGAAGCATGCCGGGAAGGAGGCTTCGAAACCGGCTAAAACGCTGTGTATCTGCTGAATTTCCGATAAAACGCGTCCCTATCGTGTACATGGAAACAAAAAACCTGTCAAGCGGAAAGCACGAAAAAATAGTGTATTGATTCCAATCAAATATGCCGAAAACACTAGGATTAGCCGCGTTTCACGCCATGGTCGGACAGCACGCCTTCGACAGAAACAGAGGCACCGAATAAAAGGGAGAGCGGCTGAAACTCGGAAAAAAAAGGGAATACATCGGCATAGAGCCGGGCTTTTTAGACGTTCTCGCTCTTCTCTCCTTGTCTAATCTGCTGGACATAGAGTATCTTAGCGTATTTAAAATATCCCCGCAAAAGAATTTACAGGTTAGGCGATAAGGATTTTCACCATGAATAAACCAGGCTACTTTGGACAATGGGGCGGCGCCTTTATTCCGGAAGTGCTTTACGAAACATTCCGCGAGCTGAGGGAAGTCTACGCCAGGGCCAAGGCTGACCCTGCCTTCTGGCAGGAATACGTCGCACTGATGGGCTCATACTCCTGCCGCCCCACTCCCCTCACCCATGCCGAAAACCTGAGCCGCCACTTCGGCGGCGCCCAGATCTTCATTAAGCGCGAGGATCTCAATCACACCGGGGCGCACAAGGCCAACAACGTCATGGGCCAGGGGTTACTGGTCAAACGCATGGGCAAGACCCGGGTCATCGCCGAAACCGGCGCGGGCCAGCACGGGGTGGCCTGCGCCACCATGGCCGCCAAGTTCGGCTTTGCCTGCACCATCTACATGGGCGAAGAAGATGTCCACCGCCAGCGGCCCAATGTTTTCTGGATGGAGAAGCTCGGCGCCACCGTGGTCCCGGTCACCACCGGCAGCCGCACCCTCAAGGACGCCATCAACGAGGCCTTCCGCGACTGGGTTTCCAACATGGACACCACCCACTACGTGATGGGAACGGTCTGCGGGCCGCACCCCTTTCCGGAGATGGTCGCCTGGTTCCAGTCCATCATTGGACTTGAGGCGCGCAAACAGATTCTCGCAGTCCACGGCTCACTCCCGGCCCGGGTCTATGCCTGTGTGGGCGGCGGCTCAAACGCCATGGGCATCTTCCAGGGCTTTCTTGCCGATCCCGAGGTGGAACTGATCGGGGTGGAAGCGGGCGGCAAGGGGATTGAGACCGGCCAGCATGCGGCACGGCTTGCGAGCCGGGATGCCTCCCCCGGCGTGGCCCAGGGGTACAAAACCATGTTTCTCCAGGATGCAGACGGCCAGATGCGCGACACCCATTCGGTTGCCGCGGGGCTTGATTACATCGGGGTTTCCCCCCTGCTCACCGACCTTTGGGAAAAAGGGCGGGTTCGCTTTGCCGCAGCCACCGACCAGGAGGTCATGGCGGCTCTCGATCTCACCATCAAGAAGGAAGGAATCATCCCGGCCCTGGAATCCAGCCATGCCTTTGTCCAGGCCTTCAAGGAGGCAGGAGAACTGAGCGGCGACCAAGCCGTTATCATCAACCAGTCCGGCCGGGGCGACAAGGATATCTTCACCATAGCCCATGCCTTTGACGATCCGTCCTGGAAAGAATTTATCCGGAAAAAGGGAGAGGAATATGCAGCTCGCTGAGCAGCTCCGGGAAGCCCGGACAAAAAAAGACATTCTGCTCATGACCCATTTGGTGCTGGGCTACCCTTCCTTTGCGGTAAACCGCGAGGTGATCCGCCAGATGGTGGAAAACGGGGTGGACGTGATCGAGCTCCAGATCCCCTTTTCCGAGCCCATGGCCGACGGCCCCATGATCATCAAGGCCAACCAGGAGGCCATTGCTACCGGGACCAAGGTCGCCGACTGCCTTGCCTTTGCCGCGGAGATGACGGCCCAATACGATATCCCCTTCCTGTTCATGACCTACTACAACATCCTCTTCAAGTACGGTCTGAAGGATTTTTTGACCAAAGCCAAGGACATCGGGATCAGAGGTTTCATCATCCCCGACCTGCCGCCCGAGGAGGGCGAGGAGTATCTCCGGCTGACCCGGGAACTTGAGCTTGCCGCAATCCAGATCTTCGCCCCCACCAGCACCGAGGAACGGATGCGAAATCTGGCCGGACATGGGGCCGGATTCATCTACTGCGTGGCCCGCCGGGGCGTCACCGGCAACAAAACCGAATTCGATGCCTCCTTCGATGCTTACCTGTCCCGCTGTCGCAGGGCTACGGAGCTGCCGCTTGCCGTGGGTTTCGGCATCAGCAGCAGGGAAGACGTCCAAATCCTGACCGGCAAAGCAGACCTGGCGGTGATCGGCACCGCCACCATCAGATTGGTGGAAGAAAAAGGTCCGGAAGCGGTGGGCTCTTTTATCGCGGGACTCAGAGGCTAAGAGCAGAGATGAAAACCACACTCCTAGACGACCAGACCCTGACAAGCGAAACCGCCCGATTCCATGAAGTCGCGAACCAAAGCCTTGAATGGGTCTGGGAAACAGACGCCCAAGGAAATTTTACCTATTGCTCGCCTAGCTGCAAAATCCTCTATGGCTATGAGCCCGTTGAGCTCTTGGGACGCAATGCCATTGAAACACTCACCCCCCCGGAAGACCGGGAGGCTCAGCGAAAAATCATCGAAGAAATCTGCCTGAGCAAAAAAACCCGCAAAGGCTTGCGGCGACGGGCAATGAAAAAAAACGGCACCGTCATTCCCATCGAAACCCACTGCCTGCCGATGCTGGAGGGAAAAATCGTCCGCGGCTTCCGCGGCATGTGTCGGGACATCAGCGAAATGCTGATCCTGGAGCTGCGCCTCGAACACAAGGCCATGGAACTCACCGAGGTCAACAACGCCCTCCGTCTTCTCCTGCATCAAAGCGCGGAAGCCAGTGCCGAGCATGAACGCAGGATCCACGACAATCTGCAGCGCCTGGTTTTACCCTACCTGGAAAAAATACAGGAGCGATGCAAGGACCAGGAGCTCGCACTCTACCTCCGGGTAGCACTGGCCAATCTTGACAAAATCACCTCGACCTTCAGCCTGACACTCTCAACCAGACTGGGAGGTCTCACCCCCCGCGAACTGGAAGTGGCGGAACTGATCAAGCAGGGCAGATCCACCAAACAAATGGCCGCAATCCTTGATCTTTCCAGCCGGACCGTGGAATTTTACCGAGACAAACTCCGCGTCAAGCTCGGTATCAAAAGCAAAAAAACCAACCTGCGTTCATACCTTTCTTCCCTTGCCTGAAGGACATTCGGCCAAACCCCGTATTTTTCCCGTATTGCTATTGCCGCCCAACTCCATTATTAAAAAAAACCTACTATATTTTATTTGCATCAGCATCTTCGAGCTTGCCGCTGTTTTTATCCAGATTGAATTGGTCCGCACCAAACCGGGGGGAACGGTGCCGAAAAAAGCAAACCCTCTGTCTGCCTGTCATTATTGATCCAAATTCGCTTTTTTTGCCTTTCCAGCCGGCGAATACCACGGTATGCAGACAACAATAGGAGCACATGTTGGACACCCCCAAAACTATTTCAATAAGCCTTCTCCCCCAGATTTTCACCCCCCTCCGCGACGACATCTCTTGCGGTCTCTTCGTTATCGAAATTCTTCGGGATGAATCCGCCAATCCCCGTGGGTTTGTCGGCAGGGTTGCCAACCGATTTTTTTGCGAGCTGCTTTCGCTGAACGAAGAAGACATCCTGGAAAAAGAGCTCCCGGAATCCCTCAGCCAGACTCTGGCCCTGCCCGCCCTGATACGCGAACTTACAATCTCCGGAGCGACACGGATAGAGCGAGATCTGTCCTTTGGCCCTGGCAAGACCTTCACCTTGCAGGCACAACTTCCTTGCCCGGAACTGCTGACCATAACCTGCCTAAAGACCCAACCCGATCAGACAATATTCAACTCCCAAGCCGAAGTGATTCTTGCCAGCCTGGGGGACCCCTGCACCATCATCGACAGAAACTTTTCAGTTATCTACGAAAACGACACCGCCAAGGAACTCTGGGGCTCCAACTGCGGAAAAAAATGTTACACCATCTACCATGGCCTGCAGGACCGCTGCGAGTCGTGTCATGCAGCGAAGGTCTTTACCGACGGCAAGATCCACAAAAACGAAAAAACAATCCGCCTCGATGGGGACGAACATCATCTTGAAATCACCTCCGCTCCGCTGAAGAATGCCACGGGCAAGGTCACCGCCGTAGTGAATATCACCCGCGATATCACCATCCGCAGGATGACGGAAAAGGGCAAAGAACACCTCATCAAGGAGTTGCAAGCTTCCCTGGCCAAGACAAAAAGGCTCACCGGCCTGCTGCCCATCTGCTCCCATTGCAAAAAAATCAAGGACAATAATGGGGCCTGGCAACAGCTGGAGAGCTATCTCCGCAGCCATGCCGAGGTGGAGTTCAGCCACGGCATCTGCAGGGAGTGCGCGGAAAAACAGCAGCCAAGATAGCAATCTTATTTTTACCACAAAGGTTTATTAAGAATAACAATCAGGTCCTACTTCTGGTTTCCCCTTCTTTTTTTACATTTTGTTTTACAATTTCCTGGTATGCGGAGTAATTTAATAGGCTAGGCAAGAAGCTACCCAACCAGGAAGACAACAAATGCCATGAGTTCGAACACAACCCTGAGTGAAATATTCAGCACGGTCAACATGAGCGAATTACCAGCCATGTCCGACCATGTTCAGGATCTGTTGCGTCTCCTGAACCGCGACGAATCCAGCGTCGAGGAGATCTCAGAGGTTATTCTCAAGGATGCCTCCCTGACCACCAAACTGCTGCAGGTGGTCAACTCGGCCTTTTACAGCCGGGGAACTCCCATCTCCAACATCAGCAGGGCCATCACCGCCCTTGGCCTCAACACCTTGAAGGAGCTGGCCGTCAGCCTGGCTCTGTTTGAAGATTTCATCCGGGCCGGGGTGGAGAAGGAAGAGATCAGCAAGCTTCTGGCCCTGTGTTTTGTCAGCGCCTCCCAGGCAAAGATTCTCTGCAAGGTCAAGAAAATCAATGTCCCGGAAGAAGAGGTCTTCATCTGCACCCTGCTTCACCATTTGGGAAAGATCATTATCCTGGTCTATCTCCCGGAGCTGTACCGCAAGGCCCAAGAACTCATCGACCGGGGCTACTCCGATGAATTTGCCGCCAAAACCGTCTTGAACGACCTCACTTTCTCCACCGTTGGCATGGAAATCGCTCGTTTCTGGAATTTTTCCGAAAAAATCGTCCTGAGCATGGGGGATAAGCCGCCCCAGCCGACCAACAAATTCGACTCACAGCTTTATCTCCTCAATGTGGCGGCATTCTGCAACCGTCTGACCTGGATTTTCTGCTACGGAACAAGCCTGGACCTTGGCGAACTGCTCCTGCACTACGGACCAATCATGGGTATCAACAGAAGAGAGGCCTTCGGACTGGTCAACAGAAGTCTGGATGTCGCGGAAGGGATGTCAGACAATATCATCCGATTCGGCCTTGCCAAGCTCAAGATACGCGCCAAGATCCGTCAGCACGAAGCAGCGAGTTCCTGAGCGAAACCCTGCTTCACTCATGGGGAGCGCAGCCCAGGCAAACAGCGGGCGGGAAATGGGGCGGAAAACTACCGGTCAAAAGAGGGTATTCGGCATGACCGCGCGCCCTGGTCTCCAGGGGTGCGACCATGCCCACTGATCAGATGGTTTCCCCGGTGGCGATGACCAACGAAGAGAAATCCACCCCCTTACGGAAGGGGGTCACCACACAGTTACGTCCGATCACGGTCTGGGGCGGCACCTCGGCATCCTTGCCGATCATGGTGATCCCGGTGTAAAGATGTTTGGGACAGGTCTTGTTGGGCGTAGCCTTGTCCTCGCCCTGCCCCACCACCGCACCTTGCCCGACCCGTACTCTTTTATCGAGAATGGCCAGATCCACCACAGCCCCTTCCTCCAGAACACAGTCGTGCAGGATGATGGAATCCCTGACCCGAACATTCTTCCCCACCCGCACTCCGGGCGAAAGCACCGAATTGACCACCTCACCCTCAATAACGCAACCGGCGGAGATCATGGAGCCCTCAACCACACAGCCGTCAGCAAAACGGGCAGGACAACGGTCCATCGACAGCCGGTCCGCATAGGGGTTCGGCCGTATGCCCCAAGCCTGCGGGGAGATCTCGGAATCTGATTTGAGCAGATCCATGTTCGCCTCCCAGTATGCCTGGACCGTGCCCACGTCCCGCCAATAGCCATGGAAGGGATAGGCAAAGACATTGTCCCGCTCAATGGCCTTGGGGATGAGGTGCATGCCGAAGTCCACCTCATCACGGTCTTCCTCCAGCAGGCGCAGCAGATATTCGGTGTCAAACACATAGATTCCCATGGAGGCCAGATCGGTCCGGGGGACTTGGGGTTTCTCCTCCCATTCGACGATGCGGCCCTCGCTATTGGTGATGCCGGCGCCGAACTGATGGATCTCGGAGAGCGGCACCACCATCATGGCGATGGTCACATGGGCCTTTCTCCGGCGGTGAAACCTGAGCATGTCATCGAGATCCATGCGGTAGATATGATCGCCGGAAAGAATGACCGTTTCCTTGGCAGGGTGCGCCCGAATAAAGTCGATGTTCTGGCGCACCGCATCGGCGGTCCCCTTGTACCAGTCGGAATCATGGGCTCCCGTGCGGGGGGGAAGAATCTTCACCCCCCTGGTACGGCCCGTGAAATCCCAGGCCTCACCGGTGCCGAGATGGCGCATCAGGGAAAGAGGCTTATACTGGGTGAGCACCCCCACCTGAGTCAAGCCGGAGTTCATCACATTGCTCAAGGAAAAATCAATGATCCGATAGACCCCGGCAAAGGGCACGGCCGGCTTGGCCCTGGTCTGCACCAGAACATTGAGGCGGCTGCCGACCCCGCCGGCCAAGAGGAGAACCAGGGTATTGTCGCCGTGAATCATCGGACCACCTCGCCGTTCTTGATTTCCCCGACCATCTGCTCCGGGCGCAGATTGGGGTGGAGGGTACAGCCGGAACCGATCACCATGCCGTCGAGCAAATGATTGCTCCAGCCGATCACCGTGACCTTCGCGGCCTGCGCCGCCCCTGGTTCGCCGACCCGCACCCTTGCTCCAAAGGTCACGTTGACGTCACTCACCACCGTGTCGAGGATGGCGCCATGCCCCACCACATTATCGTAAAAGAGTACGGAGTTCTTCACCTCCGCCCCGGACTTGACATGGACCCCGGGAAAAAGAATGGAATTTTCCACCCGCCCCTCCACGACACAGCCGTTATAGACCAGACTGTTCTTGATGCTGGCCCCAGGGCCGGTCTTGAGGGGCTGGCAGTCCCGAACCGCCCGATGCTCCAAGTTGGTGCGGATGCCCCAATCCTCAAGCTGGATCTTTGGTTCCGGCCCAAGCAGGTCCATATTGGTCTGCCAGTATTCGGCAACGGTCCGGGTGTATCCCCAGTAGCCGTGGAACTTGAAACCATACACCCTGCGCTGGGCGGCCATGAGCCGGGGCAGGATATCCCGGCCGAACTCAAAGGAATCATCCTCCCGGGCGTTGGCCTCCAACACCTCATAGAGCACGGATGGCCTGAAACAGTACACCGTGAGTGAGGCCCAGTTGAATTTGGGGTCGGCAGGTTTCTCTTGGTACTGGTGAATGCGACCGCCGCGTTCGCCATCCTCGTCGTCGATCTCCGCCACCCCGAACCGGCTGGCCTCGCTCATGGGCACCTGCAGGCAGGCGATGGTCACGTCGGCGTCCTTTTCCCGATGGTACTGAAGGATCTCCCGGTAATCCATCTGATAGACATGATCCCCGGAGAGTACCAAAATGGTTTCCGGATCGTGGTACTGGACAAAATCGAGATTCTGATGGATGGCGTCGGCCGAGCCCCGGTACCAGCTGCTTTGGCCCGAGCCTTGAGAGGGAGGGAGGATGGAAACCCCGCGATACCGACCGGTCATATCCCAGGCCGCGCCGACCCCGATATGACTGATCAGGGAAAAGCTCCGGTACTGGCTGAGGATGGCGACCCTTTCCAGGCCGGAATGCATAAGATTGCTCAGGGCGAAATCGATGACCCTGGCAAAACCGCCAAATGGGACAGCCGACTTGGGCCGATAGGCGGTGAGCACGTCCAATTCGCCAACGCGCCCCCCGGCAAGGATCATGGCTAAAACCTTCGGTTTCAGTTTCATGGAGCTCCTGAAGGGAAAGGGTAAGCCGCGGTAACGGCATAAAGAGCCGTAACAAAATGACCAATGAGCAACGGCGGTCCGTTACGGTTCCTGAACTTTTGCTTCGTTTCCTGGTTGCAGCTCCATTATGGAAAGCCTTGCGCCAAAAAGCAAGCACAGGAATGCGACAGAAAAAAAAAGATTTTCAGAAGGTTACCGGAGAAGGATACATGGTAAGCGATTACAAGGTGGTGCTAATGCGCGGAAGAGGCCAACGAAGTGTGACATAAACAGGCAGATGGCAAAACAGATGCGCCGCCCTGTGCTCGCAACTACAACAGATGTTTGGTGGTGAGACGCATCAGGGTCTTGGTGGAAAATTCATGCCTTTCCGCAGGCAGATTGCGAAGCGGCACCTCGGCCCTGGCCGCTTCCCGGTGTCCGCCCGCCGAACCGATCGCCTGAAACATCTTCTCCGCCAACCGCCCGGCATTTTTCTTGTAGCCGTCACAACGGAAAATGACCACCAACTTGTCATTATGTAGACCGGACACAAAAACCCAGGCGACATCGTGGACCTGATTCAAAAAATCGGCGATGAGCACCAGCATATCCGGACTGGAGACCTTGCCAAGATGGGCATACAACCGTTGCTTGCTCACCTTCATTTCGTTGAGGGCGGTCTTGAAATAATTCAGTTCCGACCGTCGGAAGGAGGACAGCTCAATCTTGCGGACCAGATTCTGGTTGGCGATGTTGAAGAGATAGCGAAAGGAAATGGCATCGGCCAGGGTGGCCTTTTTTTCAAAATTCCTGGTATCAACCTTGATCGCATAAAAAAGAGCGGTGGCCAGAGCCACCGACGGCTTGAGGTTGCCTGCCCGCAGGTACTCCACCAGCATGGAAGCGGTGGCGCCGAAATCCTTGCGGATATCAACGAACGGGGCTATCCAGCCCTTGGAGGCGGGATGGTGGTCAATAACCGCATCAAAGGTAATATTCTCAAAACAGGGCAGATGACTGGGCTGGGAATCCAGCATTACCTTCTTGGTGAAATCCCCGACCTTGACCGTATGCAGACGCTCCATGGGAATCTTCAGCAGATCCACCATAACCACGTTATTGAGTCGCCTGATTTCGTTGGGATAAGCAATGGTGACGCTTTTCACCCGATAGCGAAGCAAGCGCTTCACCGCCATGGCGCTGGCAATGGCATCCGGATCGGCGTTGATGACCACCAGCACCTGGTCTTCCTTGCTGAAAAGACCGCAGAACTCAACCAACCGTTCCTTGGCGCTCTTCTTTTTATTGGACACCGGTTTCTTGGGAATCTCAAGCTTTCCGTTCACGCCCACATCATCATCCCCGCCGTCCGATGAAAACCAGGCCGAAAACCGGCCTCCATCTACTCTGCTTCGCAAGACAACCGTTGCCCTATACCACATGCCGAGATAAATTTCAAAGCTTTGCCGTTCGGTGGCTATTCTCCGTCAAAAAACGGAACCGAGGGAAACAGCCCATGATCGGTGTGGGGGATAAAACGGGAGCCGGAAAACCGAAGCATGAACTCCTGGTTGACGTTCAACTCGATATAAGTGATTTTCCTGACCAGCGCAAGGCAGCGTTCCCGTGCCTCCCTTTCAAGAAGGATGCGTTGGGCTCCGACCAAGGAGCTGTTCCCCACCGGCTCATAAATTTCAAGGGGCAGATCGGGCAGCATCCCCAAAACAATGGCCTGCCTGGGCGAGATATGTCGACCAAAGGCCCCGGCCACATAAATGCGATGCAGATCGGCAAAGGCGACACCGACCTGGTTGGTCAGGGTGGTGAGAATGGCGAACATGGCCGCCTTGGACCGCATGAGCGCGTCCAGATCCACCTGCCCCAGAACCACCGGCCGGCCATCCGCCGAATCCTCGCCCGAGACCACTACAAACCGGTAGCCTTCGCTGCCCTGAATCAGGCGGTCTCCGGCAGCACCGAGCCGAAACTTGCCGCGGATATCAATCAGCCGGGCCAGATACAATTCCGCCACCAGATCAATGAGCCCGGAGCCGCACAGCCCTCTGGGCTTGCCATTGCCGATGGTCTCATACTCAATATCCCCGCTGACCGGATCGATCCGCACATGCTCGATGGCGCCGGGTCCTGCCCGCATACCCATCCGGGCCACGCCGCCCTCCAGGGCCGGGCCTGCCGCACCGGCGCAGGCGATGAGCCACTCGCGGTTGCCGACAATCACTTCGGCATTGGTGCCCACGTCTATGAGCATGCAGGTCTCCTCCTGCCGGTCAAGTCCGCTGGCCAGCACCCCGGAGATCAGATCCCCGCCGAAATAGCTGCCCACGCTGGGCAGAAACCAGACCGGCGCGGCCGGGTGGATGGTCAGTTTGAGTTCTCCGGCCAGACAGGGATCCGGAGCGTTGACCATGGGGATATATGGCTCACGGCAGAGGTGGTAGGGATTGATCTCCAGAAAAAAATGGACCATACTGGTGTTGCCGGACACCGAAAGCGCCCGGATTTCGCTCACCGCCAAGCCGGAAGCCTTGGCAAGCTCCGCGGCCAGTTGATTGACCGAATCGATTATTGCCCGGTGCAGTTCCGCCAGCCCATCGCCTTTGGCGGCATGATGGATTCGGGTAAGAATGTCGGCCCCGTAACGGATTTGCCCGTTTTCCAGGTCGGCTCCGGCCAAGACTGCGCCGGTGGCAAGATCAAGCAAGGTTGCTTCGAGATGGGTGGTGCCAAGATCCAGGGCCATGCCGGCTAGAACCGGCGGCGGCTGGGGAAGGAAATCAACGAGAACCGAGCTGCCCGACATCTCATTGATAATGGCTGCGCCCGTAAACCCTGCGGCGCGGAACCGCCCGGCCACCTTGCTCAGACGATGATACGGCACCACCGGCATGACCCCGTCCAGCTGCGGGGCAAGCACCTTTTTCAACCGATCGAGATCGCCGGTGTTGTCGCCAAGACTGGGAAGGGGTGCGGCAACCGCAATGGCGCGCACCAGAGGGTTCAGCATAAACGGGCAACTCCGAAAAAATAATGGCCTCGTCAAACAGGGAGAAAGACCACAGGTCCGTGACGCAACATCAAATAGTTATAACGCAACAACCGTTGTAATCGCAGTTTTTTTACGATTTCAACAAAAAAATTACTTCGTGGACGTTTGCAAATTCTGCCCACATACTATGCCGCCTGCAGGGAAAAGTCCCTAAAAAAATGTGTCGCCCCACCCTGGCAGCACCTCTTTGAGATAACCGCTCAGCAATGCCGCAGATTCACGCAAGAAGCCTGTCCGCCATACAAACAGCATGCGAACCAACATACCGATGACAAAGCAGAGGCTGCGCTGCCGAACGGTTACGCGGCGGCAGGCTTGACGTTCAGGATGGGCAATGGTAAAGAGCCAGAAAGACCGTTGCACCGAAAAAAAACAGGACAGCAATGGAGCCGTAACAAGGAACACCGACGAATCATGCCCTTATTGCTCTATACCTATATCGCCACCGAGATCCTGGCTCCGTTCTTCGCCAGCTTTCTCATCATCAACGCCATCCTCTTTCTGGGCAGGCTTGTCCCCATCCTGAACGTGATCTTCGATTTGGGCGTCAGCCCCGGTGATTTTTTCCGTCTTTGCGCTTACATGTTGCCCAATCTGATGATATTTTCCATTCCCATGGCCAGCATGACCGCCGTCATTGTCGCCGTATCCAGAATGGTGAACGACAACGAGATCATGGCCCTGAAGGCCACGGGCATCGGCCTGGTCCGCCTGCTGCCCCCGGTGATCGTCATCGCCCTTTCCACTTCCTTGCTCGCCTATTTTTCCGCGGTCACCCTGATCCCCCAGGGCACGCTGGCCACGAAAACGCTTTTTTTACAGATGGCCGAGGAAAAAATCGACAAGGGCGTCCAGCCCGGGCAGTTCAGTGAAGGACTGAAAAATGTTGTGCTGTATATCGACGCGGTGGACCAGCAGACCCGGCAATGGCAGGGCGTGTATGTCTCCGACATGCGCCACGGCGACACGCCTTTTACCATTGTCGCCAAAACGGGCAGCCTGGACGCCCAGCCCGAGAACATGCTGATCACTCTCACCCTGTCGAACGGCACCCTGCACCGCGCCGAAAAGAATATCACCCAGACCATCCGCTTTGATCGCTACCAGATCAACCTGCCCATCACCCCTCCCACTGAAATCGCAGGCACCTCCGTCAGCGAGGTCGGAAAAAACGGCCTGAGCCAGAGTCAGTTGCTGGAACAAGTGCAAAAGCATGGCCCCAAAAGCGCCATCGGAATCTCCCTGCTCATTGAGTATTATACCCGCATGGCCCTGCCGGTGGGGGGCTTCATCCTGACCATCCTGGGATTGCCCCTGGCCATGCTGGCCCGGCCTGGCCGCAGGCCGCTGGGCGTGCCGCTTGGCCTGCTGCTCTTTGTCATCTACTATGTCCTGTTCACCGCCGGACGGGCCAACTCCGAGAACGGCCATCTTCCGGTCGTGGTCGGGATCTGGCTTTCCGATATCCTGATTGCCGTTTTCACCGTCATACTCACCCGGCAGGTGGCAAAGGAAACCACCCCGCTCTTTCTTACCCGCCTCAACGGATCGCTCCAGACCCTGCTGGCCGGACTGCCGGGAATCAAACTCGGAGAAAAACAGCGATGAAACTGCTGGATCGCTACCTCATGGCCCAGTTCGCCAAGAACCTGGCACTGGTCATCTGCTCCCTGATCGCCATCTATCTGCTGGTTGATTTTTTTGAACGCTTGGACAATTTCCTGGAAGCAAAAAAAACCATCGGCCTGGCGATCAAATTCCTGCTGCTCAAATTGCCCTTCATGTACATGCAATTGATTCCGGTCTGCATCCTGCTGGCGGGGATCATCACCCTGGGCGTCCTTAATCAGCATTTCGAATTCATGGCCCTCATGGCCGGCGGAATCAGTGTTATCCGCATCATCCGCCCCCTGCTGGTCGCGGCAGTCATCTGCACCCTGCTCACCGTGGCCATCGGCCAATGGGTGCTGCCCGCCACCACCGCGGCTACCAACAAAATCTGGTACGAGGAAGTCAACCGCCAGATCCCCAAGGGGATCATTCGGGACGGTCGCACCTATTTTCGCGGCACGGAGGGAATTTATTCTTTTCTTCGCCCCAATCCCGGAAAAAACGAGTTCCTCAATTTTTCTTTTACCGCCTTTGACGCGGAGCACGGCCTGACAACCCTGCTCACCGCCGAAAGCGCCACCTGGGAAAACGGGGCCTGGCTGCTCAAGAACGGCCAGCGGAAAGAACGCGCCGACGCAGGCGGCTTTTCCGTAACGATCTTCAAAACGCTCTCCCGCGCCTTTGCCGAACAGCCGGAAGAGTTCTTTGTCCCGCCTTACAAAATAGAAGAACTCTCATACACCACACTCCTGCGCCAGGCAATGGACACCAAAGTTTCCAACCAGGAATCGATGGTGGAATTCCACCGCCGCTTCTCCTACATCTTTCTGGGCATTCCCCTGCTCCTTCTCGGGATTCCGGTGCTGCTCGCCGTTCATAAAAACAAGGGCCGCGACCTGGCTCTGGCCATTCCCGTCAGCTGCGGCCTGGCCTTTGTTGCCTGGGGGGCTTGGAGCGCCAGCCAGTCCCTGGCCAAAACCGCCACCCTGCCACCCGGCATCGCCTCCTGGTCCATCCATGTATTGACCATCGCCCTCGGCTGCTTCCTTCTGAAACGGCACAACCAATGATGGCTAAGCAAAAAGTCGCCGGCTGCCGCGTTGCGCTGCAGTATCTCGCCACTGCGGCCTACCTGGCCAAGCCGCAATCGCAATGTGCGCGCCTTGCCTCTGACTATTTTTGTTTAGCCATCAGCCCGACAACGTTTTTTTTACAAATCCAACAACCCGTTGCGCCCTGATCATGAACCTCGATTCCGCCTCCATAGCCGCCGGACTCAGCCGCTTCCGCAAGATCGGCATCATCGGCATACCTCCCTTGGACGTGATCCGGGCCGCGAACGAACACGGGCTTGTCATTTATGATCTGGACGAACCTTTGGTCCGGGAGGATCTCGAGACGGCCAGCCCCTTTCTGCCCCGGGTTTACTGTGCCATTCTCAGAACCGCCGTGGTCAATGCCCTGCACCTTGAGCTTGATGCCATCTATGTTGATACCGGCCCCGGCAAATGCGACTGCGCCCTGCACACGGCCACGATCCTGGCCGAGGCCCTGCCCATTCCGGTGATCTGCACCAAGAATACGGACAAAACAGGCTACGGCACCCCACTTTGCCAGGCACGATTGCCCCTCTTCGACAGGATGCAGGCCATCACCGGCGGTGTCAAATCCGCGGCAGCATACGACAATCCGCCGCCGTTCTCTGCACCCACCGCCGGTTTCTGGGGGGTGCCCCCCAGGGATTTCTCCATCCTCGAACTGTTTCCGGAAACCACTCACATCTATGGCTGGACCCGCTGCATGGAAAACAAGACCCCTGCCGATCACGCCCTTGAGGCCGCCTTCAACCCCGAGGTGCCCACGGTTTTCTTTGCCCAGTCCTTTTGCGCGAAAACCGCATTGGCCCGTTATCTGGCGAAAAAACATCCCCACGCCCTCTACCTGGATGTAGACGTGCACACAACCGGCAGCGCCCGCGCCAAGGTCCAGGCCTTTCTCGAACTTTCCGGAGTCGGGCCATGATTCTGGGCGATTTCGGCACCTCCTACTGCAAATTTCTTGATCTCGATACGCCTGGGGCCAAGCCGACCATCGTTGCCACCAAGGAGCTGCCCAAGGATACGCGGGTGGATCTCGCCACCGGCCACAACGGTAAACGCTTTGCCGCCCGCTACGTCAACGAGCTCATTGCCCTGGCCCGAGGCGGCGAGTCCATGATCAAGGAAGAGGAATATGTCCTGCTTGACTGCGGCAGCCGGGACATCAAGTTCATCAAGTATCAAAACGGCAAGCTGGCGGACATGGGCTGGAACGCGGAATGCGGCGCATCGATGGGCTTCACCATCGAGCTGCTGGAGCGGTATTACGAGTTGGATTATGTCCACCTGCGGGTGCCGGAGCAGACCTTTTCCGTAACCTGCGGGGTCTTGGGGATGAGTGACATCTTTGACGCGGTGATCTCCGGGGTGCCGGTAGCCGAGGCGGTGGCCCGCTTTGTCAAAGGGATTGCCATCAACGCCTACCGCTTTGCCGGCTCACCCGCCAAGCTCTATCTCTCCGGCGGGCTGTGCGACAACCCCCTTTTCGTGGGAAGCTTTCCCTGCCAGGTAACACCGCTGGGCCGCTTCGTTCTGCTGCGCGGCCTTGAGGGGGAAGCCCGGCAACACCGGCCCCGGATCCTTGCTTAAGGTGCAACCAGTGCCTCCACCCTCCTCCGACCGGCCGAACTGCCTCGCCTGCCTCCATTTCTTCATCACCTACGAACCGGCGCGCCCTTACGGCTGCAAAGCCCTGGGCTTCAAATCCCTCCAGTATCCATCCATGGTGGTGTTTGCCAGCTCCGGCATCCATTGCCAGGTCTTTTCCGCCAAAAAACCCTAATCTTCAAAGAATTTTCCCTCGACCGGCCCGTTTACTCTTGGGGCGACCTGAATCAACACCACACTCTGCCGAGGCTGACTTGCGCTGAACACCGTTTCCACCCCATCAAGAAGCCCCAATGCGGCAAGCCGCTTGACGTTGGCGTTACCCTTGCCCCGATAGACGGACTCGTCCGCCTTGGCAATGCACAGACGGTAAAAGTGGTAAGACGAGCGGACGGAAAGCTCCGCCCGGACCTTGTTGAAAAAAAGACGGGAAAGAACCAGCTCACCAAAGGCCGGATGGTACGGCCCGGACAGCACGGTTTTTTCCAGCGAGGGTGAGGGCTGCAGACCCATGCGCACCACCGGAATTCGATGGGCCTTGAAAACAGCCAGGAGTCGACCAGCCAGGGCCACAGCCCGAGGCAGGGTAAGGGGCTGAAACTGCCCCTGCCGGTACAGCTCGGCCAAGGGACTGCCGGAGATAACCAGACAAGGATAGAGTCGGACCAGATCAGGGCAAAGCTCGGCCGCCTGGCGAGCGCCGGCCAGGGCCGTAACGGTGCTGTCGCCGGGCAGGCCGAGCATGAGCTGAAGCCCGACCTGCATGCCCGCCTCTTTCAAACAGGCAACCGCCTGCCGCACCTGGGCCGCGGTATGGCCACGGCCACTGGCGGCCAGGACGCGATCATCCAGCGACTGAGCGCCCAACTCCACGATCCCGACCCCATGCTCCCGGAGAAACCCGGCGATTTCCGGGGTTACATAATCAGGCCGAGTGGACAGCCTGATTTCCTGAATCCGGCCCGAGGCCAGAAAAGGCTGCACAGCACCGAGCAATTCATGCTGCCGCTCCAGGGCAAGGCCGGTGAAACTGCCTCCATAAAAGGCCAGCTGGACCGGCGCGGTGGGATAGCGACGCGGCCAGGCCAGCTGGGTGCGGATGATATCCTCCACCTCGCGGGGACCGAGGATGCCTTCCGAGGCACCGGTGATACTGCGCTGATTACAGAAGAGACATTGATGGGGACAGCCCTGATGGGCTATGAAAACAGGGATGATAAAAGGGGGAGGCATTGGCTTATGATCGGGGCGCTCTGACACAACCGATCACCGGCCGCCATGCTCGGGTCCGGCGAGAGTCCTAAGCGCCATGGCGGCGGCCTCCTGCTCTGCTTCCTTCTTGCTGCGGGCGCTGCCCTGGCCGAGAATTTCCTCCCGGAACCGGACCGAGACATGGAAGGTCTTGTTATGATCCGGCCCCTCGTCCCTCTCCAGCACATAACTGGGCCCCTCGTTGAACCGCTCCTGGAGAAGCTCCTGGAGCGAACTCTTGGCATCGGCCAGGAACATGGTCTGCTGCCGGTCGTCAAACCAGGGGGTAAAATAACGTTCAACAAATTCGGCAGCCGCGGCATAGCCGCCATCAAGAAAAATCGCGCCGGCCACCGCCTCAAAGGCACAGGAGAGGATGGAGGCCTTTTCCCTGCCGCGATTGGTCTCCTCACCCTTGCCCAGCAACAGATACCGGCCAAGCTCAAGGTCTTTTGCCATCCGGGCCAGATGCCGCTCGTTGACCAGAGCCGCCCGCAGCCGGGTGAGATCGCCCTCCCGCATCTCCGGGAAATGACGAAAAAGCGCATGGCCGACAGTGAGATCGAGTACCGCATCCCCCAAAAACTCCAGGGTTTCGTTGTCCTTCTGTATCTGTCTGCCCTGCTCAAAGGCATGGGAGCTATGAACCATCGCCTTCTGTAAAAAGGTGCGGTCCCGGAAATGGTAACCGAGCTTTTCCTCAAGCAGGTGCAGGTCCGGCTGCGGTGTTTGGACAAGGGGATTGGTAGTCACGGTCGAGGCACAAATAAGGGGTAATCTGCAAGGGCATCGGCCCTCCTGCTAAGAAAACACCATACCCCAGCTTCAGAAAAAGGGCAACGGATCACCCACCCAGGCGCCGATCAGACGCCCTTTTTCCTTGCCTGTCGCAGACCGACGCAGGGCGCACATTTTCCCTTGTCAAAAAAGCGATCTGCGTTTAAGATTGCCCCCACCAAAAAGGCGGCGTAGCCAAGTGGTAAGGCAGTGGTCTGCAAAACCATTATTCAGCGGTTCAAATCCGCTCGCCGCCTCCAGTGAAAATCAGAAAGGGTCAGCCGAATACGGCTGACCCTTTTTTTTGTGTACGCACCAAGTTGACAACACCTCCTTAGTCATCCACCAGCAAGCCCCCGGCCAAGTCCTCCACCACCGAGTGGAACTGTAGATCAAACCATTTCTTGAAGGTCCGCAGATCCCGTTTCCTGGGCCAATCCTCCTCCCTTGTCCACCAATCAGCAAGCTTCTCTTCAAAGATCATCTCGTAGAATTTCCCAAGAACCCTATCCCGCTGCTTGTCATCTTCAAATTCCGGGAGCAGGTAGGCGGTACTGTCCTCGTTGATTTCCTCAAGCGTCATGTCGCAAGGGTCAGGAAGCGAATTCAACCATTCCCGGAAGGGTTCCTTGGCTATTACCAAGACGAGACCACGATTAACCATTTTTTCCTACCCCCATCAGCTTATAGATTATTCCAAAACATCCTGTGCGACCCGCGGTCACGCACCTGACTCCTCATCGATATTTGCAGCACCCATAAAATCATCGGACTTTAAGCTCCCAAAATTCAAGGCATACTGTCGGGTAAACTCCGCGCCGAGAAAAAAGATTTGCGCCGAAAAATAGACCCAGAGCAGCAAGGCGATCAATGACCCGGCCGCGCCGAAGCTGGAGGCCACGCCGCTCTTGCTCAGGTACAGGCCGACAAGGTATTTGCCGAGAGTGAACAAGCCGGCCGTAACCACCGCGCCGACCCAGACATCCCGCCAGGAGGGGGGGGATTCCGGCAGCATCTTGTAGATCACCGCAAACAGAGAGACGGTGAGAGCGAAGGAAAGAAGCGAGGCAAAAAGGGACAAAACCGGGGCGGAGCTGCTCCATATCCCGCCCACAAAGGTGGCAAGCACGGAAAACGCAGCGCCGCAAATCAAGGAAACGAGCAGCAGCAGCGCAAGGACCAGCACCAGCCCGAAGGCGAGCAATCTGGTGCGCAACAGAAAAAGCAACGGGGGATGATGCGAAGGCGGAACACCCCAAATTTCATCCAGGCTCTCCTTCAACTCGGCAAAAACGCTGGTGGCGGTGACCAGCAGCAAAACACCGGCCATGATGCTTGCCAGCCGCCCGGAAACAGGATCTCGGGCTGCGGCCAGCAAGGCCTGAATCGCCTTGGCTCCATTGGGTCCGACCGCCACCGGAAGCTGGGCGATGATTTCTCCCTGGGCAGCGTCAGCGCCAAAAAAGTAGCCGGCCACCGCGATGGCCATCATCAAAATAGGGGTCATGGAGAACAGGGCGTAAAAAGCCAGGGCCGCGCCTTTACTGGCGCCCCGGTGATCAATCCAAGCCTTGAGTGATGCGAGCAGAACCTTTTTCATACGCCTCCAGGCAGCAGCAAAATGATAAACGTCTTCCGATGGCGACCATTCTAAAATAACCGGGGGAAAATGCATTGATTTTCCCTGATACGTGCTTATTTTTAACGCGCCTGGCGGAGCATCCACCACGTTGGCCCTGAAAATAAAAATGCCCGGCTGACCCTTCTTGCGGTATGTTATGGATATTCAATTCCGGCTTTGCGACATACACTTCCCAGGACGGCAAACCCTTTCACCTCCCCTCAACGGATACGAAATATGACCGACAGCAACATCATCGAACTGACCCCCTTCCGCGCCGATCTGTCCCGCTCCCTCACCCGGCGGGGTGAACGTCTTCTCGCCGCTGCCGACCTGGCCGACGAAGTCGCGGCCCTGGAGCCTCTCGAAGCGTACTACATTATCCGGGAGCTCGGCATGGATCAAGCCCTGCCCATCCTCCGTGAGCTGAACCACGAACAGCTGCAGGCCTGTCTCGATCTGGATTGCTGGAACCGCTACGATTTTACCCTGGAAAGTCTTGCTGAATGGTTGGCGCCCTTTGCGTCCATCGACGCAGAAACCCTGGCCCAGACCTTCCTCTCCCTTGATTATGTGCTCCAGCTCCTTTTTCTCACCCAGACGGTCACGGTGTACGATCCGGATACCGATCAGATTCCGCCGGAGGATGAAGAACGTGAGACAACGGCCCGTGCCATGACCCCGGACGGCTTCTATTTACTTGAACTGAAAAAACCCGATCTGGCCCTGAAGGTCCACCCCTTTGCCCTGCTGGATGCCATGTACCAATACGACCCCACCGCAACCCACCGGTTACTGAGCGAGGTCCGCGTGGATCTGCCCACCCAGATCGAGGAAGAAGCCCTGCGTTTCCGCAGCGGGCGCATGGAGGATCTGGGCTTTGCCAACCCGCTCGAAGCAATAGCCCTTTTCTCCAAGCCGCCCAGCCGCCAGCCCTTGCCCCGCCCTCAGGAACCGCTGGACAGCGCGGCAACTCGCTTGCCCTCGGTGTATGTCGCCCCCCTGCTCGAAACAACTCTGTTGCAGCGCGCCCTCTCCCTGGTTACTGACCCCCAAAGCCTGTCCCGCATGGAACAGGAACTGGTCTGGACCATAAACAGCGCGATCATCGCCTACGGAGAAAAACCGCAGGACATCGAGCACATAACCGATATAGTGACGCGGGTGCGGGATACCATCTCCCTCGGCCTGGAGTCCCTGTTGGCCCGGCAGGAACCACCCTGCCCGGCGGACGCCCCCGAAGCAGCGGCCAAGGCGGCCGACCTGCTGGAAATCTGGTGCATGACCGATCTGTTCCGGCACGGCTATGGCGCGACCATGGTATTGCAAGAGGAGATGCGGCAGGCCATGGCTGAACCCCGTTTAGCCGAGTGGTACAACCTGGCGGACACGGAACAATCGGATGAACCCGCCGATCGGCTGGAGCGCGCCTTTGTCGCCGCCCTGATGGGCCGTCAGCCCCTGCGCGGCGGCTTTGATCCGGGCAACACCGAGACCGTCCGGGCCTTTGCCGGCCTCGCCGAGGTCAGCGCGGCTCAAGTTCGGCTCAAACGGATTGTCGCCCATTTCAGCGGACAGAATTGAGGCATTCTACGGTTGCCATAGCCGGGGTCTTCAATTCTCGAGAAGTTGCTTGGCGGATGGACCTGTTGTCTGCAGTTATGAAGAGAAGAAGAAATCACCCCCCTCTGGTTGGAACAATAAAGAGGGGAAAGCCACCATTCGCCTCGTCGGACAGCTCCTCCTACAACCCTGAGCGAGAGGGCTTCACCAGCACCGGCGTCAATTCCCGGACAATCTCCCGGCAGAAACTTCCCAGCGTCTCGTTCAGGGCTCCGACCATCGCTTCCCGGCCTTCGACTGTAACGGGTATCAGATAACTGCTTCGTCTTTCCGGCAGCACGATCCCGCCGTCCTTTCCTTTGACCCACCACCGGACAACCAGTCGGGCTGTCCCGTCGCTCTGGTTTTCAAAATGGAGGACCTCCACAAGGAGCTGGTAATCCGTGATTCTGGCAGATGGCCAAGGGTAGAGCAGAATTCGGTCGGTACCCAGCAGCAACGAAAGGTTTTCCCCCAGCACCCTGGGGATATTTTCACTGAGCGGTTCGGCCCAGCGGTGGCTGTCGGCCAGTTGCAGCCGGGTGGGACTCAGCCGGGTGACCAGCCGAAGCCGATCCAAGTATTCCGGCAGCCGCACCGGACCGATGCCGATCACCAATTTATCTGCTTCGGCGAGGAGTTGGGATTTTCCGGGGACTTCCAAGGGTGAGAGCTGGTAATAGCTGATCGGAGCCGTGCGGGCGCAACCTGCCAGGAACAGACCGCAGGCCATAAGGAGCAAAAGAAGGCCATTCATCCTTTCGCCACGGTTGTTTTTCATTTTCGTTCCTCCTTAAGACGTTTTCCCTGCAAAACCGCCTCCGGTTGTTGCTCCAGGGTTTCCGCCAAAAGCCGCAGGGCTCGAGCCGCACGGGTGATTTCCTGTAATGCGGTGTTAAAATGGTGCACGCTCGGCGACTCTTCCCCGGCCAACCCCTGCAAACTCTGCGCCGCCTTGGCCAGTTCCTCGCCGACCTTGCCCAGACTGCTCACCACGGGGGAACCGGCCTCAGCTATCCCGCCGAGCTTGAGCATCGCGGCCCGAACCGCTTCCAGCGCCCTGCGCATCTCCACCAGATCCGCCCGCATCTCCGTGAGCATCGGGCCGCCATCGCGGTCGAGCTTGGCACTCAGGGATTGCAGATGGCCAAGCGTCGCCTCCAGCCGCACCGGAATCTTCCCCGCTGCCTCGGAGGAGAGAATTTTATCGAGCGACCGGCTGATGGCGGCAAGATCGGCGAGAAAGGAATCCATGGGAAACCGATCCAGCGTGGCGGCAAGCTCTTTCACCGTCGGTGGGATGGTGGGGATTTCGCTCACATGAGGATCGCCGGCGATGTAGCGGGCCGGTTTATCGGGATAAAAATCCAGATCAACGTACAGTTGGCCGGTGAGCAGGCTCTGCATCTTGAGCCGGCCGCGCAGGCCGCGTTCCACCAGCTGCCGGATGGTTTTCCGGTCCCGCAGATCGACCTGCTCACCACGGGAAGACTGAAGCACGTTGGGCTCGACCTCGATGGTGACCGGCACCACAAAATGATGGTCTTCGGCGTTGAGCCCGAGCTGGATACGCTTGACCTTGCCCACCTTGACCCCGAGAAAGACCACCGGCGCCCCAACTTGCAACCCTTGGGCCGCCCCTTCAAAATAGAGGACATGTTGCCGCCGTTCCTGAAACCACTGCCCCCCGGCGAGGAGCAGGACGGTAACCGCCCCGAGAAGAATTGCGCCGAGGACAAAAGCCCCGATAAGCGTGGGATTTGCCTGCCTGCTCATACCGCCCCCCTGATAACTGCCCGGCAACACCACACCGGCATCGTCATCGGCCTGCTCAGGTGCAACAGCATCCGTCGCACCCCGCTTCCTCGCATCTGTGGCACTGCCGAACAGTTATATCCCATATTTTTCCTCAAAGTGTTCATTCCGCCCCCCTGGTTAGAAAATGACGTACCTTGGGATCTCCGGAGGCCACCGCCTCCTTGGGATTGCCGGTGTTGATCATGGTGTGGGTCTCGGTGTCCAGGAAAACCGAATTAGTGCCGATGCCGAGGATACTGGCCAGCTCATGGGTTATCACCACGATGGTCGTCTCCAGGCTGTCGCGCAATTCAAGGATCAGGTCGTCCAGACGCCGGGCGGTGAGGGGATCGAGCCCGGAAGAGGGCTCGTCGATCACCAGGATATCCGGGTCAAGAGCCATGGCCCTGGCCAGTCCCGCCCGTTTTTTCATGCCGCCGCTCAGCTCGGCCGGATAAAAATCCTCAAAACCGCCCAGCCCCACCAGAGCCAGCTTGAAAGACACGATCTCGGCGATCCGGGGCGCCGAAAGAGCGGTGTACTCCTTAAGCGGCAAGGCGATATTTTCCGCCAGGGTCAGCGAACTCCAGAGAGCACCGCCCTGAAACATGATGCCCAGACGCCGCTTGAGCCGTGCCTGTATGTCCGGCTCTACACTCCAGAAATCCTCGCCGCCATAGAAAACAGTCCCTCGTGCCGGGCGTTGCAAACCGATCAGGGCCCGCATCAAGGTCGTCTTGCCGCAGCCGTTCCCGCCCATGATGACAAAAATATCACCTTTGTTGACCACGAAATTAAGGTCGCGCTGGATGACGAACTCACCATAGGCCATGGTCAGGTCGCGAATCTCGATGTGGGGGGCACCGTTCATGGTTTCAGATCCCCAAACGGTAGAAGATGATGGTCATGAGCGAAGCAGAAATGGTAATCAGCAGGATGGCAGTCACCACCGCAGAGGTTGCCGCCTTGCCGACCGATTCGGCGCTTCTGCCGCATTGCATCCCGCGCAGACAGCCGGCATAGGCGACCATGCCCCCGTAGACGCTGCCCTTGGAGAGCCCCACCAGAAAATGCGTCACATCCAAGGCCCGCAAGGTTTCGGTGTAGTACTCGAACATGCCGACATCGAAGATAGTCGTCGAAACCAGCATCCCGGCCAGCATCCCGACAAAGGCTGCGTAGAGAGTCAGGAGGGGGACCATCAACATCAGCGCCAGCATCCGGGGCAAAACCAGAAAATCAACCGGCGAGATGCCCAGGGTCTTGAAGGCGTCGATCTCCTCGTTGACCTGCATGGTTCCGAGCTGGGCCGCGAAGGCCGCGCCGGTGCGGCCGGCGATGATGATTCCGGTCATCAGGGCGCCCACCTCGCGCACCATGCCGATGGCCACCAGATCGGCAATGAAGATCTGGGCGCCGACCAGACGAAGCTGATCCGCCCCAAGATAGGCAAGAATAAGACCGACGAGAAAGCTGATCACCGAGACGATGGCCAGGGCTCGAGGCCCGACCTCTTCGATCTCCCACCAAAGATCACTCAAGCGGAACCGGGCCCGGCCGCTGAACAACCTGCCGAGGGAAAGGGTGATCTCCCCGAGAAAATGCAGCATCTCCGGGGCGCCGCGAAAAAATTCAACCGTTGCCGCGCCCACCTGAAAGAACAGACTCTGCCCGACGCTGCTCCGCCGGGCCACCTTCTGCTCGGGAACGGCGGCGGCCATGGCCAGAAGATGGCGAACCCCCTTGGGCAAACCCGCTTGCTCGAGGGTGAGGCCGCGCTCAGCGCAGAGCTTGAGCAAGGCCCGGAGAAAGGCGAGAAACCCACTGTCCCAGGCAGAAAGTTGCGCGGTATTGAAGGAAAGGCGACGGAGACCATCTCCCCCCTCGGCCAAGATTACCCCGGCAGAAGGCAGATCCTGATCCAGGCACCAGCGGCCACCACAGGAGACCTCCAGCAGATCATCGTCGATGCGGCGCGTATCCAGCCGCCATTGCTTTTCGCCGCTGTTTTGAGGTCGGGTGATGGTCAAATCCGCACCGTAGCCAGTTCACTCAATCTTCAGGAGCAACCATCGAGAATTTCGCCACACAACATCGCGCCTGCCAATATCATGAAGAATCGTCCCGGCGCTGTCAACCGGAAACATGGAGATTGCCACTTGCGCCCCCGTGAACGTCCGCACTTTTTTTTACCTTTCTTGGAAGATTTCCTTTATATAACATATAATATGATCGGGAGGTGCCCCATGCTCAGAATACCCACATTCCTGCTTTGCCTTTCCCTCACCTTGTGTGCCGGCCCATCTGCCTTTGCCGCCAGCAAACCGAACCTTGTCAACCACCCGGTTTACGCCACATATCCATTTGCCCGAGAAGGCAAGGTGGCGGACTTTGGAACCCAGCCCATGGCCGTGCCTATTGGGGTGGTCAGCGCGGTCATGCAGCACGATCAAATCCTGAAAAAGGCTTTGGCAGAACGGGGCTGGGAATTCCGCATCCATGATTTTCTGAAAGGGCCGGACATAAACTTCTTTGTGCAACGCGGCGATCTCGATCTTGCCGTGGCCGGGGATTCGCCGACCATCACCTTTGCCGCCAGCCACGACATCACGGTGGTGGCGCTGGCCAAACAGGGTTTCTCCGCCATTGTCTCCAAAAAATTCTCCAGGCTGGAGGAGTTAAAGGGCAAACGCATCAGTGTTGCGCTGAACACCACGGCCCATTATGGCCTGCTGGTCGCACTGAAGAATGTCGGCCTCAAGGAGGCAGATGTTACCCTGGTTCCCATTGAAAACAACGAGATGGGCGAGGCGCTGGCCCAGGGTCGAGTGGATGCCTTTGCCGCCTGGGAGCCCATCCTCTCAAACACATTGCGAATGCATCCCGAATTCAAGGTGGTTCAACGATTCCTAAACAACAGTTACCTCTATTTCTCCAGAGATTTCCTAAAAAACAACCCGGAAACCGCTGAACTGCTGATAGCCGCCTATATCCGTGCATTGCGGTGGATGCGACAGTACGACGCCAACCTGATCCGGGCGGTGGAATGGAATCTTGCTTCCAGCGAAAAGTTGCTTGGCAAACCGCCCGAACTCTCTGTGCAAAACGTGGCAAAGACCACCACCGAAGACATATTGAAAATCGCACATTCCCCTGTGGTCCCACGGCAAGACCTATCCACCAACGGCAGCATCCGCCGCGCCTTTACCTTCCTCCAAGAGCAGGGAAAGATTCCGGCCAATGTCCCCTGGGAAAAAATCGCCGCCAGTTTTGACCGGACTCTGATCGACAAAGTTCTGGCCAATCCGAAGAAATACCACTTGCTTGAATACAACTATGAAAAATAGCCCGCCCCAAAAAAGATGGCCGTTGCGGCGGAGCATGATCCTCGCCCTTGGCCTTGCCTTCGCCCTTGTTTTTACCGTGGCCGAATCACTGCTACTCTTCGGGGTGCCTTTTACATCCTTTGCTGGCCTGTGGGCCAACCAGGAGCAAGAGGCCATGACAAATCTGTCCGCCATGGCCGATACCCGGAAAAAAGAGCTGGAACGTTGGGTCGAAGAGCAACGGACGACCATCATGGTCCACGGAGAAAATCCTGCGTTCCAGCACGATGTGCAAACCCTTGTCCGCCCGCCATCAAATTCCGGAGAAAAACACAAAGAGGGTCTGGCTGCCAAGGCGCGATTGCGCAAACATTTCGACAACATCCTGCAGGGCTATTATGGCGAGTACGACGCAATCGAGCTGATCGACGTCCGCACAGGCATGGTCCTGGTCTCCACAACCCCTGACGCAGAAGGCAAAGATCTCGGCTCGGCAACATATTTCCAGGAGGCCCGCAACCCGTCGGTGGAAGAGTTTGTCACCGCAGTGCGTCATGAAGGCGCCCTCCATCCGGATCTGATTTTTTGCCGAGGCGTCCATGCTCCCGACCTGGCGAACGAGGGCGAGGTTCTTGCCGTACTAGTCTTCCACAATCACATGCAAAATATCACCGCCAATTTGCTGCACGAGGGCATTGGCAGCACCGGCGAGATTATACTGGTGGAGCAGGATGGCCGGCTGGTGGCCCCATTACGCTATCCCCTGGCCAACGGCGAGATGGCCCAGCCCCAAGTCTTTGTCAACGAGGCAAAACCGTCCAGCCTTGCGGGGCAAGGAATCGAAACCACGCTGATTGCCCCCGACTACCGCGGGGTAGAGGTGCTGGCCGCCACCCGTCATCTGCGGGTGACCTCGGAACTCGGCTGGGGCCTGGCGGTGAAGATGGACCGGACCGAGGTGCTGACCCCCCTGATCCGAACCGTCTTTTTCCATTTTATGGTTATCGCCGGGGCCTTGCTTACCTGCACGGGGGTTCTGGTGGTGATCGTCATCTATTTTACCCGACCGATTGCCTGCCTGAACCATGCCGCCGTCGCCATCAAGGCCGGGGATTTCACCACGCGGGTGTGTCCTGCGGGCAGCCGCGAAATCTGGGCAGTGGGGCTGGCCTTCAATGGCATGGCCACACGACTTGAAGGTTGGCACACCGAAATGACCCGCGAGGTGGAAGAACGTACTCACGAACTCGCAGAAAAGCACGAATCCCTGCAAGAGAGCGAGGCCCGCTTCCGCAGCCTTTTTGAAAACATCCACGTAACCACCCTGCTGATCGACCCGGAAAACGGGGAAATCGTCGATGCCAATGAGGCGGCCGCAACCTATTATGGCTGGTCCAAGGAGCAGCTGCAAATCATGAACATCGCCGAAATCAATACCCTCCCTCCCGAAGAAATCAAGAGCAGCATGGAGGAGACGCTGGCCCATGCGCGAGGCTATTTCCTTTTCCAGCATCGCCTTTCCGATGGATCGATCAAGGATGTCGAGATCTATTCTGGACCAATCCATATGGGCGACAAGACACTGCTCTGCTTCGTCGTGCATGATATTACCCAGCGCAAGCTGGATGAAGAAAAGCGGGCACAGCTTGAAGAGCAGCTCCGGCAGGCGGCAAAAATGGAGGCGGTGGGCCGCTTGGCCGGCGGCGTGGCCCACGATTTCAACAACATGCTGAGCGTTATCCTGGGCTATCTCGAATTACTGAAAGAGGATTTTCCCACAGACAGCCATGTGATGCACCGCCTGGTGGAAATTGAAAAGGCTGCCACCCGCTCCACGGACATCACCCGGCAGCTCCTTGGTTTCTCCAGAAAACAGGCGATTGCACCCAAGCCCGTGGATATGAATGAGGCCATCACGGAAACACAAAAAAACCTTGGCCGTCTCATGGGCGAAGATATCGAATTTATCTTCCGGCCCGGCAAAAATCTCTGGAAGATTTTGATCGATCCCTCTCAGATCGATCAGGTGCTGATGAACCTGGCGGTCAATGCCCGAGACGCCATGCCCACGGGCGGCAAATTCATCCTCGAAACCGAAAACAGGCTTCTCGATTCGGAATACCAACAGGAACACCCCGAGGCAGCCCCGGGCCCCTATATGATGCTGACGGTGAGCGATACCGGCATCGGCATGGACAGAAACACCTTGACCCATATTTTTGAACCATTTTTCACCACCAAAGAGGTGGGCAAGGGCACGGGGTTAGGGCTGGCAACAGTGTTTGGCATCGTGCACCAAAACGAGGGATTCCTCGATGTATACAGCGAACCGGGCCAAGGGACAACCTTCCACCTGTACCTGCCACAACTTGTGGAGGATAACACGACAAAACAGACCAAACACGAAAACGGAACAAAAGAGATGGTCAAAAGGACGGGAACGATCTTGCTAGTAGAGGATGAGGGGCAAGTACGCATGATGACCCAACAGATTCTCGAAGGCTTGGGCTATTGCGTCATCGCCGCTGCCTCTGCCCAAGAGGCACTTCCTCTGTGCCGGACCTTGCCCACCGCGCCGGACCTGCTGCTGACCGATGTGATCTTGCCCGGGATGAGCGGCAGGAAGCTTTGCGACGAGCTTACCGCAAAATGGCCCGGTCTCCGAACGGTCTTCATGTCCGGCTACACGAATGAGTTACTCACCCCCCACCAAGTATTGACTGCGGGCACCAATTTCCTCCAGAAGCCTTTTACCCGAAAAGAACTGGCCAGGAAGGTTCAGAAAGCGATGCAAGAATAAAGCGACTGCTAAAAACCCAAACCCTTCAGGAGATCATTCACCGCATCCTGATCAAGGGTTCCATCCCCGCCGACATCCTCGGTGGTCATGGATTTAAGATATCTGTCCACATCCTCCTGGGCGATCCGCTTGCTCTCCTGCACGGTAATCCCGGCATTCTGCTCCTTTATTTTCAACTGCGAGCCAAAGGAAACCACGATGGCCAGGAGCTGCACCTGGAAATCGGTGAGCAGTTTGATGATCTTCAGAATTTGCTGTCCGGAGAGATCCTGAAAACTCAAGGCTTCCGTAATCCGCGAGATAACCTCGGTGATGGAGGAGGCCACATTGAAGGCATCTTCTATTTTCTTGAAAATATCATTCTGATCGTCGATGGTCATCTGGCTCATGCCGGCAGTCTGCCCGGAACGCATCTGCCCCAGACTCTCCGTCAACTCTCCGGCCAGATCAAGACTTTCCGCCAGCATGGCCCCGAGTTCGGCAACCCTTGGGTCGATGGCTTGGGGTATGCCTCCCGCAGCGGCCGGAGCGGAGGAAACCTGCTCAGCCTGGGCAGTTGCCGCGGGGACAGGGAGGGCTTCCTCAATCTCCTCGATGGGCGGCACTTCCAGAGGCAAACTCTGATCCAGGAAAATCTCGGTCTGGTTGAGATCCATTTTTTTCAGAAGATTCTGAATTTTCTGATCGGAACAAGCCGTCAGCAAGGCGGACAGGACATCACTCAAAGGAACGGTGAAAAAATTATCGCTGTCCGGGGCAAGATCCTTGATCTTCTCCCCCATGGCATCGACAAAGGCATTGTGATCAAAAAACTCCCCGACTTTTTTACGGGCTGCCGTGATATGCGTTTTCACCGTTTCGTTGGTGCACAGCTCGTACATGGTCTGAAAAATCGTGTCGAGGACAAAGAGATACCGGGTCCGCTTGACCATTTCCGGCGCAGCCTCGACCAGATCAAGCACCTCCTCCGGGGAAACCTCCTCGGCTGCCGCGCCGCCGCCTTCCTGCAGGGCGACAATCAACGCATTGGCCTGGCCGATTTTTTCCTGAAGGTTCTGCAGGGTTTCGGCGGCGGATTGTGCGCCCGCCTCTTCGTTGGCAATGGCCGCGGCTTGAAATGCATTATGGTTCTTAAGGGAAAGCAGCAGCTCTTTTACGCCGTCGGTCTGCTCCTGTACCTTTTCCACCTGATCCATAATCTCCATGGTGGCCCTTTCCGTCATGGAAACGATGTCATGCAGCTGATTCTTGGCATGCTCAATCTTTTCCCCGGCCTCATCAAGCTCAACCCGTTTCATGCGCCGGTCTTCCATGGGGATTTCCCCCATGGTGGAGCTGAGGCTCTTTGCCAGCTTACCGATATCATTGAAGATATCGGTAGAAACCTTTTTGTAATAATCATCATCCACCGCCTCACCGGCCACGCGGGCGAGAAGATCCAAGTCTCCCGCTTCCGGTGCGGCAAGAATGGGAACCGCCGATTTTTCCTCGGCCAGGATGTGCCGCACCACCTGGGTGGCTCCGCTTTCCTGACCGCCAAGGACGGTGATATTATACACCACAGTATCCGTTGATATCCTGAAAAATCCAGCACTTATCTCAAGATTAACTTCCGACTTTCCCGTTGTGGACATGCTCAGCCTCCCGCTGCTCTTTCTCTGTCTGCTCCCGGACCGCCCCACAGGGGCGTACTTCTTTCCCATCGGCAAGACGCCAATTTCCTTGAATATTTGTTAACATCGCAAATACGCGCAGACTTCGAGAAACCGCGATTTCCACCGTCATTGCTTGACCGCTCAGACCGTAACCACGCCGGAAAAACTGATCCCTGTTTCATACCGGTCCGGCTTGGCCCGACTGACCGCCACCCAGGAGACCATGCCGACCACCCGCAACACCCCGACATCCTCCTCCACCTTGGTGGCGATCCATTTACCGTCCGCTGTCGCTTGCCAACCGGGGAACTCAAGAACCATGACCAGTTGACTGCCCAGGGACAGGGCTTCCTCCGCCAGAAAACAGAGGCCGCGCCCGCTGATATCCAGCAATTGCCCATCCCGGTATGGAGCATCGGCATGGAGATCTTCAAGCCGTGTAAAACGGACAAACAGGTTTTTGGCAACCCGTTCATCCTGACGCCGGTCCTCGCCCACGTTCGCGTGTTCAATCATGGCAGCTTCCCCCTTGCTCTTTGAACCCCGATCCACCAAGACCTTTTTTACTGTTCTACCTGTTTTCCCATAAAAGAAGCAATACTCCTTGCAGAGCTGAGTGCTTTTTCCCAAAAAACAGGGCCTGAAAACACCTGGGAATGCCCCGTTATTTGATAAAGGGCAGGATGGCCTTGAAAGCCGGAGTCCCTGCCTTTTGCAACCATTCGTAAATGATCATCTCCGTATTGGCGACGATCCCGCCTACCTCGCTGATCCGGGCCAGGCCGGTCTGGTAGTTCTTCTCAACCCTTGAGGCCACGCCATCGGCGGGCACCCACATCCGGTAGCCCTGCAGGAGTCCGCCCAGCACCGTCTGGTAGATGCAGATATGGGTTTCCACCCCGCAGACCACGATGGTGTTGATCTCCCTCGGCAATCTTTTCACCGCCTCGCCGATGGCCCCATTATCGAAGCAGCCGAATTCCAGCTTATCCAGCGGAACAATGCCGCCGCCCAGCTCGGCCTGAATCTCCGGAAGCAAGGCGCCGATCCTGGCCGCGTACTGGGTGGTGGCAAGCACGGGAACCTGGAGGATGTTGGCCGCCTTCATCAGCAGCGCCGCATTTTTCACCACCTCCTCCCTGGCCGGGATGGCCTGCATCATCCGCTCCTGGATATCCACCACCAACAGGGCGCATTGTTCCGGCGCCAGACGGTATATTTTTTCGCTCATCGCCTTCTCCTTTTTCAGTCGAACATCATGTTGTCACTCGAAATTCATTCCGTATATTCCTTGTACCTGGAAAAATGTATTGCAAAGAAACATTATTTATTCATACTTGGAAAAATTCTCAAGAACTCTTCATTATCCGGTTCAAGACAAAAAAAACAAGGTAACCCCGAGCGGCAACTGTTCAGCAGTGCTGCAGATGCACGGAAAAGGCCTGCGAAATGCGCTGTTGCACATAAGCAGACCGATGACAAAGCAGATGCGGTGCTGCGTAACAGTTGCGTATTGTTACGCAGCACCCTCCGGGGATAGGATACCATTACCCATGAGCCTCTCTTCCCGCATCGCCCAGCTCCTTAAAGAGCAACCCCTCGGCCGGACCGTGACAATCCAAGGATGGATCCGCACCCGCCGGGACAGCAAGGGTTTTTCCTTTCTCGAGGTCAATGACGGCTCCTGCGTCGCCAACCTCCAGGTCATTGCCGAGGAGAGCCTGCCCCGGTATCAGGAGGAGATCCTCCGCCTCACCACCGGTTGCTCGGTACGGATCAGCGGTCGACTTGCCGCCTCGCCGGCCAAGGGTCAGGCCGTGGAACTCCAGGCCGCCGAAGTCGAGGTCTACGGCTGGGCCGACCCGGAAACCTATCCCCTGCAAAAAAAACGGCATTCCTTTGAGTTCCTGCGGGAAATAGCCCACCTGCGCCCGCGCACCAACAGCCTTGGCGCCGTGGCCAGGGTGCGGAGCGCCCTTTCCTTTGCGGTGCACCGTTTTTTTCAGGAGCAGGGCTTCCAATACATCCATACCCCGATCATCACCACCAGCGACTGCGAAGGCGCGGGCGAGATGTTCACCGTCACCACCCTTGACCTGAGTAACGTCCCCCGCAAGGATGGACGCCCCGATTTCAGCGAGGATTTCTTCGGCCGCCAGGCGAACCTCACGGTGAGCGGCCAACTGGAGGCGGAGATCTATTGCCTGGCCCTGGGCAACGTTTACACCTTCGGCCCCACCTTCCGAGCGGAAAACTCCAACACCAGCAGGCATCTGGCCGAGTTCTGGATGGTCGAGCCGGAGATGGCTTTCTGCGATCTTGCCCAGGACATGCAGGTGGCCGAGGCATTCATCAAATACCTGGTACGGTATGTACAGGAGCATTGCCCGGAGGAAATCGAGCTCTTCAGCAATTTCGTGGATAAGAGGCTCAAGGGTAGACTGGCCGCGGTACTGGAGCATGATTTCGCCCGGATCACTTACACCGAGGCCATCGAGCAACTCAAGGGGTGCGGGAAAACATTCAATTTCCCGGTGGCCTGGGGCACGGATCTTCAGTCGGAACACGAGCGCTACCTGTGCGAGGAGGTTTTCAAACGCCCCCTCATCGTCACCGACTACCCAAAATCCATCAAGCCCTTTTACATGCGGGTCAATGACGACAACGCCACCGTGGCCGCCATGGATATCCTGGTGCCGGGCCTCGGCGAGATCATCGGCGGCAGCCAGCGGGAAGAGCGCTACGACAAATTGCTCGGCCGCCTTGAGGAAATGGGGCTCAACCCGGAAGATTATAACTGGTATCTGGATCTGCGCCGCTATGGCACAGTACCCCACGCCGGTTTCGGCCTGGGCTTTGAACGGTTGATCCAATTCGTCAGCGGCATGGCCAACATCCGCGAGGTGATCCCCTTTCCGCGCACCCCGGGTTCGGCCGCGCTGTAAACGGCAAAATGGAAAAAGATATCCGGGCCGACCGTATCTATGGCCATGCACGGTACACCGCCCTGTACGACTTGGAGCTGGGGGATTTCCGCGAAGATCTCCCCTTTTATCGCAAACACCTGCCCAAACACCCCTGCACCATCCTGGAACTGGGCTGCGGCACAGGGCGGGTCAGCCAGGCCCTGGCAGCGGACGGTCATCACCTGACCGGCATCGATCTCTCCTTCCCCATGCTTGCCGCCGCAAGTCTTGCCGCAAGAACCTCCACGCCGCACTACGCCTGCATGGATATGACATCCCTGGCCTTCCGCACCACCTTTGCCGCAATCATTGCCCCATACAACACCCTGAATCTCCTGACCGACCCAAAGGATTTACGCGCCTGCCTGAGCCAGGTCCGCCACCTTCTCGCCGAAGACGGCGTCCTGCTCCTGCAACTCTATATCCCGGACCAGGAACTCCGCGAACTGGACGGGAAAAAACGATTCCAGTTTCAGCTCTTCAACTGCCCGGACGGTTCGACGCTCATAAAGGAAATTCTAAAAAACACGATGCCGCAGTCATGCCTGGTGGAAATCACGGAACGCTACCGCCTGCGCTTCAGAAAAGATCAAGCTAACGAGGACTGGGAATATACCTATCAGATTCTTGGCTACGGATTTGAGCAATGGCGGGAGATTTTTGCCGACCAGGGCTTTTACCTGGAACAGGCCTACGGCGACTTTGCTTTTGCCCCCTTTGTGCCGAGCCGGCATACCACCCTGCTGCTGGTGGCGCGAAAGGGGTCCGGCAGCCCGAAATAATTTATTTGCTATTCCAAATCCTTTTTGGTATCAAAAAAAATAGTAAGTATTGTGCAGTATTTTTTAGCTTTGTTAAAAAGTTTACCGCACAAACCCTAGGATGGGCGTGCGGTATTTTTATTTAACGAGCCGGGGATACTGCGAGTTTCAAGTTATGGCTCCAAGCAAGGAACGGAGGAATATCATGTTTGAAGGCACAGTGAAGTGGTTTAACGAGGCAAAGGGTTTCGGCTTTATCGCCCAGGATAATGGCAAGGATGTTTTTGTCCATTACTCCGCAATCAACAAGAATGGCTTCAAAACCTTGCAGGAAGGGGAACGCGTCCGCTTCGAGATTGTCGACGGCCAGAAAGGCCCTGCCGCGGCCAATGTGGAACCGCTGTAAAGTCAACACCAACGCTTGACTACCCCAAGGGCCCCGCCTTCGCGAGGGCCCTTTTTTTTGTTTCTCCCCCTTCCGTTCCCGACTTGAGCTTTCTACTTCGAACCACCATCCCACGAATCACTACAAATATGCTGCCCGGGAAAAATGCGTTGACGCCGAACAGACGCCGAGATACAAGCTCCTACAATCAGGCTTACTATTCCAAGGCAGAGAGAGGAAATCCAATGAACCAACAATTAAAAGCCACCGGCACCTTGGGCACGGCAGCGGTTTTTCTCACCGCCATCTCGACCATTCTGGGAGCCGTCATGTTCCTCCGCTTTGGATACGCGGTGGCCCATGTCGGTTTCGTCGGCGTTTTGGCCATCATCCTCATCGGCCACGCCGTAACCATCCCCACCGCCATGGCCTTGGCGGAGATTGCCACCAACCAAAAGGTTGAAGGCGGCGGCGAGTATTACATCATCTCACGCTCTTTCGGCATCATTCCCGGAGCGGCCATCGGCATCTCTCTCTTTCTTTCCCAAGCCATCAGCGTGGCCTTTTACACCATCGCCTTCGCCGAGGCCTTCCGCCCGGTTTTTGCCTGGCTTGCCACCATCACCCCGCTGCAAATCAGCGATGCTCGGCTGGTCAGCCTGCCTGCCGTAATCCTCCTGGGCCTGGTAGTGATCCGCAGAGGTGCCGACCTCGGCATCAAGTTGCTCTACTGGGTGGTCGGGGTACTCTTCCTGTCGCTGATCTTTTTTTTCATCGGCTCAGAACACCTGACCACCTACGTCGACTACCACCACCTGATCGAAACGGTTCAGAACCCGGACAACTTCTTCCTGGTTTTTGCCATCTGTTTTCCAGCCTTTACCGGCATGACCGCCGGGGTAGGCCTCTCCGGCGACCTGCACGATTCCCGCAAGGCTATTCCGCTGGGAACCATGTGCGCCACTCTGGCGGGGATGGTGGTCTACGTCGCCATAGCCTATAAGCTGTCCATTTCCGCCACCCCCGAAACCCTGGCCGGCGACCAGCTGATCATGGCAAAAATCGCGGTCTGGGGACCGATCATCCCCATCGGCCTGGCCTGCGCCACCATCTCCTCGGCCCTCGGATCGGGACTGGTTGCTCCTCGCACGCTTCAAGCACTGGCCGCCGACGATGTCATCCCCTCCAGGGGCCTCTCCACTTGGCTGGCTGCCGGGGTCGGCCCAAAACAGGAACCACGCAATGCTTCCGTGGTGGTCTTCGGAATCGCCTTGCTCTTCGTGATGTTGGGGGATGTGGACGTTGTCGCCCAGGTCATCTCCATGTTCTTCATGGTCACCTACGGCACCATCTGCCTTATCTCCTTTCTTGAGCATTTCGCCGCCGACCCATCCTACCGACCGGCATTCCGCTCCAAATGGTATATTTCCCTGTTCGGTTCCGTCGCCTGCCTCTGGCTGATGTTCAAAATGAGCCTGCCTTACGCCATAGTCGCCATTCTGGTAATGACGGCCCTCTACCTCTGGATCGGCTACAATAATCCGGAGCGGCGCGGCCTGGCCGCAATCTTTCAAGGCGCCATTTTTCAGGTCAGCCGCCAGCTCCAGATCTTTCTGCAGAAATCCAGCCAGAAGAGCGGAGAAGAACGCTGGCGGCCATCGGTAGTCTGCATCTCCTCCCATTCTTTTGAGCGACTGGATGCCTTTAATCTTCTCCGCTGGATCGCCCACCGGTTCGGCTTCGGCACTTACATCCACTACCTGCCGGGCTACCTTTCCCGGGAGACGGTGGAACATTCCCGCGAGATATTTCAGCGACTGGTTCGTCTCACCGACATCAGCCGCAGCAACATCTACATCGACACCCTGGTCAGCCCTTCCTACACCACGGCGCTGACCCAGGTCGCCCAGTTGCCGGGCATTTCCGGCAAGGAAAACAATCTGATCCTCTTCGAATTTTCCCGACAGGGCGAGGCGGCGCAACTGTCCGACATTATCGAAAACTACAGGCTGCTGTTGGCCTCCGGCTTCGACGTCTGCATCCTCGGGTCCACTTCCCGAAATTACGGCTACCATCGCGAGATCCACATTTGGATCACTCCGGAGGATTACGACAATGCCAGTCTGATGATCCTCCTGGCCTACATCATTATGGGGCACCCTGACTGGGAGGGCGGTCAGATTAAACTCTTGATCGCCTTTCCCGAGGCGGAGATCGAGGAGCAAAAGGATAAGCTGCACCAGCTGATCAAGGAAGGCCGCCTGCCCATCTCACCCCGCAACATCGAATTGATGCCCACCGATGCCTGCACCTCGCGCAAGGAACTGATCCGTCGCCAGTCGCGCGACGCCGACTTAATCATTTTGGGCTTCATCGGCGAGGCGCTTCAGCACCAAAAGGAAAAACTCTTCGACGGCTACGAGGGCCTGAACAACATTCTCTGGGTCAACACCAAGAAAGAGATCCTGATCAACCGGGATGAACAAAACGCCCTGAGTGGGATCGAAAAAACAGAAAACCCCGGATGCAACGGAACCGCCCCCTCAACTCATCAATCCACGAAGTCTCAGTCCTGGGGCTCAGCGTGAAATCCGGAAGAGTAATCAGTTTGCTTCTTTTCCGGGAATTCAACTGACGTCCATAGAGTAGTTCTTGGCCCGACGATTAAATACGTCATACCCGAATGTTTTCGTCGGGCATCCACTCTCTGGATTCCCGCCTTCGCGGGAATGACGGTTTACATATTTAACCACCGAAGCAATAATGAAAATGGGCCGACCCTGCGATCGCTTACGTTTGCGCTGGTCGGCTTTCCCATGTACAATAAAAAAAAGCGTATCCGGTTTCCTTCCCGGAAAGAGCCTGCCGAACACAATTCGCACAGGATTTAGCGCCATGTCCGATTCTTCGGAACACATAAAATTCATCATCTCCCTCTTTGCCATCGTCAACCCGATCGGCGCCATCCCCATCTATATCAGCCTCACCGACGGCTACCGCCCGGAAGACCGGGCCAGGATCGTCCGGATCACGCCGATTGCCGTGGTGGCCATTCTCCTGACCACCCTGATCAGCGGCGAGTTCATCCTCCGTTTTTTCGGCATCTCCGTCGACTCCTTCCGGGTGGGCGGCGGCATTCTCCTGTTGCTCATGGCCACCTCCATGCTCCAGGCCAAGACCAGCCGCGCCGCGCACACCAGCGACGAGGCCGAAGAAACGGCAGACCGCGAAACCATCGCCGTCGTGCCTCTGGCCATCCCCCTGCTCTCCGGGCCGGGCGCCATAAGCACGGTTATTGTTTATGCTTACAGGGCAAAAGGGATTTCGGCCTATCTCATTACCAGCGCGGGCATCCTCCTCATCGGCCTGGCCATCTTTCTTTCCCTGATGGCCGCGCCCTACATCGCCAAAAAGCTCGGCAAAACCGGAATCAACATCATCACCCGAATCATGGGTCTTATCCTGACGGCCATTGCCGTGGAGTTCATAACCAATGGCTTGAAAAATATCTTCCAGACCCTGAGCTGATCCCTGACGCCACCCGGCCACAAACAGGAGAGACACGTCCATGAAAGTCATCGCAGCGGTCAACGGCCTTGTCACTTCGGACATCGCGGCTCTCTATGCCCTGCGCTACGCAGCGCTCTTCAACTACACCCTGGATCTGCTCCATGTTCTCAACCCCACCGACAGCCGGGAAGAGGTGGAAACCAGCATGGCGACCATCGAAGAAGCAGCCGCGGAATATCAGATAAAAACCGAACGTGTCTTCCTGGCAGGCGAACCGGCGCCGGCCATCCGGGCCCATCTCCTGGAAACCAATACCGACATCCTCTTCTGCAGCACCCGGATGCGCAAACGCTTCTTCGAGGACTCGCTCAGCGAAAAACTAACCCGCGTGCAGCTGCCGGCCGACCTGGCCATCGTCCGGGTGGCGCATGTGGACGCAGCCTTCCTCAGCGAAAATATCCTCCTCCCCATCCGGGGAGACCGTCTCTCCATCAAAAAATTCATCTTCTTCAGCGCCATGGCCAAGGCCTTTGGCGCCGGGGCGGAGATTTACAGCATCACCACGGCAGGGAACCGACGCATGGCCCGGCTGGATATCGGCAGCACCAAGGAGCTCTTCCTGAAAATAAACGACCGGCTCAGCCACTATGCGAAAAATCTCAAGCTCATGCAAATACCCTTGCGGATCAAGCATGCCCTGGCCGAAAACGAGGTGGATCAGATTCTCCACCATGTTGCCCACCATGAGTTCCAGCTGATGATCATCGGCGGGCGAAGGCAGTCTCCCTTTGCCCGATTTTTCAGGGAAGACCCCATGGCCCGTCTCTTCCGCTATACGCCGGTGAACACCATTGCCTTTTATGCCCGGGAAGAAGAGTAATGCAGCTGTACACCCTGGATAAGGATGCGTTGCTCCGACGGCTGAAAACCTCGGAAAACGGCCTCTCCGCCGCCCATGTCGCCCGGCGGCAGCGGGAATTCGGCCCCAATGTCCTGGAACAGGTTGCGAAAAAAAATTACCTGCTCGCCTACTGCGCCCAGTACGGCAATTTTTTCGCCATCCTCCTTGAGGTGGCCGCCCTGCTCTCCTTTATCGCCGATCATTATGATCCGGGACAGGGCAGCGATGTCCTGGGCTATGCCATCATCGGCGCGGTAATCATCAACGCCACTTTTACCTTCTGGCAGGAATACCGCGCGGACAAGGCCATGGAGGAGCTTCTCAAGCTGATCCCCTCCCTGGTCTCGGTAAAACGCGACGGCGAGGTGGTGCAAATCACGGCAGAAGCGCTGGTGCCGGGCGACATCATGCTTCTGGAAGAAGGAAACAAGGTTGCGGCGGATGGGATTATCATCGAGGCCAACTCTCTCTATCTCAATCTCTCGTCCCTCACGGGCGAATCGGCGCCCGTGGCCCGCAGCCTGCTGCCGGGCAACGCCGGACGGAGTCTTGAAGCAAAAAACATGGTCTTTGCCGGCACCACCGTGCTTTCCGGCAGCGGGGTGGCGGTGGCCAGCGCCACGGGCAATGCCACGGAATTCGGCAATATTGCCAGCCTCACCAAGAACGTGCGCAAAACCATCACCCCCATGCAGCGGGAGATCATCCACATCACCCGCATCTTTACGGCTATTGCCCTGCTCATGGGCTGCGTCTTTTTTGCCCTTGGCCTCTTCTCCGGCAAGGGGATCATGCTCGCCTCAATCTTCGCCCTTGCCCTCATTGTCGCCAACGTGCCGGAGGGATTATTGCCGACCATCAGCCTGTCGCTCTCCCTGGCCAGCCAGCGCATGGCCAGACACAACGCCCTGATCAAGAACCTCGACTCCGTGGAAACCCTGGGCAGCGCCACGGTCATCTGCACCGATAAAACCGGCACCCTGACCAGAAACGAGATGACCCTCAAGCTGCTCTGGCTTGCAGGCGGCGAGGAGGTAAGCATCTCGGGAGAAGGGTATCGCGATCCGGGCGAATTCTCCTTTGACCGACAAAATGAAAGCACGGAACACCGCCTCACCGCCCTGCTCACCGCCGGCCTCCTCAACTGCCGGGCCAGGATCGACGAGGAGAGCCTGCGCGGCGACCCTACCGAACTGGCCATTGTCGCGGCCGCCGACAAAAAGGGGATCAAAGCCCCGGAAATGCAAAAACTGCGGGAGTTCATCTTCACCAGCGAACGCAAAATGATGTCATCCGTATATCAGGATGAGGATACGATCCGGCTCTTTGCCAAGGGAGCGGTTGAGGTGTTGCTGCCCAAATGCACGACCTTTTTGGGGGATGACGGCACGGAACACCCGTTACACGACCCGGCCCGACAGGCCGCCCTGGCCCGGGCAGCCGCTTTTGAAGACCAGGCCTTTCGCGTCCTGCTCATTGCTTGCGGCAAAAAGACAGAGGAAGAAGAACTGACCCTGCTGGGACTCGTTGCCATCATGGATCTGCCGCGGAGTGAGGTGTATGAAGCCATGGCCACCTGCAAGGGCGCCGGCATCCGCACCATGATGATCACCGGCGACAACCCGCGCACCGCTGCGGCCATTGCCCACCGGATCGGCATGGATTTCGACCGGGTCATCACCGGCCCTGAACTGGAAAAATTACGGGACGAAGAACTGGAAGAAATTCTCGCCGCCGAAACCGTCCTTTTTGCCAGAATGGCCAGCAGCCAGAAGCTGCGGATCGCCACGGCCCTGCAGAACAATGGCGAGGTCGTGGCCATGACCGGCGACGGGGTGAACGATGCTCCGGCTTTAAAAAAGGCGGACATCGGCATCGCCATGGGCCTCTCCGGCACCGAGGTGGCCAAGGAGGCGGCGGACATGGTTCTGCTGGATGACAACTTCTCTTCCATCGTCGTTGCCATCGAGGAAGGCAGGAACGTCTATTTCAACGTCAAGAAGTTCGTCACCTATGTTCTTGCCTCCAACATGCCCGAGATCGTGCCTTACATCCTGCAGTTCTTCCTGAAAATCCCCCTGCCCCTTTCGGTGATCCAGATCCTCTCCATCGACCTGGGCACGGACATCCTCCCCGGCGTGGCCCTGGGCAGCGAAAGACCGGAAAAAAACATCATGAACCGACCGCCGGTGGGCAGAAACGAAAAAATCCTCGACTGGGAGGTGTTTAAACGCGGCTACTTTTTCCTGGGTGTCATCGAGGCCACGGCCGCCATGGCCGCCTTCCTTTCCTTTCTTCTGCTGCACGGCTGGCAGTACGGCACCGTGGATCTTGCCGACCCGGTGCTGCACCGGCAGGCCATGACCATGACCCTGTTGGGCGCCGTCTCCTGCCAGCTCCTCAATGCCTGGACCATGCGCAGCTGGGAATTTTCCGCCTTCAGCGTGGGAATTTTCTCCAACCGCCTGATGCTGCTGGCCATGGCGACCGAACTGGTCTGGGTCTGGGCCCTGCTCAACGTGGCCCCGGTGCAAAAGGTGTTCAACACCGCCCATGTACCGGCCCACGACCTCTGGATCCTGCTGCCCTTTCCCGTGCTCCTTCTCGTGAGCCACGAAGGCTACAAATGGCTGCGCCGCCGCGGAAAAAGCCTGATCACTCCCCTGCCGAATCGCGGCTGAGGAGATCATCCGCCCGCATTCCCTTCCGCCGTGCCCATTTTTTCCTTGGAACCTTTTCCAAATATGCTACCATTGCCGGGATACAATATTCGGCCCATAGCCCGTCATTGCCGCTCACCATCTTTCGCAACGGAGCGCCACCGCATGACCACCATTGATTTCAACGCCCAGCGCCTTGATCACGCCAAGCAGATCGTCAGCAAGATCAAGCTGCCGGCCCAGCCCACCATCGTCATCGAGATCAACAAGGAAATGCGCTCCGAACACCCCAACTTCGCGCGCATCGCCAATCTGGTAACCCAAGACGCCTCCATCAGCGCCAAGGTCATCAACGTCATCAACTCCCCTTTCTTCGGCCTAGCCAGCAAGTGCGAATCCATCGTCAAGGCCCTTACCTACATGGGGCTGGAAAATTTCCGCAAGGTGGTGCTCACCGCCTGCCTGCAGGATGCCTTGGGCGGCACCACCCCGGCGGACAAGATTTTCTGGGATCATTCCCTGCACACGGCAGTAGCGGCGGAATCCCTGGCAAAAACCATGCGCGGCATCCTGACCTCCGAAGACATCACCCCGGACATGGCCTACATGACCGGCCTGTTTCACGACTGCGCCATTCCGATGCTGCTGAAACGCTGTCCGGACTATCTGCCTTTCACCGATGCCGCCTTGAGCCATAAGCGCGACATCATCCAGGACGAAGACGCGCTTATCGGCTCCGACCACTGCGTGGTGGGGGGGCTGCTGGCCAAAACCTGGTCGCTTCCCGATGCGGTTTGCAAGACCATCATCCACCACCACACCACCGACCTCTCCAAGCAGGGCGCCGTGCCGCAAAGGCTCATTGCCCTCGTCAAGGTCGCCGACTACATCGCCTATACCTTCGGCTTTTCCGTCGGCATGGTGGATCGGATCATCGACGGCGAATGGGACCCGGAGGAGTGGAGCGAAATCAACGAGGCAGTGCTGCACGAGCTGCATCTGGGCCCGGACGACCTCATCGACATGAAGGATCAGATCTTCGAACAGCTCTCCGTTCAGTAATCCTTAACAACCGCCTTCGCTTGCCGATCTTTCAAATCCTGCCTCTTGCCGCCTGGAATCGGTTGCGACAAGAGAGAAAACAGGCAGTTGAGATCAGAATAAAATTCTCATGACGACAAAAGGTTAGTTGTTGCAAAAGAAAAGCCGGACCGCTACTGTGCTGATTGTTGCCTGCGGGCGTAGATCCTCGCAGGCAACAGGCTTCGGTCCGGCGGCCTTGAACGCGTCTCTTGCCCTCGGCCCGTTACGCATCGCGACCTTATCGCAAGGGAGTTCATCATGAAATCCCCCACCCTGTCGTCACGGCTTCTCCACGGGCACAGCGCCCGTTGGCGGTATTTTGCCTACGGACTGATCATTGGGCTTCTCGGCAACCTGAGCGCCCTGATCGATCTCTTTCTTCATCCGAACATCCCTTACCTGGACGTCACCCACGCCATTGTCGGCGGAATTCTCGCCCTGCTGGCCGCCATTCTCTGCATCATGCTGGAGAGCCACATCACCAAGCGCGACACCTTTCAAGACGGGCGATCCCGGCTCGGCCCCTATCCATGGATCATGGTGGTCATCTGGACCATCCTCACCTGCGCCTCACTGGCCTGGTCCATCTACAACAAGCGGCAGGAAACCATGGCCGTGGCCATGAACGAAGCCCGGACCATCTTTGATAAAGATCTCCTCTATTACCGTTGGGCCGCGAGCCAGAACGGCCTCTTCGTGCCGATTACCAAGAGCACCGGCCCCAATCCCTACCTCAAGCATTTTTCCGATTCCAGCGCGGTCACCGATTCCGGGCGCCCCCTCACCCTGGTCAACCCCGAGTACATGATCCGCCAGGTTTACGAGATGCAGACCACCGCCAGCGGCGCCCGGGGCCACATCACCAGTCTCGACCCGATCCGGCCCAACAATGCCGCCGACCCGTGGGAAAGAAAGGCGCTCCAGTCCTTCGAAAAGGACGAAAAAGAGGCCTGGACCATCCAGGACATGGACGGCCAGCAGTATTTCCGGCTCATGCGGCCGATGATCACCGAAAAGGGATGCCTCATGTGCCATGCCGATCAGGGCTACGAGGTGGGCGATATCCGTGGCGGAATCAGCGTTTCGGTGCCCATGGCCCTTCTGAACACCCTCTTCCGCAAGGATGTCTTCACCATGGCCCTGGCCCACGGCGCGCTGTGGATTCTCGGTCTGCTCGGTATTTTTCTCGGCGCCTATCGCATCACCGGCTCCATCCGCGAGAAGGAACAGGCGGAAACGCGGTTGCGGGCCATCATCAACAACATGCTGGACGGATTGATCACCCTGGAAGAAAACGGAACCATCGAATCGATCAATGCCTCGGCCGCCGCCATGTTCGGCTACTATGCCGAAGAGGCGGTGGGCCGGCCCATCGAGTTTCTGGTTCGTTTCCCGGCCGGCACCAGCGACAAAGAGGATCTGGGCGCTGCCCTGCGGGAGGCCATTTCCTCCGGACGGCCGTTGAGCGGGCTACGCAACGGCGGCGACTCCTTCCCCGTTGCGCTGTCGCTGAGCGAGATGCGCCTCGGGGCCAAGCGGTTCTTCATCGTCATGGTCCGAGATGTCACCGAGGAAGAGCAGCGGCGGAGCGAGGCCCTGAAGGCGGGCCAGCTGGCGGCCATCGGCGAACTCGCCGCCGGGGTGGCCCACGAGATCAACAACCCGGTGAACGGGATCATCAATTTTACGCAGGTGCTGCTTGACGAGGCGGAGGAAGAAGGAAACGCCTCCTTTCAGGATATCCTGAAAAGGATTATCCGCGAAGGCGAACGGGTGGCGGCCATCATCAGCAACCTCCTCTCCTTTGCCCGACAGCGCGACGAGATTGTGGGGGATGTCAATCTCAAGGTGGTGATCGACGACTGTGTCGCCCTGCTGCTCTATCAACTCGACAAGGATGTGATCAAGCTTGAGGTCGATATCCCCGAAGATCTTCCCTTGCTGAAGGGCAACCCCCAGCAGTTGCATCAGGTTTTCCTCAACCTGTTGACCAACGCCCGCTATGCGCTCAACCAGCGCTTTCCCGGCCGCGATCCCGACAAACGGATCGAGATTCGCAGTTGGGCGATCACCATTGACGGACGCCAGTTTATCCGGACCACCGTCACCGACCATGGCACCGGCATCCCGCAGGATGTCATCAACCGGATTTTCGATTCGCTGTTCACCACCAAGCCGCCCGGCGAGGGCACCGGCCTGGGGTTAAGCATCAGCAAGGGGTTGGTGCGGGATCATGCCGGCCAACTCACCCTGGAAAGCGTGCCCGGCGACCACACCGTCGCCATCGTCGACCTGCCGGTGGCCAGCAACGACCAGGGATGAGCCTCGGCAAGGGGCTGTCGGCAGAGCCGGTGGTTTCGCTGTTTGTTCTTAAATATCCTCTCTCCCTCATGCTGCGGAAAAACAGGGGGATGTCCCGCTTTCCCACTTTGTCTTGAACTGTTGCTTTTTTTTGCGACAGTGCTTCTCTCGGAAGTTCTCCCGCCTGAAGTTCAAATGGGGCCTGATCCCTTTCGCGCCCCCCTTTCCCCCCCCCCACGAGAAAGATAGTCGAAAATTTTTCCGCAACTCAGGATTGACAGAAGCGGCACATTACACGCAATATATTACGTATGATTATCCAACAAATAAGGAGGACAACAGCATGCGGACAAA
>Ga0224510_10000093_pt1 | contig 76006 bp, 60 predicted proteins | sample SF_May12_sed_USG_FD_170161 | JGI IMG/M metagenome (GOLD analysis project Ga0224510, IMG submission 170161) | Sediment microbial communities from San Francisco Bay, California, United States - SF_May12_sed_USGS_4_1 | ecosystem: Environmental > Aquatic > Marine > Sediment | place: USA: California... | reverse complement strand
TGCGGACGCGGAAGAACTTCTCGTACGGCTCAAAGTGCACGTCAGACGCACCGCGCTTGATGGCGTCCAGCAAGATCTTGTTGACGAAACGCACCACGGGTGCGTCTTCAATATCGTCGCGAGCAATATCGTCGTGATGGTCTTCCTCGCTCGTTACATCGAGATTCTCGAGGTCAAAATCATCGTCAGCGAGGCCATCCATCCTGGTGTCGACAGCTTCGATGGCTTTGACAATCCTTTGCTCCAGCTTGTCCTGTTCGACCACGATCGGATCGATACGCATGCTGGTTTGAAACCTGATGTCATCGATAGCCTGTAAATTGGTCGGATCGGCAATGGCGAGGAACAATCGCTGGCCGCGTTTGACCAGTGGCAGCACGCGATGCTTGTTGAGCAAATTTTGATCAATGCTGCGAATGACCTCGAGGTCGACGTCGAGCGCGTCGAGGTCCAGCAGTGGCACGCCGAATTCGTGCGATGCCGCCACGGCAATGGCACGGGCATTCGCAAGGTTCTCGTTTACCAGGTAGGCAACCAGCGGCACCTTGTCCTTTTTGCGCTGCTCTTCGGCCTCGGCGAGCTTGTCCTCGCTGATGATGCCATCCTGCACCAGGCGTCGGGGGAGGCCTGCCAGATTGGATTGTGATGCGGGTGCCGCCATCTAGAAATGCTGCTCAGTCTTGCCCGTGAGCGTTACAGTCTCACTGATCTAAGTCCCCGGATCAACTCGATTTTGTGCGGCTTGTCACAGATAGGGAATTTGATTAAGTCAAACCTTCGAATTAGTCCGGAAAGATCATTTTGCAGCCTGACCGAGGTCTTAGTCGCGACAACTGGACGGCAGGTATCGCTCCTGTACCGTGGGCGCGACGTGAGCGGCGGTCACACCTCCGCCGGTCAGTTCGACGGCACCGCCCGGTGCGCCCGCGGCGCCGCAACGCCAGATGATGCTGCCGCCGGGTGTCATATAGGGCGTGAACGAAATTGTTGCATTCTGAATGTCCTGGTGCGCGTCATTGCCAAAAGTAACCTGCACCCGGCCATCGATGACATCCACCTCGCCAACGTATTTGCCCTGGGTATCGGTGGGCGCGGCGGTGAGGCCAGCGGCGGTTCGATCCGCCGGCGGCCGACCTTCCATGTTGTAGGAGTCAACGACCGGCGCCTTGGCACCGGCAGCCATGTTGAGCGCTTCTGCAACCTGTGCGCGCACCGTATAGGTCTGGTAGGCCGATACTGCAATGGAGGCGAGGATGCCGATGATCGCAACCACGATCATCAATTCGATCAGCGTAAAGCCCTGACTATGGTTTTTCATTGCGGTCATGGCGCGTATGTTACTGAATTATTTCGAGCCAGTGAAAAGAAAGCCCCGGGCAAGCCGGGGCTTCCTGACTGGTCACTTAGGCATAAATGCGCTAAGTGCAAAGTCTTACGGGCGGCAAGCGGCCGGCAGGTGCTTCGGCAGAATGCCAACACCGGCGCAGGTCCACTGAACGCTGCCGACCTGTGTCGTATCGGGCGTCAAGGTGATGCTGTTGCCGTTGATGGTCGTGTGCGCAGCTTTGGCGTAGCCCACCGTGATCACACCGGCAGCAACCGTCACACTGCCAACGTACTTGCCCTGGATTGCGGCGGCGGCAGCCAGACCAGCCGTGGCGTTGTCGGCCGGCAGAATGCCACGATCCTGGAAAAACTCGGTAACGGCTGCTTTCGCGCCGCCCGACAGGTTCAGGCCCTCAGAAACCTGTGCGCGGATCGTGTAGTCCTGGTATGCAGGAATAGCGATGGCCGCCAAAATACCGATAATCGCGACCACGATCATCAGTTCGATCAGTGTAAAACCCTGTTGCTTCTTCATTTGTCTGTCTCCGTGAAAATGAACGTTCTTGAATACGGCGTCATCGCCTTGGCCTATTCAAAGCAAGCCGCGTGCCAAGATTGGTGGTGCCACCATAACCATATGATTGAGAAGGGTATATAACGAACACCGTGGTTCGCCGGCGTTGACGAACCGGCCATTTTTGACGCTGAAAACCGACAAGCTTCGTCACAAACTGACAATTATTGTCAGTTCCAAAGGGGTCAGAGCCCTTTTCTGAAAAAGGGCTCTGACCCCCTTTGCATTACTCGATACCGAGCTTCTTGATCCGGTAGCGCAGCTGCCGAAATGAAAGCCCGAGCAGCCGAGCTGCCGCGGTCTTGTTATAGCGGGTTTTTTCCAGTGCTTCGACAATAGCCTGCCGCTGTACGTGGTCCACCTGGTTGTCGAGATCCGAGCCTGCTAATTGCAGTCCGTCGCCGGCGTTGCCCGGCGCATCACGCATGTGCAAGTCCGCTGCGCTGATCCGGCCCGTTGTGCAAAGCGTAACGGCACGCTCGAGCATATTCTCGAGCTCGCGGACATTGCCGGGAAAAGTGTAGTTGACCAGCGCCTTGCAGGCGCTATCGTCCAGCGTCACTGTTGCATTGAGCTTCGCAAGGATGTGTTTCGCAAGCAACACGACGTCGTCGCCTCGCTCACGCAATGCGGGCACATGCAATTCGATGACGTTGATACGGTAATACAAATCCTCGCGAAAATCCCCTGTGGCAACCATCTGGCCCAGGTTTTTGTGGGTGGCCGAAAGAATACGCGTATCGGCGGGCACCTCGGCTGAGGCGCCGACCGGTCGCACCGATTTCTCCTGGATGACACGCAGCAGTTTCACCTGCATCGCCAGCGGCAGGTCGGCGATTTCATCGAGAAACAGCGTGCCGCCATCAGCGCCTTGCACCAGGCCGAGCTTGTCACTCACGGCACCGGTGAAACTGCCCTTGCGATGACCGAAGAACTCGCTTTCCATGAGCTCGCCCGGAATGGCGCCACAGTTGACTGCGACGAACGGCCCGTCGGCGCGCGGTCCGCTGTCGTGTATCAATCGTGCAACCAGTTCCTTACCGGTGCCGGATTCGCCGGATATATGCACTGGTGCCTGCGAGCGAGATACCTTGTCGACCATCTCACGCAGTTCATACATTGCGGGCGATTCGCCCAGCAGGCGCGATGGCCGGTTGCGCGATTTGTCTTCGATCTTCAGCGCGTTCGCGACGATGTTACGCAAATGATTCAAGTCCAGCGGTTTGGAAATGAAATCGAAAGCGCCAAGTTTGAGCGCCTGCACGGCGGTTTCCACGTTGCCGTGTGCGGTAATCACCGCGACCGGCACGCCGGTCGCATGCATTTGCATCCACGCCACCAGCTCGAGCCCGTCTCCGTCCGGCAGGCGCATGTCGGTCAGGCAGATATCATAATGCCCGGCACTGAGCCTGGATTTGGCGTTGGCAACGTTGGCCGCCGCGTCTGTGCGGATCTGCATACGACCAAGCGTCATCTTCAGCAATTCGCAGATGTCCGGTTCATCGTCAACCACCAGTGCACGTGCTTGCCGCATTAAGTGTTACCTGTGTCCCATCGATCCGGATCAGCGAAAACTATGCGAAAGATACTGCCACCACCGGGCCGGTCAAGGTACATCAAGGTTGCCCGGTTCAGCTCGCACAATTCGCGCGAAATGTACAGGCCGAGCCCCGTGCCGCCGGATCGCTCGGTATAAAACGGTTCAAACATCTTGCTCGCAGTTGTGGCCTGCACGCCGCGACCATGATCCAGCACATCAACATATGGGCGGCTTTGACCTTGCAGTCGACCCGCCTCGATCTGTACCAGGATGCCGCCGGTTTCACTAGCATACTTGACCGCGTTATCGCACAGATTCCAAAGCACCTGGCGAAAATGGCTTGGATCCATGCGGACTTCGAGGTCATCCGGTACCCCGGCAACGCTGAACTCACCTTCCTGCAATTCAAGAGTGCGCGAGAATTCGTCCGCAAACTCCAGTAACCATGGTTTGGCCGCAAATCTTTCCGGACGGCTGCTTTCCCGCCGTGACAGCTGCAACATATTGTCGATGATATGACTGACGCGACTCGAGTGAGTCTTGATAATTTCAGTTAGCCGCAGGTCATCCGCGGAGATGTTTTCGCCCTCGGCCAGCAATTGCGCGGCGTGACTCATTGCCCCGACCGGATTGCGAATTTCGTGTGCGATACTGGCGCTCAGGCGCCCGAGCGAGGCCAGCTTGGACTGTTGCACACGCTCGTTCATCAGGCTCGCATCCTCGAGAAAAATCAGAACCGGTCCGGTTCTCACGCCATCCTTGCCCAATGGCGCCAGATGAGCTGTGATCGGCAGGCTGCTGCTCGTTGAGAATTCCGGATGTGATGAAAGAACTGGTTTCGCCCGCCACTCCTTGACGTAGTCCGCGAGTGGTTCGCTTACGCTGCGCAGCGGCATGTCACTGACCTGTTGTGTTGCACCGAGCAACTGCACTGCCGAATTATTGTGTAGCCGCACCTCATCGTTGGCGTCGATGACGATGATACTTTCACGCAGGTGTTGCACGATGTATTCGTTCAGCTGGGACAGGTTGCGGAGATCGACGCCGCGTTGCAGGGCGAGTGCTTCACTGGCCTGTATGCGCCGGCCGAGCGGTCGGGTCGCGAGCGCCATCGCGAATATGACGGCACTCAGAATACCGGCGGCGGCGTAGTTGGTACTCGAGACGAAGCCTGACAGCTGCGTATATATTTGCTCGCCCAGAATGGCGAACGTGGCGAAGGCAGCGATAACCGTTGGAAATCGCAGTGGCAGCACCAGGCTGCCGGCGCCAACAAAGACCACCAGCAGGCCACCCAGGCCGCTTTCAATGCCGCCGCTTGCATGCATCAACACGACGATCGCGGCAATATCGGCCAATGACTGCGCAACCGACTGCACGCCGAGCGGCAACCAGCGCTTGCGCAGGGTCACAGCCGAGCCAGCGGCGAAGATCAGATAGCCGACCGCAGTTGCCAGGAACATTACCGGATACTCGGCACCAAAGACGTGCGCATCGCCGCCGACGAAAAAAAGTCCGATCAGGCCTGCGGCGATCAGGATTCGGGTGATATTCAGGGTCGTGAGGACTCGCCAGGTGAGGTCGAGTTCCTCGGTGGCGCGCTGCAGGAGAGCCTCGCGACCGCCGCGAAAAGTCCTCTTGAGCTGGGATTCAGACGATGCGCGGTTCATGCCGGGGATTGTTGCCTGTTGCAGGCGCCGTGTGCAATTGCTTTTGCGTCCATCTGAGGATTACTCCAAAATACGCCGTTTCGTGCGCCTCGGCGCATCCCTCAGGACAACATCGAAAAACGGGCAATGAACCTCCACGAATATCAAGCAAAGCGGCTGTTCGCCGAGTACGGCATCCCGGTGCCGCGCGGCATCGCGGTCAAGAGTCCCAATGCGGCGGCGGATGCGGCGAAAGAGCTGGGCGGCGATCTCTGGGTGGTCAAGGCCCAGATACACGCGGGTGGGCGCGGCAAGGCCGGTGGTGTAAGGCTCGCGCGCAGCCGCGACGAAGTACACGCAGCCGCCAAGGAAATGCTTGGAAAACAGTTGGTTACGCACCAGTCCGGGCCGGAGGGGCTGCCGGTCAATGTGGTCTATGTCGAGTCCGGCTCGGCCATTGAGCGCGAGCTTTACCTGTCGATGCTGGTCGATCGCGAGGTCAGCCGGGTGGCATTCATCGCTTCAGCGGCAGGCGGCATGGACATCGAAAAGGTAGCGGCCGAAACACCCGAAAAAATATTCACGGTGGCAATTGCCCCCGATGCCGGCCTGCAGGACTACCAGGCGCGGCAGCTTGGTTTCGGTCTCGGCCTGAACAGCAGCCAGTTACGGCAATTCACCGACCTGATAAGGAAGCTCTATCGCCTCTACGATGAATGCGATGCGAGCCTGGTTGAGGTCAATCCGCTGATCGTCACCAAGGCCGGTGACGTCGTCGCGCTGGATGCCAAGATCAATATCGACAGCAATGCATTGTATCGCCAGCCAAGGCTGGTTGAGTTGCGCGACATTACGCAGGAAGACGAAAAGGAGCGCGAAGCGGCGGCCCATGACCTGAACTACGTATCACTGGGTGGCGACATCGCCTGCATGGTCAATGGTGCCGGCCTTGCCATGGCGACCATGGACCTGATCAAACTGCATGGTGGTGAGCCTGCAAACTTTCTCGACGTCGGCGGCGGGGCTACCAAAGAGCGTGTCGCGGAAGCATTCAAGCTGATCCTGTCCAATGACAAGGTCACGGCGATTCTCGTGAATATATTTGGCGGCATCGTGCGTTGCGATCTGATTGCAGAAGGCATCATCAATGCAGTGAAAGAAGTCGGTGTCGGTGTCCCGGTGGTGGTGCGACTGGAAGGTACCAACGTCGACAAGGGTCGCGAATTACTCGCCAGTAGCGGCCTCGCCATTATTTCAGCCGATAACCTCACCGATGCGGCGAAAAAGGTGGTCGCGGCCAGGAGAGCGGCACGATGAGTATCCTGGTGGACAAGAACAGCAAGATCGTGTGCCAGGGCATTACCGGCAGCCAGGGCACTTTTCATTCAGAGCAATGCATCGCCTACGGAACGCAGCTTGTAGCCGGCGTGACCCCGGGCCGCGGTGGCCAGCAGCACATCGGTGTGCCGGTGTTCAATACGATGCGAGATGCAGTGCGAGAAACGGGTGCAGATGTCAGCATGATCCTGGTGCCGCCGGCGTTTGCCGCCGACGCAATACTCGAGGCCGCCGATTCCGGTGTGAGCCTGATCGTGTGTATTACCGAGGGTATCCCGGTCATGGACATGGTGCGAGTCAAGTCGGCACTGCGCGATTACGATTGCCGCCTGATCGGACCGAACTGCCCTGGCATCATCACGCCGCAGCAGTGCAAGATCGGCATCATGCCGGGCTTTATTCACAAGCCCGGACGTATCGGCGTGGTGTCGAGATCCGGGACCCTGACCTACGAGGCGGTGTACCAGACCACCGTCAACGACCTTGGCCAGACGACCTGTATTGGCATCGGTGGCGACCCTGTGCGTGGCATGAATTTCATTGACTGTCTCGAGTTGTTTGAAGCCGACCCGGATACCCACGGCATCATCATGGTCGGCGAAATCGGTGGCACCGACGAGGAAGCGGCGGCCGAGTTCATACAGTCGAATGTGTCGAAGCCGGTGGTCGCCTATATCGCCGGCGTCACCGCGCCGGCAGGCAAGCGTATGGGTCACGCCGGCGCTATTGTCGCAGGCGGCAAGGGGACGGCGGCCGACAAGTTCAAGGCACTCGATGCGGCTGGGGTGGCGACCGTGCGCTCGCCGGCCGAGCTCGGCAGCAAGATGCGGGAGATTCTTGGCGATTAGGCCATGACCAGCTCTGTCTCAATCGCCCTGGCGCAAATCGACCTTGCGGTCGGCGATGTGGCTGGCAATACCGCCAAAATTCTCAATTACGCCAGGCGAGCGCGCAGTGAGCTGCGTGCAGATCTGGTCATCTTTCCGGAACTCAGTATCTGCGGATATCCTCCCGAGGACCTGTTGTTTCACTCCGGACTGCGCAAGCGCATTGAGACGGCTCTTGCAGAAATTCGCGCCAACGTCCGTGATATCGCAATCCTGGTCGGCTTTCCCGAGTACCAGGACGACGATATTTACAACAGCTGCGCTGTCTTCAAGGACGGCGAGGTGCTGAGCAGTTATCGCAAACAATGCCTGCCGAATTACAGTGTTTTTGACGAGGAACGCTATTTCGCGAAAGGCAACAAAGCCGCTGTTTTCCGCCTCAACGGCATTGCACTCGGACTGACCATTTGCGAGGACATCTGGCAGACGGCACCGACGCTGGCAGCGCGGGCGGCAGGCGCAGAATGCATTCTATCCATCAACGGTTCGCCCTACGAATTGCGCAGCCAGCAACGCCGCGAGGCGGCGGCGCGTGCGCGCCTGGCCGAGGTCGGCGTGCCGATGGTTTACGTGAACATGGTTGGCGGCCAGGATGAACTGGTTTTCGATGGTGGGTCTTTCGGCATGCAGGCAAACGGCGATGTCGCGTTTCGCGCCGCCGCGTTCGAAGACAACCTGTATTGCGTCGAGATCCAGGGCGGCAGCAGTGGTGTTTCTATAGTGCGCGGCGCAATAGCGGAGCCAGTCTCCACCGAGGCAACTGTGTACAGCGCGCTGGTGCGTGGCACGCGCGATTACGTCGACAAACACGGATTTCCAGGCGTGATCATTGGACTTTCGGGAGGCATCGACTCGGCGCTGGTTGCAGCAATTGCCTGCGACGCGCTGGGTGCGGGAAGGGTGCGCACCGTCATGATGCCATTCCGCTATACGGCGACCATGAGCCAGGAGGATGCTGCGCTGCAGGCAAGAACACTCGGCGTACGTTACGACGTGTTGCCGATTGGCCCCTTGTACGATGCGACCGTGGCGCAATTGGCTGGATTATTCAAAGGCCTGGACAAGGACGTCACCGAGGAAAACATACAGGCGCGTTGCCGCGGTTTGTTGTTGATGGCGATTTCAAACAAGACCGGTGTCATGTTGCTGACTACTGGCAACAAGAGCGAGATGGCGGTGGGCTATGCCACGCTGTACGGCGACATGGCTGGTGGCTTTGCACCAATAAAGGACTGCAGCAAAACGCTTGTCTATCGACTGGCCAGATATCGCAATTCGATAAGTGCAGTGATTCCTGAGCGCATTATTGCAAGGCCGCCGTCGGCCGAGTTGCGAGCGAATCAGAAGGACAGCGATTCGCTACCTGACTACAACGTACTCGATCCGATTCTCGAAGCATTCATTGAAGAAGACCTGTCCGTTGATGCAATTGTGGCGCGCGGCTTCGATCGTGAGGTCGTGATCCGAATTCTCGAGATGGTGAAGCGCAACGAGTACAAGCGTCGCCAGGCACCGCCGGGAGTGCGCATCAGCAGTCGCGCATTCGGTCGCGACTGGCGCTACCCGATAACGTCCGGGTACCGGTTTCCGGAGTGAGGCCGGTTTCGGCCTGCGCTAGCCTTCGTTGGGAAAGTTGGCCTCCAGAACGCGACGTGTGTCGGCGGCCAGGTCGTGCATGCCGAGTTCCTCGTACGCTTCCACCATGATCTCTAATGAGCGTGCGTTGCCCTCGGCACCGTTGTAATTCTCGAGCGCACTCTTGGCGCGATTCAGCGCCGCCACGTAAGCGCCACGACGCATATAGTAGTCCGCCACGTGGTTCTCATAAGCCGACATTCGATTCTTAAGGAACAATAGCCGCTGTTCTGCGTCCGCCGCATATTCGCTGGCCGGATACCGCTCCACCAACCGCCGCAGCGTTGAGTAGGCCTGGTCGACGTCCTTGGGTGGTCGAACACTGACGTCCTTGTTGAAGCGCCGCTCGATGAAACCGGCATCCTGCTCGTAGTAGGCAAGGCCCTTGATGTAGAGCGCGTAGTCAACGCGATCGTGGATCGGGTTTTCGCGCATGAAGGTATCTGCGGCCTCAATTGCCTGCTCGCGCTGGCCGGATTTGTAATAGGCGTACATGAGTTCGAGCTGCACCTGGCGGCTAATGTCGCTGAACGGATAACGCGCCTGGATCGCCTCAAATATCTGTACGCCGCGCGAGTAATTGCCGCGGTCGATGTTAAGTTGCGCTTCGGCGTAGGCCTCGCTCAGGCTCTCGATCTCGGTTTGCAGCTCATCGTTGCCAGCGCAAGCCGCCAACAACACCAGGCCCGCAGCGAGGGTCGCCACACCGGCCCGGCACCCGCCCAATCGAATCAAAAAGGAGTTCTGTTCCAACGATTTCTTGCCTCAGGCTCGTTCCGGTCGGCGAGTATACCGTAGACTTGGCGCCACCATGAAAGCAGAACCCAAAGTCATGCTGATTCCGGCGCAGATGGCCGGCAAGAGATTGGACCAGGCACTGGCCCGGATGTTTCCCGAGTATTCGCGAAGCCGGCTGAAGGCCTGGCTGCTGTCGGGCGCCGTGACCGTCGATGGCAAATCACCGCGGCCAAGCGACGCGGTCGACGGCGGTGAGCGGGTTGAGGTGCGGGCGGTCGCGGAACCGGCCGTGGCGGCGGCGCCGGAGCTTATCGGCCTCGACGTGATCTATGAGGACGCGGCACTGATGGTGGTCAACAAGCCCGCTGGGCTGGTGGTGCACCCCGGCGCCGGCAATGCGCGCGGCACGCTCATGAACGGGCTGCTGAATCATGCGAGCGAGCTGCAAAAGTTGCCACGGGCCGGTATTGTTCACCGCCTGGACAAGGACACCAGCGGCCTGTTGCTTATTGGCAAAACGCTTGAGACGCATACGGCGCTGGTGCGCCAGCTGGCCGAGCGCGCGATTGCGCGATTTTATGTGGCCGTCTGCAACGGCGTGCTCACCGGCGGCGGCATCGTGGATGAGCCGATCGGCCGGCACCCGGTTGATCGCAAGCGTATGTGCATTCGGCAAGATGGCCGGCCGGCTGTCACCCGGTATACCGTACTGGAGAGGTTCCGCGCGCACACTTATATAAGTGTCTCGCTGGAAACCGGCCGCACCCACCAGATTCGCGTGCATCTCGCGCATCGCCGGCACGCATTGCTCGGCGATCCAACGTACGGCGGGCGACTTGCGCTGCCGGCGCGCGCCAGTGATGCGCTGATCGATACGCTGCGCACATTCAAGCGCCAGGCCCTGCATGCAACGCGGCTTGAGTTTGCCCACCCGGTCAGCGGCGAAACCTTGCGACTCGAGGCGCCGCCGCCGGCAGATTTTGAGGCCCTGCTTGCTGTGTTGCGCAAGGATGCGTCGTGAGCAGCCGTGTTCTTGCGGCAGACTGGCCGGCACCGCCGAACATCAAAGCTGGCACCACGCTGCGTGACGGTGGTGAGTCTGACCTTCCGGGGACGCCGATCTGGATCAGACAAGTGCATGGCAATCGTGCGGTGGAGCTGGGCTCTGCTGACTTTGCGCCGGGAGTGCCGGAGGCCGACGCGATCATAGGCCGTCGGCCAGGCGATCTTTGCGTGGTGCAGACCGCCGACTGCCTGCCGGTGTTGCTCTGTTCCGCTGATGGGCAGGAAGTGGCGGCTGTGCATGCCGGCTGGCGCGGGCTGGCCGCGGGTGTTATCGAAGCAGCGGTGTCGCGATTCGTATGCGCACCGGCCGGTATCCTGGCATGGATCGGCCCGGCGATCTCGCAGTCGGCCTTCGAAGTCGGCGACGAGGTCCGGCAGCAGTTTGGCAGCCTGGGCGCAGGCCCGTCGGCCTTGTTTGTCGCCAACCAGCGCGGCCGCTGGCAGGCGAACCTTGCAGGCCTGGCCGAGGCTCGTATGCGGGCTATCGGCATGCGCTCGATCTATAGTGCAAATGTCTGTACCTACGGCGACGCCGCACGTTGTTATTCTTACCGCCGCGACGGCCAGACCGGCCGGCACTTGAGCTTCATATACCGCACATAAGAAGCAACAAGGTCTTGCAGCGCTGTTGGGCTCTGACCCCCGACACTTGAAAATCGGCGTATCGGCGTTATCTCAGCGGAAGTTTCGGCGCCGGCACGACCGGCAAACGAGAAGCAAATGCGATTAGACAAATTGACCAGCAAATTCCAGATGGCTCTTGCGGACGCGCAATCACTGGCTGTTGGTCGCGATAACCAGTTCATCGAGCCGGTGCACGTCATGCTGGCACTGCTCGACCAGCAGGGCGGATCCGTGCGGGGCCTGCTGACCAAGGCGGGAGTCAACGTGAACCTGCTGCGCTCGCAGCTTGGCGACGCGCTTGATCGTCTGCCAAAAGTCGAAGGTGCGGGCGGCGATGTACATATAGGCAATGACCTGAGCAAGCTGTTTAATTTGACCGACAAGCTGGCGCAGCAGCGCGGTGACCAGTACATAACGAGCGAGCTGTTCGTACTGGCGGCGATGGACGACAAGTCGCCGTTGCGGTCAATCCTGCAACAGGCAGGCGCGGTGCGTGGTGCAATCGAAAAAGCCATTGATGAGCTGCGCGGTGGCCAACAGGTGAATGACCCGAATGCCGAGGACACGCGCAAGGCATTGGAGAAATATACCATTGACCTCACCGAGCGGGCCGAGCAAGGCAAGCTCGATCCGATTATCGGCCGCGACGATGAGATTCGCCGCACCATTCAGATCCTGCAGCGGCGTACCAAGAACAACCCGGTGCTGATCGGTGAACCGGGTGTTGGCAAGACCGCTATTATCGAAGGCCTCGCACAGCGCATCGTGAATAACGAGGTCCCGGAAGGCTTGCGCGGCAAGCGCATCCTCTCGCTCGACATGGGCGCGCTCATCGCCGGCGCGAAATTTCGCGGTGAATTCGAGGAACGGCTGAAGGCTGTGCTCAGCGACCTTGCAAAACAGGAAGGACAGATCATCCTGTTTATTGACGAGCTGCACACCATGGTGGGCGCCGGCAAGGCCGAGGGTTCGATGGACGCCGGCAACATGCTGAAACCGGCGCTGGCGCGCGGCGAACTGCACTGCGTGGGCGCGACCACCCTTGACGAGTACCGCCAACATCTGGAGAAAGACGCGGCCCTCGAGCGTCGTTTCCAGAAAGTACTGGTTGGCGAGCCGACCGTAGAAGACACGATTGCCATTCTGCGCGGCCTCAAGGAGCGCTACGAAGTTCATCATGGCGTTGAGATTACCGACCCGGCCATCGTCGCAGCCGCGACGTTGTCGCATCGGTATATCAGTGACCGTCAGCTGCCGGATAAAGCGATCGATCTCATCGACGAGGCCGCATCACGAATTCGCATCGAGATCGATTCCAAGCCCGAAGAGATGGATCGGCTGGAGCGTCGCATCATCCAGTTGAAGATCGAGCGTGAAGCACTGAAGAAGGAATCGGATGACGCCTCGCGCAAACGACTTGGAGATCTCGACGTGCAGCTGGGCGAGCTGGAGAAGGAATTTTCGGATCTTGAAGAGATCTGGAAATCGGAAAAAGCCGCTATGCAGGGCACCACGCACATCAAGGAGGAGATCGAGCGTGCCCGGCTTGAATTTGAGACGGCGCATCGGGCCAACGACCTGGCGCGTATGTCCGAGTTGCAATACGGCCGTATTCCGGAGCTTGAAAAACTGCTCGCCAGTGCGGCGCAACAGGAGCACGCGACGACGACGCTGTTGCGAAACAACGTCACCGACGAGGAAGTTGCCGAAATCGTCTCCAAGTGGACCGGCATCCCGGTATCGAAAATGCTCGAAGGCGAAAAGGAAAAGCTGTTGCAGATGGAGTTGGCGTTGCAGAGCCGCGTCGTCGGTCAGCATGAAGCCGTGACGGCGGTGGCCAACGCGATTCGCCGTTCACGCGCCGGGCTGTCCGATCCCAAGCGTCCTATAGGCTCGTTCCTGTTTCTTGGACCGACCGGCGTGGGCAAAACCGAGCTTAGCAAGGCTTTGGCAAACTTCATGTTCGACACCGACGATGCGATGGTGCGACTAGACATGTCCGAGTTCATGGAAAAACACTCGGTCGCAAGGCTAATCGGTGCGCCCCCGGGATATATCGGTTACGACCAGGGTGGTTACCTGACCGAGGCCGTGCGGCGGCGCCCCTATTCGGTCATTCTGCTCGACGAGGTCGAGAAGGCGCATGCCGATGTTTTCAACGTACTGCTACAGGTCCTCGACGATGGCCGCCTGACCGATGGCCAGGGCCGGACCGTCGATTTTCGCAACACGGTGATCGTCATGACGTCGAACCTCGGCTCGAATGTGATTCAGGAAATGACCGGCGAGGAAAATTATGCGGCAATGAAGTCCGCGGTCATGGAAATCGTCGGCACACACTTCAGGCCCGAATTTATTAACCGCGTCGACGACGTCGTGGTATTCCATCCGCTTAGCCGCGAACACATTCGCAGGATCGTCGATATCCAGCTTGGTTACTTACACGAGCGGCTGGCGGAGAGGGATATGCGCATTCATCTGAGTGATGCCGCGAGAGACCGCCTGGCCGATGCCGGGTTTGACCCCGTCTATGGCGCAAGGCCGCTAAAACGTGCCATCCAACAGCAGATCGAGAATCCGCTGGCGAACGAAATCCTCGCCGGCAAATTCCGGCCGGGCGATGTAATCGAGGTTGGCGTAGCTGATGGCCGCCTTGCATTCCAGAATGCGGCATAATGCGCCGAACCTGAGGAGCCGTACGCTTGCCAATATATGAATATGCATGCAGCGCATGCGACCATCGCATGGACGCGCTGCAAAAAGTGTCCGATGCCGCGCTGCGGGACTGCCCGTCCTGTGGCGAGCCGGGCCTGCAGCGTTTGTTGTCCGCGCCACGTTTTCGCCTGAAAGGCCAGGGCTGGTACGAGACCGACTTCAAAACGGACAAGCAGCGCAATATTGCAGGCGAAAAAGAGCCCGCGAAGGCCGACGCCGGCAAACCGGACGCCAAGGCCTCAGCCGATTCGGGCAGCAAAGTGGATACGCAGGCGCCGGCAGCCAGCAGCAGCAAAGTCGATACGAAGAGTTCCTCATGATGAAGCGGCTGCGTCGCTACCTGGTGGCCGGCTTGCTGGTCTGGCTGCCGCTTGGCATTACGATATTCCTGTTTCGCCTGGTGCTCGCCCTGATGGACAGGTCGCTGGTACTGCTGCCACAGAAATACCATCCGGAAGTGTTGCTCGGTATGCAGGTTCCCGGCCTTGGCGTCATCCTGACGATCCTGGTGCTGCTGCTTACGGGTATGCTCACGGCCAACATCGTCGGACGCAAGTTCCTCGGCGGCTGGGAGTCTTTGCTGGATCGTATTCCCATCGCGCGTTCGATTTATTCGGCAGCAAAGAATTTCACGGAAATAGTGTTTTCCGATTCGGGCAAAGCCTTCAAGAATGTGCTGCTGGTCGAATATCCCCGCAAGGGAATCTATTCGCTCGCGTTTCTAACCGCCAGCGAGCTCGGTGAAGTACAGGGCAGAACCGGTGAGGACGTAATCTGCTGCTTTGTGCCGACCACGCCGAACCCCACTTCCGGGTTCATTATTGTGGTGCCAAAGAACGACGTCATCGAGCTCGACATGACCGTCGACGAGGCCGCCAGGCTTATCATGTCGCTGGGCGTCGTCGTGCCGACGTGGTCGAAAGAGCGGACCGCGGAATTGCCGCTGAAATTACCCGGAGAGCAGCCGTAAGCCGGGAATTTCTCTCCCTCATGGCTCGCTCCGCTGCGCTTAACTTCGGTCGAAAAACACCCGGCTTACGGCTGCAGGCGCGGTTGTATATTCACCGGGCAGGCCGTAAGATTCCGCCTCTTTTTCAGCCAAATAAATACGAAAATGACAATGCGCAGCCACTATTGCGGAGACCTTGACGAGAGCCTGGTCGGGCAGGAAGTCGAGGTCTGCGGCTGGGTACATCGTCGTCGCGACCATGGTGGCGTAATATTCATCGACCTGCGTGACCGGGAAGGACTGCTGCAGGTCGTATTTGACCCGGATCGTGCCGGGATTTTTGCCGCCGCCGAACGCATCCGCAGTGAGTACGTGCTGGCTGTCAAAGGCCTGGTTCGACGACGCCCGGCAGGTACCACCAATGCCAATATGCGCACCGGTGAGATCGAAGTGCTGGCGCATGAACTGACAGTTCTGAATCGCTCCGAGACACCACCATTTCATCACGACGAAAATGTCAATGAAGAGTTGCGCCTGACGTATCGCTACCTCGATCTGCGTCGCGAAGGCATGCTCGGTAATTTGCGCCTGCGGCACAAAGTGACGATGGCAATGCGCGCTTATCTCGACGCCAATGGGTTTGTCGATGTCGAGACGCCAATGCTGACGCGTGCGACCCCGGAAGGCGCCCGTGATTACATCGTTCCAAGCCGCACTAACCCGGGAAAATTTTTCGCACTGCCGCAGTCGCCGCAGATTTTCAAACAGCTGTTGATGATGTCGGGCCTGGATCGCTACTACCAGATCGTGCGTTGCTTCCGTGATGAAGACCTGCGTGCGGACCGCCAGCCGGAATTTACGCAGCTCGACATCGAGATGAGTTTCATTGACGAGAACGACGTCACCGGCAAGATGGAGGCGATGATTCGTCACCTGTTCAAACAGGTCATGGATGTCGAATTGCCGGATCCGTTCCCGCGCATGAGCTACGCCGAGGCAATGCATCGCTATGGATCGGACAAGCCGGACCTGCGCATCGATCTCGAGCTGGTGGATGTGTCCGAGCTCATGGCAGCCGCCGACTTCAAGGTGTTCTCCGGGCCCGCCAATGACCCTGAAGGTCGCGTTGCAGCGTTGCGTGTGCCGGCCGGCAATGCGCTGAGTCGCAAGGAAATCGACGATTACACGGCGTTTGTTGCGCGTTATGGCGCCAAGGGGCTGGCTTATATCAAGGTGAATGACGTCAAGGCCGGGCGCGATGGCCTGCAGTCACCGATTCTCAAGTTCCTGCCGGATGCCGCCGTCGATGGCATTCTGCAGCGCACTGCGGCGGCGAGCGGCGACCTGATATTTTTCGGCGCGGACAAGGCGCGCGTGGTTAATGATGCGCTCGGTGCGTTGCGCGTCAAGCTTGGTCATGATCGTGGTCTGGTGGCCGCGGGCTGGTCGCCACTCTGGGTGCTGGACTTCCCGATGTTCGAACAGGATCCGGTGAGCAAACGCTGGAGCGCCTTGCATCACCCATTTACGGCACCCTCGATCAGTGACGCGGAGCAGTTGCGCGCGAATCCAGGCCAAGCGCTGTCCCGTGCCTATGACATGGTCCTGAACGGCTCGGAAATCGGTGGCGGCTCGATTCGAATTCACGATCAGGCTATTCAGTCGGCGGTATTCGACGTGCTCGGCATCAGCAAGGCGGAGGCCGATGAGAAGTTCGGCTTCCTGCTGCGCGCACTCGAGTTTGGATGCCCGCCACATGGCGGAATTGCATTTGGCCTGGATCGTGTCGTCATGCTGATGGCCGGGGCCGACAGTATTCGCGATGTGATCGCGTTTCCCAAGACGCAGACCGCGAGCTGCCCGTTGACCAATGCGCCGGGCGAGGTTTCGGAGGAGCAACTCAAGGAAACCGGTATTCGCCTGCGCGCACCAAGGTCGCCGTAGCCATCACGTCATGTCGGCGACGGAGTTCCGCACGCCAGTTTCGGTTCTTGTTGTCATTTACTCTGACGATGGCCAGGCGCTGTTGCTGCGGCGTGTAAAACCGTTCGAATTCTGGCAGTCCGTCACTGGCAGTTTGCGCACTGGTGAGAGCCACGCCGAGGCAGCAGGCCGCGAATTGTTCGAGGAAACCGGCTTGTGCGATGCCGGCAGGCTCTGTTACTCGGGAGTGAGTCGGCAATTCGTTATCGACCCTCGCTGGCGGCACAAATTTGCACCGGGAGTCGTAGAGAACGTTGAGTTCGAGTGGCACTATCGGCTGCCCGCGCCGACAAATATTCGCATCTGCAATAGCGAGCACTCAGAGTACTGCTGGTTGCCAATCGCCGCAGCTGCGCAACGGGTCTGGTCCTGGACCAATCGCGATGCGCTCGTGAACCTGCGATGCTGAGTGGTATCGACACGGTTATCTGCGTGCACGGCTTCTGGTCGCATGGCGCCGGCATGTACCTGATCAAGCGGCGCCTTGAAAACGAGTATGGTATGCGTGCGCCGCTGTTCAATTACCCGTCGGTGCGCGGCACATTGGACGAGAACGCGGCTGCGCTGGCTAGTTTCATCTCGCGACAAGGCTGCGACGGCGCACACATCATCGGCCACAGCCTTGGCGGTGTCGTGGCACTGCGTATGCTGGCGAGGCATGCCGATTTACCGCCTGGCCGTCTCGTCTGTCTTGGTTCGCCACTGACCGGATCACGCGCGGCGCATATTCTTGGCCGACAGGACTGGGCCGAGCCGATCCTCGGGCACTCGTTGCCGAAGGGCGTAATCGACGAGCCGGCGAGCAGCTGGGCCATGCATGTTTGTGCGCTGCGCGAGGTTGGTGTGATCGCCGGTAATTCGCCCATAGGGCTTGGCCAGTTGCTGGCGCATTTCGACGAAGAGAATGACGGCACCGTGAGTGTTTCGGAGACGCAGCTGCCGGGTATTCGCGATCACCTGGTGATGTCGGTCAGCCACTATGGCATGTTGCTCTCCAGCCGCGTTGTCGATCAGGCTGCTGCTTTCCTGCGGCGCGGTGCATTCCTGCGCGACATTTGACAGGGGTCAGAGCCCTTTTTTTCCCAGATATGGTTGCTGTCATATCTGGGAAAAAAAGGGCTCTGACCCCTGTTAGAGGGACTTGAGTCTGTAGATCAGTGCGAGCGCGGCGCGCGGTGTCAGCGTGTCCGGATCAACCTCGGCAAGGACTTCGTGCACGGCGTCGGGCTCTGGCGGCGCATCGGGGGCATCGAACCATAGCTGGCCTTGCGGACCGCTGTCGCCAGCACGCGTGGCCTCGAGCCGGGCCAGGTATTTCTTGGCTCTCTGGATAACCGGTTTCGGCACACCGGCGAGAGCCGCTACCTGCAGACCATAACTCTGGTTCGCCGGGCCGGGTTTTACGGCGTGCAGGAAGACCAGTTCTCCTTTGTGTTCGGTCGCATCGAGATGCACGTTGCGACAGGCGGTCAATTCATCGGCAAGCGCCGTCAGCTCGAAGTAATGTGTCGCGAACAAGGTAAACGCGCGGCACGTCTCGCCCATGTAATGCGCGGCAGCCCAGGCCAGCGACAGCCCGTCGAAGGTGCTTGTACCGCGGCCGATTTCGTCCATCAGTACCAGGCTTTGCGGCGTTGCGTTATGCAGGATCGTGGCTGTCTCAGTCATTTCGACCATGAAGGTCGACCGACCGCCGGCCAGATCGTCGGACGCACCAATACGCGTGAAAATGCGATCGATCGGCCCGATACAGAGTCGTTCCGCCGGCACGAAACTGCCGATATGGGCGAGGATCGCGATCAGTGCGGTCTGTCGCATGAAGGTCGATTTGCCGCCCATGTTCGGGCCGGTAATCACGAGCAGCCGCTGCGCATCGTTCAAGGTGAGGTCGTTGGCAACGAATGGCGCATCAATGACCTGTTCGACGACGAGGTGGCGACCGGCCACGATTTCGATGCAGGGCGTATCGGAGATTTCGGGTTTGCACAAACTCAGGGACCCGGCGCGCTCTGCAAAACAGGCCAGTACATCGAGTTCTGCGATCGCAAATGCCGTCTGCTGCAGAGCCTGAAGTTCGCCGTTGAGCTGGTCGAGCAGTTCTTCGTACAGCAGCTTTTCGCGTGACAGTGCCCGTTCCCGTGCGCCAAGCACCTTGTCTTCAAATTCTTTCAGTTCCGGCATGACGTAGCGTTCGGCGCCTTTCAGCGTCTGTCGGCGTACGTATTCGATCGGTGCTTTGTCCGCCTGCGCGCGGCTGATTTCGATGTAGTAGCCGTGCACACGGTTGTAACCGAGTTTGAGTGAGGCAATCCCGGTACGGGCTTTTTCGCGGGCCTCGAGATCAAGCAGGTACTGGTCCGCGTTGCCAGCAATCGCGCGCAGCTCATCCAGTTGCTGGTCGTAGCCATGTGCGATAACGCCACCGTCGCGCAGCAGCATCGGTGGGTTGTCGATTATCGCCCTTTGCAATAGATTGCATTGTCGCCGGTGTTCGCCAATTTGCGCACGCAATGCGCCAAGCGCTGGCGAGTTCAGTGTGCTGATCTGCCGGCACAGCGCCGGCAGGCGCGACACGGCCTCACCGAGCGCCCGCAAATCGCGCGGCCGGGCGGATCGCAGTGCAACGCGCGCCAGAATGCGCTCGACGTCGCCAATACCATCGATGGATGCCTGCACGGCCTCGAAGTTGCCACCGGCCTGCAGTGTCTCCACCGCCTGGTAGCGCGCCAGCCGCGTGGTCGCGTCACGCAGCGGCCGCTGCAACCAGCGCCGCAGCAATCTCGACCCCATCGGACTCTTGCAGCGGTCCATGATGCCCGCGAGCGTGTGCTCGTTGTTGCCGCCAAGTGACTGCTCGATTTCCAGATTACGCCGCGTTGCAGCATCCATGATTACAGCGTCGTCGTGTCTTTCGACCGCAATCGACTGCAGGTGCGGCAGGCTGGCCTTTTGCGTGTCCTGTACGTATTGCAGCAAGGCGCCGGCGGCGGCGATGCCGCGCGGCAGGTCCGAGCAGCCAAAGCCGCTGAGGTCACGCGTCGCAAACTGCGCGCACAGCAGGCGGCTCGCACTCTCGAGGTCGAAATGCCAGGGCGGACGCCGTGTCAGCCGAATTCCGGCTGCGAGTGAGTCGACGAGGTGAAATTCTTCGTCGACCACGAGCTCGGCCGGGCGCAGCCGTTCGACTTCACCCGCAAGGGCCTCGACGTCGCGTACATCAGTCATGCGAAAGCGCCCGCCGGCCAGATCCAGCCAGGCTATACCAAAGCCGTCCTTGTCCGCATAAATGGCGGCCACCAGGTTGTCGCGGGATTCGGCCAACAGTGCTTCATCGGTCAGCGTTCCCGGCGTCACGATCCTCGTTACCATGCGTTCGACAGGACCTTTGTTGCTCGCCGGATCGCCGATCTGTTCACAGATAGCGACCGACTCACCCTTGCGCACGAGCCTCGCGAGATGCGCCTCGAGCGCGTGATACGGCACCCCCGCCATCGGTATGGCGTTGCCCCCGGACTTGCCACGTGCGGTCAGCGTGATGTCGAGCAGGCGTGCGGCACGGCGTGCGTCGTCGTAAAACAGCTCGTAAAAGTCGCCCATGCGATACAGCACGAGCATGTCGGGATACTCGGCTTTGATGGCCAGGTACTGGCGCATCATCGGCGTGTGGACTGCGGCAATGTCGGCGGTCATGGTTTTTTCTGTTTGGGGTCAGAGCCCTTTTTTTCCCAGATACAGATCTTGCCGTATCTGGGAAAAAAAGGGCTCTGACCCCTGTCTGACAATATAATGCGGCTGATGAAAATACTGCATGTGGAAACCGGGCGCCATCTTTACGGCGGGCCGCAACAGGCCGTCTACCTGGTATCGGCGTTGCGGCAGCGCGGGCTCGACTGCACGCTACTGTGCCCGCCGGATACCGGCGTGGATTCCGCGGCCCGTGCTGCCAGCATCCCGGTGCGTAACCTGTTTTGCGCCGGCGACCTCGACTTGCCGTTTGCCTATCGCCTGACCCAATACCTGCAAGCGACGACTCCAGACCTGTTGCATTGCCACAGTCGCCGCGGTGCAGACATGCTGGGTGGCCTCGCGGCCAGTTTCGCGGCTGTGCCGGCGGTGGTGTCGCGGCGCGTCGACAATACGGAGATGCGCGCCCTGGCAGCGCTGCGTTACCGGCCATTTCGCAAGATCATCGCGATCTCGGAGGCGATCGCGGCAGTGTTGCGTGAGCGCGCGGTCGCGCCGGAGCGCATCGCAGTCATCCGCAGCGCCGTGGATACGGCCCGCTTCGAAGCGCCGCCGAACCGCCACGCGTTTCGTAGCGAGTTCGGTATTCCCCGCGATGCCCTGATCCTGGGTGCAGCCGGGCAACTCATCCCGCGTAAGGGCCATCGTTACCTGCTGGAGGCGGTCGCGGATCTGCGGCACACGCATGGCAATATCCGGCTCGTCATTTTTGGCGAGGGTTACCTGAATAACCAGCTGCGCGCCCAGGCAGCAGCTCTGTCGCTGGGGGACGTGGTGCAGTTCGCTGGTTTCCGCGACGATCTCGATGATTTCATGGGTTGCTTCGATATCTTTGTGCACCCGGCGCTGTCCGAGGGCCTCGGCGTGGTCACGCTCAAAGCCGCTGCCGCGGGCGTGCCGGTCGTCGGCTTCAACGCCGGTGGACTACCCGAAGCAGTGCTCGATGGTGTCAGCGGCATTCTCGTGAGCACTGCGGACGCTGTTGCGCTCAAGGTTGCGATTGCGACCTTGCTGCAGAACAAGTCGCTGCGCCGGAAAATGGGCGAAGCCGGTCGCGAGCGGATGCAAAACGAGTTCTCGATCGCTACGATGGCCGATAAGCACATTGCACTTTACGAGGCGGTTCTGCATGGCTGATCATGACGCGATCGAAAAACTCGCACGGGCGCTGGTCGAGGAACTGACGGCGGCCGGCAAGGCCGTGTCAACCGCGGAATCCTGTTCCGGTGGCTGGGTGGCCAAGGCGATCACCGATATTTCGGGCAGCTCCGCGGTATTTCACTACGGCATCGTGAGCTACTCGAACGGCGCCAAGGAATCGCTGCTTGGCGTTCACAATGAAACGCTGGAACAACACGGTGCCGTCAGCGAAGCGGTTGTCATCGAGATGGCAGAAGGGGTGCTGAACCTGAGTGGTTCAGATATCGCCGTCGCGGTCAGCGGCATCGCCGGCCCGACCGGTGGCAGCGAGGAAAAACCGGTCGGACTGGTCTGGTTTGCCTGGACGGTTCGCGATGGTTCCAAGTTGCGATCGACCACCAGCCGTATGCATTTTGAGGGTGATCGTGACCTTATTCGTGAGTTGACCGTGGTGCACGCCTTGCAGGGTGTCCGCGAGCGTATTGCCAGATGAGCTCGCGGACCCTGCTATTCGCCTTGTGGCCTGACGATCGGCAGCGCGACCGCATGCGGGATTTCATTGTGCCCGTGACCAAGCTTGTTGAAGGGCGCGCCGTCGATCGGCGCGAATGGCATGTCACGCTGGTCTATATCGGCGAGCTTGACGAGCGTTACATCCCGGAACTCCGGGCTGCGGCAGAGGCGATCCGCTTCGATCCGTTCCGGCTGCGGCTGGACCGCATGGAGTTCTGGCCGCGGCCAAAAATTGCCGCGATGGTGCCGCCTGCCGTCCCGGTGGAACTCGAAAAACTGGTTGAGGATCTCAGTGGCATCGTGTTTGCGGCGGGCGTCGAAACCCAGCAGCGCATCTACCGGCCGCACGTCACGGTGGTGCGCAATGCAAGGGCCTTCGAAACCGAGCGCCTGCCGCAGTCTGCGACGACGGACTGGTCGAGTTTCGAATTGCTTGAGGTGCTGCGGGACCGTGGCAGTACGACTTACCGCCCGCTGCTCAAGGACTTCGGCTGAATACCTCACGTTTGTTCAAATACTGGCAAAATTGGCCTGAATAAAAGGCTGACGAAACAAAGTGTTTGTGGAATAATCACTGTTCATTTAAACAGTAGTTCCGGATCCCCGCCTTATTACCACAGGATGGCCTCAGATAATGGATGACAACCGCAAGAAAGCACTCGCTGCAGCCCTAGGACAGATCGAAAAGCAGTTCGGCAAGGGCTCCGTCATGCGCCTCGGCGACAACCCCATGTCGCGTGATGTCGACGTCGTTTCCACCGGCTCGATCGGGCTCGACATCGCGCTCGGTGTCGGTGGCGTGCCCAAGGGGCGTGTCATTGAGATCTACGGGCCTGAAGCGTCCGGCAAGACCACGCTGACGCTGCAGATTGTGGCCGAAGCGCAAAAGGCGGGCGGCACGGCCGCGTTCGTCGACGCCGAGCACGCGCTGGATCCGAGTTATGCGGAAAAGCTCGGCGTGAACGTCGATGAACTGCTCGTATCGCAACCGGATACCGGCGAGCAGGCACTGGAAATCACTGACATGCTGGTTCGTTCCGGCGCCGTCGACGTCATCATCGTCGACTCGGTTGCCGCACTGACGCCGAAGGCCGAAATCGAAGGCGAGATGGGCGATTCACACATGGGTTTGCAGGCTCGCCTGATGTCACAGGCGTTGCGCAAACTGACTGGCAACATCAAGCGATCCAATGCGATGGTCATTTTCATCAACCAGATTCGCATGAAGATTGGAGTGATGTTTGGCAGCCCGGAAACCACCACGGGCGGCAATGCATTGAAGTTCTATTCCTCGGTGCGGCTGGACATTCGCCGTATCGGCGCCATCAAAAAGGGCGAGGAAGTCATTGGCAACCAGACTCGTGTCAAGGTGGTCAAGAACAAGGTGGCACCGCCGTTCAAGATGGCCGAGTTTGAAATTCTCTACGGCATGGGCATTTCGCGCGAGGGAGAGATAATTGATCTCGGCGTGCAGCATGGCCTGATAGACAAGGCCGGATCCTGGTACAGCTATGGCTCAGATCGTATCGGCCAGGGCAAGGAAAATGCGCGTGACTACCTGAAGGCGAACCCGGCCACGGCGGCCGAGATTGAGACCAAGATTCGTGCTTCACTATTGCCGGGAACATCCGCAGCGTTTGTTGCCGCGGATGACGATGCCGAGGACCTCGCGCAGGAAGCCTGATTGGAGAAATCTGTGGCAAGCGGCGATGCCGGCGACATGCTCATCGAAGCTCGCAAGAAGGCGATGGACTACCTCGCGCGTCGCGAGTACGGCTGCGAGGAGTTGATCAACAAACTGCTTCGCGCTGGTTTTGAGCCCGGGGTAGCGGACACAGCGGTGGCCCGGCTGGTGGGTGACCGGCTGCAAAGCGATGCGCGGTTTGTCGAAGCATTTATTACTTCGCGCATCAGCCAGGGCAAGGGACCTTTGCGAATTCGAGCGGACCTGCACGAGCGGGGCATCGCTGATGCCGAGATCACGACCGGGCTGGAAGCCACCAGTCACGACTGGCAAGCGGCGGCGATTGAAGTGCGGCGAAAAAAATTCGGTGCTCGTCGCCCCGTTGATTTTGCAGACAAGGCGCGCCAGATGCGTTTTCTGCAATCGCGTGGATTCGACACTGATCAAATCCAGGCAGCTGTTTCAGCATCTAGCGATTAAGCTTAGAATCCCCCGATGAAATCCATGACCAGCAATCAGCTGCGCCAGTCTTTCCTGGCGTTTTTTCGCGATCGACAGCACGAAGTCGTCGCCAGTTCGCCATTGGTGCCAGGCAACGACCCGACCCTGCTGTTTACCAATGCCGGTATGGTGCAGTTCAAGGACGTGTTCCTCGGCACGGACCCGCGCAGCTACACCCGTGCCGTCACGTCGCAGCGCTGCGTGCGTGCCGGCGGCAAGCATAACGACCTGGAGAATGTCGGCTATACAGCTCGCCACCATACTTTCTTCGAGATGCTGGGTAATTTCAGTTTCGGCGACTACTTCAAGCGCGAGGCGATTCAGTATGCCTGGGAGTTCTTGACCGGCACCCTGGGTCTGCCACCCGAGCGCTTGTGGGTCACAGTCTTCAAGGATGATGACGAGGCCGCCGACATCTGGCTCAAGGAGATCAAGGTCGACCCGGCGCGGTTTTCGCGCCTGGGCGAGAAAGATAACTTCTGGTCAATGGGTGATACCGGGCCGTGCGGCCCCTGCAGCGAGATCTTCTTCGATCACGGTGCCGACATACCCGGCGGCCCGCCGGGTTCGCCGCATGACGACGGCGACCGCTACGTCGAGATCTGGAACCTGGTGTTCATGCAGTTTGACCGCGCTGCCGACGGAAAAATGACGCCACTGCCAAAACCGTCGGTCGATACCGGCATGGGCCTGGAACGCATTGCCGCGGTGATGCAGGGCGTACACAGCAATTACCAGACTGACCTGTTCCGCGAGCTCATCGACGCCGCGGCGAAGTTGCTTGGCGTGCCGCAAGTTGGCTCGAGTTCGCTCAATGTCATTGCCGATCATATCCGTGCCTGCGCTTTCCTGGTTTGCGACGGCGTGCTGCCGGGCAATGAAGGACGGGGTTACGTGCTGCGCCGTATCATCCGGCGCGCCATTCGGCATGGCAAAAAACTCGGCGCAGGCGATGCTTTTTTTTACAAGCTCGTGGCGCCACTGGCCAGGGAAATGGGCGAGGCTTATCCGGAGCTGAAGAAGTCCAGGGCGCACATTGAGAAGGTATTGCATAAGGAAGAGCGGCGCTTTGCCGAGACGCTTGACCAGGGTATGGAAATTCTCGAGGCGGCGATCGCCGGCATGCGCGGCAAGGAAATTCCAGGCGAGGTCGCATTCAAACTTTACGACACTTACGGTTTTCCGCTTGATCTCACCGCGGACATTGCCCGTGAGCGTGGCCTGTCCGTTGATCAGCGCGGTTTTGAGCAAGCCATGTCGGGGCAGCGCGATCGCGCCAGGGCTGCCAGCAAATTTGCCGCAAGCAATGCTGATTCGATCAGTAGCGATGCCGAATCCGAATTTCTCGGTTACGCAGGCACCGATGGCGCGAGCACGATCGTGGCCTTGTACCAAGACGGCGCAGCCGTCGACAAGCTTGCCGCCGGCGACGAAGGCGCAGTAGTGCTTGCGGCGACGCCGTTCTATGCCGAAAGCGGTGGCCAGATCGGTGATGCTGGAATCCTTGCTGACGCGGGCAAGCTGTTTAACGTCAGTGATACGCAAAAAAGCGGCAAGGCGATCGTGCACTACGGGCTGGTTGAGGCGGGCGAACTCTGTGTCGGCGATCACCTTGAAGCCATTGTGGACGCCGAGCGTCGACAGGCGACCCGGCTGAATCACTCGGCGACGCACCTGATGCATGCGGCACTGCGCACAGTCCTGGGCGCACATGTGCAACAGAAGGGTTCACTGGTTACCGCGGAAAAACTGCGTTTTGATTTTTCACATCTCGAAGCCGTGTCCGCTTCCGAGTTACAGGCCATTGAAGAGCTGGTCAATGAGCAGATTCGCAGCAATGTCGCTGCGGTCACCAGGGTAATGAGCTACGACGATGCGATCGGTTCCGGTGCGGTGGCGCTGTTCGGTGAAAAATACGGCGACCGGGTCCGGGTATTGAATTTCGGCGAGTTTTCCGTAGAGCTTTGCGGCGGTACGCACGTGGAAAGGACGGGCGACATCGGCCTGTTCAAGATCGTTTCCGAAGGCGGTGTTGCCTCGGGCGTACGCCGAATTGAGGCTGTCACGGGTAAGGGTGCACTCGACTGGTTAAGCGGTCATTTGCAGATACTGCAACACGTCGGTGCATTGCTGAAAAGCCAGCCGGACCAGCTCGGCGTCAAAGTCGAGCAGCTGTTGAAGCGCAACAAGGAACTCGAAAAAGAACTGGCTGCAGCGAAACAGGCGCTGGTGACCGGCAGTCACAGCGATCGGTCCGACCATGTTCAGGAAATTGCCGGCACCAGGCTGCTGGTGTCCCGCATCGACGGTGCCGACGCCAGGACCCTCAGGGATGCGGTGGACCGCTACAAGGACAAACTCGAAAGCGCCATCGTGGTACTAGGCTCGGTCGACAATGGCGTAGTGCGACTGGCCGCGGGCGTCACCAGGGACAACGCGGACCGGATTAAGGCCGGCGACCTTATTAAGCCGATTGCCGAGCAGGTCGGCGGCAAGGGCGGCGGTCGTCCCGACTTCGCGCAGGCGGGCGGCAATAACCCGGAGGCGCTGGATGCAGCCCTGGGATCGGTCGCGGCCTGGGTGGCCAGGCAGCTACGCTGACCAACTGGTCCAGATTAGCTACATCATCTTTATTACATAATAGGCAGCCGGACCGGAAATAGACTAGTATTACAGCGGTTTACAGACGTATGACGCGCACAAAGGGAAGCGAAGGGGCGGAGCCCCGGCAGGAGTAGGAAGTCATGCTTATTCTGACGCGACGCGCTGGTGAAACGGTGATGATCGGGAGCGACGTGACAATTACCGTTTTGGGGGTCAAGGGGAATCAGGTACGGATCGGGATCAATGCCCCGAAAGACGTAGCTGTGCACCGCGAAGAGATCTACGAGCGAATCCAGAGTGAAAAAGCCGACGGCGAGGCTAGCCAGCCCGGCTGACGGTTGCTTTGCGCCCGATTCGGGCTTTACCTCATGTAACACTGTCAGTAAGATGGCGGCCCCCGCGATTGCCCCCGCAGGGGCAGTTGGCAAGACCGCGTGGAGAGATGGCTGAGTGGTCGAAAGCGGCGGTTTGCTAAACCGTTGTACGGTCAAAAGCTGTACCGAGGGTTCGAATCCCTCTCTCTCCGCCAATGTTTTCAGAAAAAACACGCGCCCGTAGCTCAGTTGGATAGAGTACCTGGCTACGAACCAGGCGGTCGGGAGTTCGAATCTCTCCGGGCGCGCCATTTTTTCGTAATCAGATCAAGCAGTTAGTGCACTATGCGCTAGCTGCTTTTTTCTTTAATACCAACAGTGCGGGACTTTTGCGGGACCCCTGACCTGCAACCTTGTCAACCGCCTCGATGAGGTTGCCGAGTTCGGCCGCAGAGTAGTGGCTCGTTATGCGTCCCGATCGGTGTCCTAACAGGTCCTGCCGATCCTCAAACGAGACTCCCGCTGCTCGAAGCCGTCGCCCAAACGTGTGTTTCAGATCATGGGCAATGCTCAAATAGTGAGCTGATGATTACCGGGTAATCATCAGCTCACTATTTGCACACAAGGTGGCCTAAGTCATTGATTGTTCGCTTAGCCAATACTTGGGGTCGACGTAAATCGCCGAGGCGGTCTATTCACCGATCTCATGCATCAACCCGGGTACGCTGGCGCTATTCGATCCAACGAAGGGCAGCCTACGTCAGCCGAGCTCTCGACTCTGCAGGATTTTCGAACGGTCACAGCGTGGAGTTTCCAGGTTTCGAACTGGCCGTCGACTGCCTGGGGCGCGCACGCGCCGATGGCAGGATTGGTTTTCTTTACGACTGAATGCTCGCTTGCGGCCAAATCCAGCCTCTCGTCCAGGCGCAGGCGAATGACCGCCTCATGGCGGTTGCTGCCCAAATTGCCGCGCAATCAGCGCAACTTCCCTTTGAAATGACGACTTTACCACCGCAGGGCCAATTGCTTCCGGATGCTCGGTGGCTTCGATTAGCAGGCGCTCGACCCGATGGGCTTGCCGGCACGTGTCGCGCGGCTAATCAGGGCCAGATCGCGTAAACATAAATGAAGTATCCAGCAAGCAGGGCTGACCCTTCCCATCGCGCTATAGCCGACGCAATGCCGCTGGTCCTGACCTACAGCCGGGGGATCATCAGCTGTCATCGTAGCAGATACAGCCTGGGCGGCCGAATCCGGCCAGATGCGGTCAATCAAGCTCGGACTACGACTGAGTTGTTTCCAATAGCCGAGTATGTTGTCAGCTTTGGACGTTGCTGTTCTGCTATTGAACCAGATCTGAAAAACGGCAAATCGCGCTAAGCTCAGCTGAAATCGATGGTTAAGGCTATGTCGGTTAAAAAGTGTCGTCCTGTTGTTCAAATACGCGCATCCCGAAATACGTCCAGTCGGTCCTTTGTGATATGAAAAACAGTCGGGAATTTTTTCCGGTTCACTAAGTACTTATGAACAGCCAACGATCAGGCCTAACTAGACGAGAAATGTTGCTTGGTATGCTGGCAGTAGGGGGTTGCGCGCAGCAGCGCCACGTTCCGCCGCTGGCGGAGCTCTACCGAGACGTTGCACCGCCCGAATCGACACCCGTACTTATCGTGATACCTGGGGCTTTCGGGTCGCGTCTCCGCCATAGGACCACAGGCGAGGAAATTTGGCCAGGATCCAATCTATCGCTGATATTTGACAACTATCGGGACATCGAGCTCAAGATCGATCCACGGACTCTGGAACCCGTCGTCGGCGATGTGGAACCTTCGGGCCTCTTCGTTCAAGGATTAGGACGTGATTTTTACGGTGCGATTTTGCGCACGCTCGAGAATATTGGAGGATATCGTCTCGGATCACTGCAAAATCCGCCAGACTCATATGATCGGACGTACTATATATACGACTACGACTGGCGTCTCGGCAATGTGGCGATCGCCCGCGGCCTGCACGAATTCATCGAGGGTATTGCAGAGATCCGCCATGACCCGGGCTTGCAAGTGGACATCCTTGCGCACTCGAACGGGGGACTCCTGGCTCGTTACTATGCCCGTTACGGTACACAGGACGTGCTCACTACCCAGCCGGTGGTATCAAGTCTCGGTGGCAGCAGCCGAATCCGGCGCTTATTACTTGTCGGGACACCGAATCTTGGATCGATGCAGGCCGTGCTGTCCCATGTCAGGGGAGAAGAGATTGGTCTGCGTCACATTCCAGTTGAGGTCGTCGCAACTTGCCCCGGCGTGCCTCAGCTGATGCCGCACCCGGGCCAAAATTGGCTCGTCAATCTTCGCGGAGAACCGATCGAACTCGACGTTTACGATATCGAAACCTGGCGCCAGCTACGCTGGTCGATTTTCAGTGACGAGGCGGCGAACAGAATCGCACGGTACAGCGGCAGCCGCCGGGCAGCCGAAGCGCACAAAGAAGTTCTACAGGCGTTTCTCGCCCGCAGTCTCGAACGCGGCCGACTGTTTCACGAATCTCTCTCTGCAACCGCGCGGCCTGACGAGCCACGCCCCTATGTATTCGGGGGGGACTGTGAACCGACCATCTCACGGCTCGTCATTGAGCGTGACGGGCAGATGTATCACGGCCACGAACGTGCGCAGGACATACGCAACCCGATACCTGGCATGGATTACAAGGCATTGATCAACGAGCCTGGCGACACCGTCGTGACCAGGTCTTCGCTGATGGGCCTTCCTCGACCTGGCGAGCTCGAAAATGTCAAACCGCTCGCGCTATCGCATTCCGTCTTTCTTTGCGAGTCACACCAAACCTTAACCGCAAATTTCAGCTTTCAAGACAATCTGCTTTATACACTCTTGCATCACAGAGAGGAGTGACGCACAACATCGACGCGGGAGCCCACTATCGAGCACGCAATAAATTGGAATGGGTGACAGGAATCGTACCGATGTACTCAGCTTGAAATGCTACCGATGCATTTCTCTAGCCAGAAGTGAACCTCAAGCACAAGGATTTTGTGTCCGGGGTTACGTATATCTGCTACTTGACGATTCGCTGACGCAAGCACAAAGTCGAACTAGATAGCATAGATTCGGACGAATGCCGGGCCTATTGACAGGTCATTCGGAGTTCTGACGATGAGGGAAATAAGCCTGACCTGGGGCGGAGCAATCAAGATTGCCTGGAGCATTGCCTGGCGGTTCCTGCTGTGGCTGATACCGGTGAACTTGCTGGCTGCGGCAGTAGTACTTGGTCTTGTATCCTTCGGCAGCCCCTTCGAGGGGCATGTTCTGTTGCTCGTTGCAGCTTGGTATCTTCTGCGAGTCCTGTGGTTTGCAGCCATTGCGCTGGGCTTCCTGTTCGCGGTCAAGAGTGTCATAGGCAAGTCGTACGCAAGGTCGTCCTTACCGTCAGTTCCAGAGAGCTTCAGGGTTACGCTGGTATCCGAGTAAACGACAATCAATCCACTTTGACACACGCTTTGCTGGTTTGCGGTGTACTTTCGCCTGTCTTGTATGCTGCTTCCGACTTGCTTGCCGGAATGCAATGGTCGGACTACAGCTTCAAGGATCAGACCATCAGTGAGCTGGGCGCCATTGGCGCTCCCACGCAAGCACTCTTCTCGATATTGCTCGTTCCGACCTACCTGCTGTTCATTGCGTTTGGCGTGGGTGTATGGCGCGCGGCCTTTGGCTGGAGAAATTTGCGGATTGCGGCCGGTTTACTGGTCCTCTTTGGCAGCATCGCGATCACGACCGGCCCGTTTGTTGCCATGTATCCCCGGGGCTTCGAACAGGGAATAGCCGGAGCACTGCATTTGATCGAAGGTGCGGTGGAAATGCTCATTCTGCTTGCTGCAATGGGATGCGCAGCGATCGCACTGTGGCGAGCTTTTCGACTCTATACAATTGCCACCGTCGCGGTGATGCTGATATTCGGTGCATGGAGCGCGACAGACATTCCTCGCATCGAAGCAGGCCTCTCTACCCCCTGGGTTGGCGTCGAGGAGCGTATTTACTGGTAAGCCTACCAGATATGGTTTATCAGCCTGGCCCTCGTACTTCTACGAAGGCGAAAAGAGAAATAGTCGCCCCGCAACATCGCGGCATCGATAATTCTACTGCCGAGAGGTTTGCTGCCAGGCGCTACAAATCACGGCAGACCTGCTCGTGGATCGCGAATTCCAAGGCTTTCCAGGATGCGGATGGTGCGCGCTTTCGAATAATCAACGAGCACATCGTCCAGCGATGCTGCGACGACAAATCTTTGCGTATTGATATCGAGACTACTTCCCGGGTAACGCCGGGATAGCCAACGCTGTGCATCTACCGGGGCGGATTGAACGAACAGGCCGGTCACGGAATAGGAGGCGAATTCATCGCCGATCAGCCAGTCGGCTTTTATCTCAACGAGAAGCTCACCAATGTAGTGAGGTAGCGCGGCATCGCTAACCATGAATGCCGCCAGAACCCGCATCGATGCAGGTGTCGCAAGTCCTGCCTCACTGCCCTCGCCACCGTACATATTGTCGCTGACATACAGCAGGTACCTGCCCGCCGGTAATTCCCAGCAAAACCAGCCGTCAGCATCGGGTGCCGGTGCGATATTTCGCTCGTTCGAGTCCACAGCCAGGACAGCCAGTAATGGGCGCTTCAAGGGCGGTGGCCGCGCCTGGATCAGACTTGACGAGCGGCCCATGACCCAGTCGGTATCCCATGGATACTGTTCTTCTCTTTGATCAAGCATTCGAATCCGGCCGACGACGATGCCGAAGCCATCATTGACAGGGAGTGGCTTGCCAGTTTCCGGACGCGTGATCGTCACACACGCCTGCAGTAAGAGTGCAATGGTAACCATACTGACCGCCTGACGAATTGACAGGCGCCGGATCATCGGGAACCTTGATCAATTCGCGGCGCCCGGTCTGCCCTCGATGCACTGTTCTCCTGACGCTCGAGCAGATAGCGCATCATCTCCGGTCCGATGCCGACTGTAAGTACCATGCCATCGGAAAATGCCTCGTCATCCATGATGTACAGAACCATGCGGCGGTCCGTCGTGATACTGGCACAGGTGACAACTTCCCGGTCAGTAATGTTCCGATAATGCACGAGCACGAACCCCTCTTCACCGAACTGATGGCCGAGAAATTCGATAGTCTCCGCTGTGATTTCCCCGTAATGCTGTGCTGCGTCGAAGCGCTCCCACTTGTCTTTGACCCGATCGTAGCGGCCGATCACATTTATGGGACCCTGGAAACCCGACGGCAATCCCGGGACGATCTCAACCTCCAGTCCGGGGCGGCCGCGGAGTTCTGCAGCAAGCTCCTCGATTCCGCTTGGCGACTCCTCCGCAGGAACCGGCATCAGCGCCCCGAAACACAGCACGGCCAGCGATATGCGAGCCAAAACAGACGCCAGGTTCACAGCGTCTTGCACCGGCCTCACCGAATAACCGCTGACTCGAGCACATCCAGCCAGTCGGAGCGAGTTGCTTCGTCCATAGCACCTTTGCGCGTTGCTATCAGCGTAAAGATCTCCTTTTTCCCGTACAGGACCCGATACAGCGCATGCTGACCCTCAAAGGGCTCGCAATCCGACGTGCGCCGTTCAAAGGTCAGCGAATTGTCCGATTGAGCGATGACATGCCACTCACCGCCAGGACAGTTCTGCTCGCCCTGCTCCCGAAATTGCTCGTACCAACCTTCCAGTGTTTTCGGAGAGCTCTTCCGGAGCGTATCGAGAACTTCAAAAGCCTCGATCCAATCATCCGCCGACTCACCCTCAATGACGAAACGAGTCAGAACGTACGCTGGCGTTTTGTCCTCGGTGTAGACAATCGGATCCGCTGTTTCACCGAACATGATGTCGCTGAATTTGCTGTTTGCACTGAAATCCCAGGTAACGCCTTCTGCGTGGATACTCGTCCACGGCATGAATACCAGGACAAGGGGCAAGAGCAGGGAAACAACGCGATGTTGAGCTGCATTCGACATGCAGAAACCCTCCTTCAGGCCCACCGATCGGAGCGCCACGACGGAGGCTGCGCCAAATGTGAGACATCCCCCTTTACGCCGTCGCGACCGGTGGACCCTCATAATAGATATTGAACCGACGCGCCTGGTGCGCCATCAGGATTTCTACCTAGCGCATTGCAGGCGCCGGGCCAGGCGATGGTCGCGCCAGTCAGGTGCCGCTAGGGTTTTGCGGGTTCGGGCTTCCATTCACGCGCCAGTCTCCGTGCCTCCGCAACCTGCTCGTCGGTCATTTTCGCGGCCACGAGGTCTCTGTTTCTCGCCGCCGTCTTGCGCCAGTACTCGTCTTCGAAATGCTCGGCAGCGAGGGCGTACCACAGGTAGGCCTGCTCACGGTCCTGCGGAACGACTCCGGCTATGCCGTTGCTGAAATAGGTGCCAACAATAAACTGGGCGTCCCCATATCCCTGCTCCGCCAAGGGTAAGAACAACCAGAATGCCGTTGCGGATGAGCCTGGTGTCCCGCTCATAACAGCGGCCCACGCGTCTGCGCGATCACCCACTGCACCCTGGGAGAGGTCGTCGTAGAAGTGCATTTGTTGATTTGCATGCTGAGTTGACCCACTTATTGCATCTTACAAATGACCCGACTCAGGTACTGGGGATGGCAGGCTATTAAAGAATTGAGCCTGTGGCAGGCGGGTCAGTTCTCGATGCAAGTAATAGGCGTTCCTGGGTCAAACTTCAGTGCAAATCAATAAGCTCTTATTGCTCGTGCTTGTTCGGGTATGTCAGATCATATTGAGTAACACCGAGTGCCCACTTGATGCCCTCGGTCATGAGCTCGCGAAAACGGGGATCATCCCAGACTTCTTCGCGATGGCCGATGGCATTATTGAACACGCGACCCTTGCCATAATACTTGGCAAACACTTCTGGGAAATCATGGTCCGCGCGCGTTGCCAGTTGTTCCTCCGTCATCCCGGCGGGATCCATGCGCAAAATCACCTCGGCATCGTCGCTGCTGAAATGATCCAGCCAAACGGCGGGCTGGTCGTTGAGCACGAAATGCTCGGCAAACGCATTCGCACCCGGGAATGTGGACGACTCGCGTATGAACTGAAATTCGCCGGTCCGGTATTCACTGGCCATGAATGAGCCAATCATGTCGAGGTAGTCCTGCCAGTCATACCAGGCCACGCTGGCGGCATGACCCAGAATGATTGCCTTGCCATCGTCGTGGACAAAGGACAACAGTGCGCTCTTCTGTTCTTCGTTCAGAGTGCCTTCGCCGCTGGCAAGAACGAAAACTCCGTCAAAGTAGTTCAGGTTTCTGGCGTTGACGCGCCGGCCGCTATAGCGACTGCCCTGGCCCAGGATTTCTTCTTTGGTGATCAATTGTGAATCCGTGCGCAGGATCGTTACCCAAGCCCCGGACTCTCTGCCGAGTTGCTCGATCACACCCATCGCGTGATTGATGGAGTCGTGATGAAAGCCGGTCTGGACATCAGCAATGACCAGCAACTTCTTCATGTCCGGCCAGGGGTCGCCGCCCTGATTCTGTGCCTGAGCTATTGGAATCAACAGCGGCGTGATTGCCAGGCCCATCGCCAGCATGTGCATCAGTTTCATCGTCATTCTCCTTCTGCTCGCCGGCCTGGAAACCAGCCGGGCATCTGATTGTTTATCAATCCGGTAATCTGAAAGCCACGACACTGTCGGACATTCTTGGTGCTTCGGGCGCCCGCCCTATCGACGTGCCGCCCCCGGCGGCAATAACTACGTATTGCCTGCCGTCACTTCCCTGGTAGCTAATTGGCGTTGCATGACCACCGGCAGGCAACTCAGCCTCCCACAATACATCGCCGTTACGTGCATCAAAGGCCCTGAAACGCCGATCGTTGGTCGCCGCGATAAACACAAGGCCCGAGGCAGTCGCCAGGTTGCCACCAAGATTGCGAGTACCCATGTTCCTTGCAATGTCGCCAAGATCCTCGCGGAAGCCCAAGGGGACTCGCCACGCAATTTCCAGCTTGCGCACGTCGACGGCGACCAGTTCACCCCATGGGCCTGCTACACACGGCAGGCGATCGCCCTCGTAGTCGAAGCTGAAGGAAAATCGTTGCCCGCCGCCGGATCCGCGCGTCGGTTGCGCCATTGCCCCGGGCGCTGCGTCCAATGGCCGCGCATTGTCCGGAATCCGTGACCGGGTGACGAATTCGCCGGGCGACGTGGTTGGCAGACTGAAGCGCAGCTGATTCTGCGTGTTGATGAAAAAGTAACCCATCGCGGAGTTGTAGGACCCGCCACCCCAGTTGGGACCGCCTGTGGCCCCCGGCCCGGATACAACGGCGCGATCGCTGAGCGGCAACGCATAAAGTCCTGGCGTCAGCGGCTTGTACTCGTCCCAGATCGCCTGGCAATGCTCTTTCATGCCGGGCACCATGTCCGGAATTTCGTCGCGGGTCATGCTGTTGCGCGCGACCGGTTCGGGCGCTGCAGGGAACGGTTGGCTCGGCCACGGCTCCACTCCCGGAATGTTGCTGCGAGGGGTTGGACGTTCTTCCAGGCCATTCAGCGATTCACCGGTCAGGCGATTGAACAGGAACACGAGGCCGTGCTTGCCGGTCAACAAGAGGGCAGGTACTGCGTTGCCGTCACGCTCGAGGTCCATGAGCACCGCTGGCGTCGGCGCGTCCCAGTCCCACATGTCCTTGTGCGTGATTTGCTGATACCACATCAGCTCACCCGTGGTGGCTTTCAGTGCGACGATGCTGCCGGAAAAGAGTTCCGGACCGCGGTTGCGCGCATTGAGATCACCGAGCGGCGCGTACACGATGCCATTGACCGGGTCCAGCGTCATCGTGGTCCATACATTGGCGCCAGTCACGTCGTAGTTTTCTGCCGGGTCGGGTACCAGGTCGGCGTGCGGCTCTCCTGGCTGCGGTGCCGTGTGGAAAGTCCATGCGAGACGCCCGTCGCGCGCGCTGAAGGCACGCACGTCGCCGCGCGGGCCGGGCGGACCGGCCTCGCCGGGGCGGGCCCCGGCAATGAACAGGTCACCGAAAATGGTCACCGGATTCGGCACGGTGTACTGGTCGCGGCGACTCTCTCCCACGATCTCGGACGCGACCCCGACATAGGCATCGATCACGCCGTCGCGACCGAACCCTGGTGCCAGTGCACCCGTGGTGACGTCCACGGCCATGATGTAGCCGCCGGCGGTCGCAAATATTATGCGCGGAGCGGTTTCCTGGTCGCCGGGCCAATATGCAATACCCCGGCCGTGTATGTTGTAGGGGGATTCGAACTTCCAGACCAGCTCGCCGGTTTCGGGTTTCAATGCGGTAATCGTTGCGCGCACGCCCGCAGCTGCCGGGGAAGCTGGCGTGGAAAAGTACATGACATCGCCTATCAGCAGGGGCGTCACTTCAAAGCGATAGTCGATGCCCTGGTCGCCCATGTCATGCTCACCGGTGCCGTAACGATACGCCCAGGCGAGCTCCAGACCGCCGACATTATCCGGGTTGATCTGGGTCAGTGGCGAAAAATTCTGGTTCAGGGGTCCGCCACCGTAACCGGGCCACTGCGATGCGCCGTTCGGCCGCGCATACTTCGGTTCGCCGCCCACCGGGGTACCGGCCATCACAGTTGCAAAATCCATCGGGTCCTGTCGCGGCGGAAAATGTTCGGCAAGGTAGCGTTGAATGGTCGTGCCGTCGTCACCCGCGATGTAGGCGCCGAGTCCGCGCATTCTGTCGATCGTTTGCGACCAATCGTCAGCGGATCGACCGGTGGCAATAACAAGCCCGAGTGAATGACAGTTACCACAGGTGCTGGTCACAATTTCTTTGCCCTCAGCGTCCGGCAACAAGACGTTGACATCCTGCGCGCCTGCAGAATTGACGGCTGCTGCAGCCAGAGCTGCAAGGAGATAAGCTAACTTGGGCATGTGCATGTCAGTGCTCATTGTCGATTCCGGGTCGTTATTTTCAGGGCAGGCGAAACGCCACGAGGCTGTCCGACATGTGCGGCGCATCGGCCCGGCCCACTGAAGTACCGCCACCCGCTGCGATGACAACATACTGTTTGCCGTCGGCGCCCATGTAACTCACTGGCGTCGCGTGTCCCCCGGCAGGCAAGATGGTATCCCAGAGGACGGTGCCCGTCTGGCCGTCGTAGGCACGAAAATGGGCGTCGTTACTGGCGGCAATGAAGACCAGGCCCGATGCGGTGCTGATGTTTCCGCCGAGGTTCCTGGCGCCGGTTTGCATTCCGGCTGCTCCGAGCTTCGGTGTCACACCGAGCGGCGCCTTCCAGGCGATCTTCTGGTTACGCACGTCGACCGCGACCAGCGCGCCCCAGGGCAACGCGCCACAACTGAGCGTCGTACCGTCCGGCATCGTGAAATCGAAACTGGTCCGGTCGCGTTCGTTGCCGCTGCGCACCGGCCCCTGGATGCGCACCCCTTCCTGGACGTTGATGAAGTAATAACCCAGGTTCGGATTGTAGGAACCGCCGCCCCAGTTCGGGCCGCCCGTCGAACCGGGCACGCGAATGATGGCGCGATCGGTTTGCGGCAGGCCGTACAAGCCTGGATTGATCGGATCGTACCGGTCCCAGAGCATTTCGCAATTTTCTTTCATGCCTGGCACGAGATCGGGAATCTCGTCACGCCTCATGGTGGTCCGGGCCACAGGTTCCGGGGCTGCCGGGAAGGGCTGCACCGGCCAGTAGTCCAGGTCCGGCACGTCGGTGCCGGGTACCTGTCTCAATTCGTAGCCGTTCAGTGATTCTCCGGTCAGCCGATTGAACATGAACACGAGGCCCTGTTTGCCGGTCAACAGGATGGCGGGCACGGTGTTGCCATCGATGTCGAGGTCGAACAGTACGGTCGGTGTTGGCAGATCCCAGTCCCACAGGTCCTTGATCGTGATCTTGCGGTACCAGGCCAGTTCGCCCGTGTCGGCGAGGAGCGCGAGCAGCGTATTGGCAAACGGCTCCGGGCCGTCGACCGGCGTGCCGCGACGCGGTCCGTTGATGTCGCCGGTCGTCGCATAAAGCAGCCCGTTTTCAGGATCCAGTGTCATCGTCGACCAGACGTTGGCGCCTGTCAGATCGGGGACTCCGGCCGGCTGTAATTCGCTGGCGTTCGGCTCACCGGGGCGCGGCAGCGTATGGAAGGTCCATTGCAGGCGGCCGGTGCGAGCACTGAAGGCCCGGATGTCTCCCCGCGGACCGGGAGGGCCGGCTTCGCCGGGGCGAGCACCCGTAATCACGAGGTCTTTATAGATGGTTACCGGATTCGGGATCGTGTATGTGCTGCGCCGCGAGTTGCCGACCACCTCGGATACCACGCCGATGTAGGCATCGATCCGGCCCTGCAGGCCGAAGTCGGCGGCGGGTTCCCCGGTGGTAGCATCGATAGCCAGGATGAGTCCGCCATCGGTTGCGAAGAAGATTCGCGGGGCAGTTTGCTCGTCGCCCGGCCAGTAGGCGATGCCGCGACCATGGATATTGTAGGGGGATGCGTAGCGCCAGAGAACCGCGCCGGTCTCCGGCACCAGCGCGGTAATCGTGGATGGCACGCCCGGGGCATTCGGGGAACTCGGCGTCGAAAGGTACATCACGCCGCCGACCAGCAACGGTGTGACTTCGAAGCGGTAATCGAGCCCGAGGTCGCCCAGATCGTGTTCCCCGGTTCCGTAGTTGAATACCCAGGCAACGCTCAAATCAGCGACATTGTTCTTGTCGATCTGGACGAGCGGGGAGAAATTCTGGTTGTATGGCCCGCCACCGTAAGTCGGCCATTGCCCTTCGGGGATGCCCAAAGTCGTTCGGTCCGGTCCGGTGGAGGCCACTCCTGTGTCCCCGCCTTGGCATGCGGCCAGTACGATGACCACGACTGCAGTTGCAACAACCTTGTGCCAGCGGTCCTGGTGAGCGATGACAGTCCTCATATCTCAAACCCCGCATTGCGCAACGCAGTCTTGTAAAACCTGACGTCACGCGCCAGTAGTGAAATGAAATAGTCCCGTGGCACTTCAAGTTGCCATTTGCCGTAATTAGTGCCGAGCATGTTGAGTCTATCCTCGGATCCGGGTATCGGCGCCGCATACTCGTGGTATACCTCCATCGGCCCGGTGAAGTTCGTGTCGTAAAAAAAATCGAACACATCGGCAAAAGGAACCATGCCGTCGCCCGGCGGCACGAATTGCCTGTCCCAGGGCCACCCGCCGCGTCCGCCAGATTCATCTCTGCGCCACGCCACCACATCCTTCAGGGAAAGTGACTGGATGTACTCCCGGGCCGCACGAGCGATATCGCGCCAGCCGACTCCGGTTCGGGCCATGATATGACCAATGTCGAAATTGATGCCGATGTAGCGGGGATCGCAGTCGCGCATCAACATCCACAGATCCCAACCCACCCCGCCAAGACTTCCCGGGCTGGAATGAGTGTGGAAACAAGCCGTAACGTCGTATCTCGCGTTCAGTTCCTGAAGCGCATCGAGGTTCTGCCGAAACTCGTCAAACTGGTCGGCAAAACTCCGTGAGTAATCGTAGCGCGGTGTCCCCGCGCGGTAGCGGCCTATGCCAAGTGATGCGAAGGTCTCGAGCATCGGTTCGATATGCGGCTCGCCTGCATCACCGATTCGAGTGATGATCATAGGCACTGCCAGGCCCGCCTCGCGGGTGGCCGACACGATAGCGGGCAGTTCGCGAGCAACGTTTTGTGGCTCAACGTGGGCGCCGCCACGCACCGACCAGATAATTCCGGGATACCCGGTCTCTATTGCAACTTCGATGCCCTCCTGCCAACCGGTCCACTGCAGGTGCCTCGAAACGATCGCGAGATACGCTCGATGCGTGCGTTCTTGTTGCGCCCTGGAGCCTGCAGTGGCGAGCGCAGCCGGCGCGGCCGCCATGGCCTGCAACACGGTTCGTCGTGATACGGCATCAAAGAATGGAGCAGCGCTGTGCGACACGTTCTTTGTCTGTTGCATAGCAGTCCTGGTGTTCATGCATTCCCCGTTATTCGAATAATTGCACATGAGCTGGTTTCAGTTCTCTACGTTGGTCGCCGTCTCTGCGCCCGCGCCGCAGGCAAACAACGCGTGGAAGGACTGCATGGCCGCGGCGGCCACGGCCGCCGGGTCCTGCAGTTTATACTCGTCATTGAAAACTTCGATGCTGAAATAGCCCGTGTAGCCGCGATCGGTAAGTCGCCGAACGACATCCGCAACCGGCCATTCTCCGTCAGCGGGGAAAAGCCTGTGGTGCCTGGCAATCTCGATGGGCGGCAACGGCATCGCGATGGCGTTGCTCAACTGCACCAGCAACAGCTTGTCGATCGGGATATCGTCGAGTACGTCGAGCGGTGTACGCCGGCTGAATAAGTGAAACACGTCCAGAACAATCCCGAAGCCGGCGTGATCGACGGCATTTACCAGTTTACACGCCGCGGCATAGTCATTGATCCATTGACTCCATGCGAGCGGTTCGAATCCCACCCGTATGTTCCTGGATTCTGCGAGATCCGCGAGCTGTCGAAGATCGTCGATTTGCGCAGCCCAAACCCCCGAACTGCCGGGATTGGTGTTGGCGCATAACAGCAAAGTCGGAGCGCCAAGCACCTGCATGACATCCATCAGGCTGGCCGCTTCGTCCATCTTCGCCTGCCTGGCCGCACCACTGCCCTCGAAATCACGCAACAGCTGAAACGTCGGTACCTGCAAGCCGGCCTGCGCAAGCATTGATGCCGCAGCTGCTGCTCCGCCCGGCAGGTTCTCGATGTCCGCATTCCACACTTCCAGTCCGACAAAGCCGGCCATGCGCGCCGCATTTGCAATCATTGGCAGGGGCGCGGAAAAGGTTGCGGTATTGGCCGCAACGAGCACAGAGCTAGCCGACATCCGCTTTCACCAGGAATGCGCAGACGGCGCCGAGCACAGTGGGTACCGCAAACACCAGGAAAATGACGGACAATGGAAAATCTGCCTCAATTAACACGCCCCCGGCGAGCGGGCCGAGTACTGCTCCGGCACGGCCCACGCCCATGGCCCAGCCGACTCCCGTGCTCCGCACCTCGGCCGGATAAAGCTGTGTTGCAAGCGGATAGATGCCGTTAAATCCGCCCATTTGCAAAAAGCCGATGATGAAGGCGACCAGCAAGGTGATCGGCAGGCTGAAACGAAATACCCCATAGAACACCATGGCTGCCGCTGCAGCGACCAGGAATGTCAGGATCGTCGGTTGCAACCTGAGACGGGCGGTGATCAGTCCGAGAGAGACCGTGCCCACGAATGCGCCAGCGTTGAAAACTGTTCCCACATAAATTGCGGCGGTCGAATCGTGGCCGGCCATCGACGCCAGCTTGGGAATCCAGCTTATCGTGAACCAGAGTGCGGCGTAACCGAAAACCATCGCGAGCCAAAGCAACACCGTGCTCATCGCCCGCCCGTCGACGAAAAGGCCGGCAACGCCAAGCGCCGAAGGCGCCTTGTCGGGCTCCGGTAATACGGTGACAGGTGGACGATTCAGGCGAACCAAAATTGCGTTCAGTCGTTGCAACGCGTTGTGCGGCCGTCGTTTTGTAAGAAATTGCATCGACTCGGGCAAATAAAACCAGAGTATTGGCAGCATGGTGGCGGAAATTCCGCCCGCTCCCGCCAGCGTCGCTTTCCAGCCGAACTGGGGAATGGACCAGGCGGAAATAAAGCCCGTGATGATTGCGCCCAGCGGATAACCGGCGTACAGCAGGCCCACAGCGAAGTTTCGGTATTTCGGCGGGGCAAATTCAGCGACCAGTGCCGCCATACTCGCCAGTACGGTTCCAATCCCGAGACCGACGAGAAAGCGCAATGTCATCAGCTGCGGAATGTTGGCAACCAGGCCGCTCAATAGCATTGCGGCCGTGGACGTAGCTAGCGCTGCAATAATGATGCGACGTCGACCGAAGTAGTCAGCCAGTTGGGCCAGGCCAATGCCGCCCACTGCCATACCGAGTATGCTGATGCTGAACACGACGCCCAGCTGATCCGACCGGATTCCCCAGTCTTGCTGCAACGCCGGCGCTATGTAGGACATAAGTAGAACGTCCATGCCGTCGATCATGTTCACGACGCAGCATAAGCCGACGACGATCAGCTGGGTGCGCGACCAGCGATTAAGAAGTACCGGCAGGTGCTCCGGATGGCCTGCATCGTTTGCCGTCCGCGAATGGACGCCGGTCGCCGCGTTGCTCACGAATCGTTAGTCTTTGCGGAGGCCGTGAATTTCGATGGTACGGAATTCGGTAACGCCGGAACCGATCTGCAACCCGACATAGCCACCGCTTTCCAGGTTGGCGACATTGTCTCCTTCGGCCACGAGCACGCCATTGAGCGTTACGCCGACGCGGCCTCCGTCAACATCAACGACGACGGTCTGCCACTCCCTGTCGCCGCGGTAGGCGTCGAGCACCATGCCGGTATCGACACTAGCTCGCCCACCCGCTGTCCCGTGGCTCAGTAGCGTACCAAACCAGCGAGGATCTCCGGCTGCCCCTGTCGGTGGCGGCACGCGCTGGGAAAGTATCTGTGCCTCATCGGTATTCTGCGGCCATCCCGACGCGTCGGTCGTATCACCATACGCCCTGAGGAACACGCCAGAGTCCGCACTGCCTTCCGGAAAGCGAAACTCGGCACTCAGGGTGTAGCTGGTATACATGTGTTCGGTTCTCAGCCAACCACCGCTTCCCTGGAGTCGAAGCAGTCCGTCGTGAATGGTCATGTTGTCGGCGTATGCAGGATCGGCCAGACTCAATTCGCCAAGCTCACCGTCTTTGAACAGCGGCACAATCGTATTTGGCGTCCAGGTGTCCTTTGCATGTTCCATGATTCGGACGTTGCGGATCTCAGTGATGCCGTCCTCGATCTGGAAGCCTACATGCCCGTCCGGATGCGCAACGTTGTAGGCTGTGCTCAGCCACTCGCCGTTGAGTTTTGTCCAGATTCGGTTGCCATGAGCGATGACCGTGACCGAGTTCCACTCACCGGTCGTTCGATAGGCGCGCTGTGCCGCCCCGATGTCGAAACGAAATTTTCCGGCCGGTGCTCCGGGCTGAAGCGCCAGGACGGCGCCGTTCTTGGCGAAACCGCCTCTGCGAACCTGGTCCCACAGTTCCATCTCGAAACCGCGCCCGGGCCAGTTCCGACCAGAAATTGATACTTCCGGACTGCGAAGAATCAAGCCGTTATTGGCCGCGGGACTGCGCCCGTACATCTCATCATTGGCGAGAAAACGGATTTCAAACTGAATCGTAAAGTCCGCGTACTTGCGGTCGGTGCGTAGCCAGCCACCGTCCGTGGAGCCGAAAATCCGCACTACGTCATCGTGTATCTGCACGTATTCGGACTGGCTTCCCGGATCGACAACCAGTCCGTCGCCCGGGAACAGGACTCGCCAATGATCGGCGGCCGGCTCCTGAGCCAGTGCTGCCACAGACACTGCGGCAAGCAAGATCACGGCGCCCGGAAGTGTTGTGGCGCGCCAGCGTGTAATGTGCTGATCGATTGGTGCCTGGTTGCATTGACGACTATCGGTGACTTGCCCCATTACTGCTCCTTTCTGGCGCTTGCCGCGATGGGGCCGCGCCTCCTATCATACGTGCCATGTCAGTGTACTGACTGGTTAGTGTAGTGCAAACAGCGCCGGCGCCGCCACGTTTTGCTCCAGGCCGGCTGTTTGCATTCCAAAACCAGTCGCTCGAAATCGAGGTGTAGTCATGTCACGAAATTTGAACACGATAATCGGAATGGTGCTCGCTGCCGGAGTCATGCTTGCTGCGGCACCGGCTCCCGGCCAATCACAACGAGCCGCGGGCCTGGCCCACATCGAGGCCGCCAGGCACGCCGCCAAGTATGACAATGCGGTCCTCTTTGACCACACCTGTGCGCGACTGCTTGTCGGTGCAGATTTGCCGTTCGGCCGGATTCCGCGACCCATCGACGACAGGGATCCTGCCAATTACAAAACGGATCCTGTGAGAGTGTTCGACAACCTGTACTACGTGGGCGAAAAGTTGCAGTGGGGTGCCACGCCGTCGGCCTGGGCCGTGGTCACGTCGGAAGGGATTATCCTCATCGACACCATGTTCGAGGATTCTATGCATGACCTCATTCTCGGCGGATTCGAAAAACTGGGTCTCGACCCGGCGGACATCAAGACCATTCTTCTCACACACGGGCACTCCGATCATGTGGGCGGCGCCAGGTACCTGCAGGAAAACTACCATCCGAAAGTGATCATGGGAGGCCCTGACTGGGACCAGATGGAGCAAAGTGAGCGCTTCAGGGGGCCAAAGCCTGCGCGCGACGCGTCGGCAGTCGATGGCCAGAAGCTCACACTCGGCGATACCACGATTTCGATCTTTCTGACGCCCGGACATACGCCAGGCACAATTTCCTTGCTGATTCCTGTGACGGACAACGGTACTCCGCATCTCGCCGCTTTGTGGGGAGGCACAGGGATGCAATACGATGCGGCGGAGTACAGCAAGCAGGCGGCACGCTTTCGCGGCATCGTCGCCGAGGCTGGCGCCGACGTCATCCTCTCGACGCATCCTCAGCTGGACAACTCGGACGTCAAGTTACCGCTGGTTAAAAAGCGCAGGAGCGGCGATCCCAATCCTTACGTCGTCGGCAACCAGGTTGTAGAGGATTACCTGACCGTCGCCCACGAATGCGCTGCCGCCGCTACCCTCATGCCGGATGAGTACGCAGCATACCTGGGTCGATAACAAGAGCAGAGGAACCGCATCATGCGAAACCCGTCCGGATACATTTGGGTCACGACGTTGATCAGCATGGTTGCCTGCGCACAGGAATCGCCGACACGCGGATTCGCCTCCCTGTTCGATGGCCGCACCCTGCAGAACTGGTCAGTCGATGACGCCCGGTATGCCGCGAATTTTTCGGTGCGCGATGGGCTGTTGCACGTGGAAGGGGAAGGCGGTTGGTTGCGATCGGCAAGAAAGTACACTGATTTCACATTGCGCATGGAATTTCGCTACCTGACGGAAGATCCGGGTCGAGGTCGCGTGGGTGTGAGCGGAATCTTTTTGCGGACTCCTGCAGATTCCAGCTACGACTCCGGGTGGCCGGACAACAGCCTAGAAGTGCAGCTGGCGAATCGGCAGGGCCACCGCCCGGCCATTCCCGGGGACGCGCGCTGGGGAGGGGCAGTGCTGCGCCACGGAAATCCGGGCGGGCCGACGTCTTTTGACACCGGCACTGCATTGCAGGCATATGGCCCGACCGGCGCATGGCAGACTCTGGAAATTCAGGCCATTGGCGATGCCGTGCACGTGACACTCAACGACCACTACCTGGGTGTTGCATCAGCGGGCGGCAGTAGCGAAGGCTACATCGGCATCCAGGCTGAAACCGGCGGCATCGAATTTCGATCAATCGACATCAATGAGGGCGTCGAGGGCTTGTCGAGTTCTGGCTCGAACGGTTTCATTCCGCTGTTCGATGGCGCAACTCTGAATGGCTGGAGGATGGAGAATCCCGCGGGCGCCGGATTTGACGTTGCAGGCGGTGCAATCGTAGTCCGCGGTCGCCCATCGGAAGGAGAGCGCGGCGAGCAGAATTGCAGTGGTGGGCTCTGGACCGATAAGGCCTATGGCGACTTCACGCTACGCTACCAGGCGCGGTTCGAAACCAACGCTTCGGTTGGTGGATTTTTCGTACGCAGTCCTTACCCGGGCAGCGGCCCCGGGTGGAACCAGGTGGAGACGCGGGCCATGGAAGATAAGCTTTTGCCCTGGAACGGCATCCTCATGCGTGGCGGAGAGGTTCAGCAGGGCAACACGATGTTTGACTACCGCGCTGCGCGTCTTGCCTATGCGGCAACGGCGGACTGGACTGAAGATTGGGTCAACTACGAAGTTCAGGCCAAAGGATCCCGCATCACTGTTTGGGTCAACGGATTCCTGCTGAGCCAGGCCGACGACGTCGCTCCGCTGGAGGGTTACTTTGGCATCCAGTGCGAGCGAGAAACGGTCGAGTATCGGAACATCGAGATTCGAGAGAACTATCCGTAGGCGTTACAACGCTCGAATACCGGACGACTGCAGCGGCCATCGGTATTACGGTGATTTCGGCTGCAGTTCCATTTGCAGCAGGCATCCAAGCTTCGGCGAAAGATTCCGGAGTCAATAACAGCTGGCGCATCAAGCGCCAGCTGTTTTTTCTTTCACAGCAACTGTCGAGCAATGGCTTGTGATTCGCGCCGCACTAGTTGTTCGGCGCACCGTCACTGATCCACTGCCGAACCATGTCGATGGTTGCCTGATCGAGGAATGGTCCGCCTTGTGGCATACGATTTAACACGATATTTGGTCCGCCCTCGAGCTTGCGAATCAGGTAGCTGTTATCCGGATTACCTGGCTCCACACGATCGAGCGCCACCTGCAGGCTCGCAACGTTCACGAGTGCGTTGAAACTGGCGTTGGCGTTCGACAGATTCATGCCTGACGGCAGCACATTGCCTGTTGGGCCGGAGTGGCAGCCTGAGCAAACCGGGGTGAAAACACTGGCCTGAATCTGCGCCAGGGTGACGGCCGCCGCATTTTGCACCGTTACAATGACATCGGCGGACACGCCAATATTGCCTGTTGCGTCCTCGGCTTCGGCGGTCAAGGTAACGTCACCGTTGGCGGCTGTGGTCGTGACCCAGTCGAGCGAATATGGAGCGGTTGAATCGCTGCCGATGACTGCGCCATTGACCAGGAAGCGCACCAGGCTCACACCCTGGTTATCGCTGGCATCGGCCGTCAGCGTTACTGTGCCGCTCACGGGGGAGCCGGGCGAGGCCAGGGTAACGGTGGGCTCGATATTATCGAAATCGGCCGCGTCGGGCGGAATGATCTGGCCGCGGATTTCGCCGCCCGGATTCGTCGGTGTGTGTACATTGACGTACAGCCCACCGGCCTTGTAGTCGCCAAGGGAGGCTGCATCGAGCGCTGCGCTGGCCGACCAGTGGCCGAGATTGCCGGCATCCTGTGTCAGCGGCACGAGCACCGGGCCATTCTGTCCCGCGGCAGCCGTGTGAATATGAGATGCGGTCGCCTGGTCGACACCGGTCGCCCGAACGTGCAGTGTCAGCACGCCCGTGTCGCGATTCATGGTACTCGCGGCGATGCCGGTAGCGGCGGTCGCGACTGCCGGCACTTCCTCGGCGCCGCTCATGCCGGTGAACAACACTTCCACCGGTGGTGGCGCAATCTGGCCGCGAATTTCGCCGCCGGGAAAAGCCGGCGTGTGCAGATTGACGTAGAGCTGCCCGTCCTGATAACTCATCATGCGGGCCGCGTCCAGTTGTGCGCCCACAACCGACCAGTGACCCGGATTGCCGGCATCTTTGCTCAGCCCAATCTGTACGCCGCCGTTGGTGCCTGCAAATCCAAGGTGAATGTGCGATGCCGTCGCATCGTCCACGCCGGTCGCGTTGACGTGCAGTGTGATGGTGCCGGTTGCAAGATCGACGGTGCTGGCAGCGATCGCACTTGCAGCGCTGGCGTTTGCCGGCACTTCCTGGCCGCCGCTCATGCCAGTGAACAGCACCTCGATCGGCGACGGTATTACCTGGCCGCGAATTTCGCCGCCCGGATAAGCCGGTGTATGTACATTGACGTAGTATTGCCCCGCGCCCAGGGCGGCGAGTTGTGCTGCGTTGACAGGCGCATTTACGGCCGACCAGCGCGCGACGTTGGCAGGATCCTGCGTCAGCCCGATCGTGACGCCGCCATTGGTCCCTGCGTAGCCGTCATGCAAATGGGCCGCGGTAGCATCATCGACACCGACGGTGTTGATGTGCGCGACGACCGTGCCGGCGGCGGGGTCGGCGGTGACGGCGTAAGTGCCGCTGGCCGATGTGGCGATCGCGGGTACTCGCTGGCTGCCGTCGAGCAGGCCGGTCGCGAAAACGATGCCCTCCGGAATTACCTGGCCGCGAATCGCGCCGCCCGGGTGCGCAGGGTTATGCACATTGATGTACGTACCACCGGCAAGTATCGCCGTTAATTGTGCGGCACTGAGGACTTGCTGCTCGACGAACCAGTGTGCAGGATTGCCGCCATCCTGGGTGAGGCCGATTGCGACGGGTCCGTTCACGCCGCCAAACGCGCTGTGCAAGTGTGCAGCGGACGCATCAGCGAGGTTGCGGGTATTCACATGCACGGTCAGTGACAGGCCCGCTTCATCCAGTGTCAATGTCGCGAGACCGTCGGCGTTCGAATCGAAGCGCGGCACTTCCTGCGCGCTCGACAATTCGGCAAAGAGCACCACTATCCCCTCGGGCAGCAACTGCCCACGAATTTCACCACCGGGGTAGGCCGGGCTGTGTACATTGACGTACAGCTGGCCGTTGTCAAAGGCTGTTAAGCCTGCGGCGTTCAGCACGGCGCCTTCGACGGACCAGTGTCCGGGATTGCCCGCATCTTTGACGAGACCGACCAGCACCGGTCCGTTTGCGCCGGCGTAGGCCTGGTGCACGTGCGCCTGGGTGGCATCATCTAGCCCGTTGACCTGGGCGTGTACAACGATCGCGCCGCCTGCCGTATCAAGCGTCACTGCGGCTCGTCCGCTGGCAAGTGTATCGATTTGCGGCACCCTGTTTGCGCCATTGAGATCGCTAAAGCGCAGCACGAAACCGTCAGGCAGTATCTGGCCGCGGATTTCGCCTGCAGGTGACGTGGCCGAGTGCACATTGACGTACAGGGCACCGGCCAGCAGCCGCTCGACGCCGGCCGCATCCAGCATTGCGCCGCCGGCCACGGCAAATAAATTCGGGTCGACGGCGTCCTGCGCGAGCGGAATCAGCACCGGGCCATTCGTGCCGGCAAAGGCATTGTGGATATGGGCTGCTGTCGCGGTCATACCGCTGGTGGTTACGGCGCCTTGCACCGCACCGCTGGCGACGTTAATGGTCAGGTTAGCCTGCGCGGTTGCTGTCGAGCCGGACACCGGCATCTCTTCGTCGCCGCTCAAGGAGACGGCGAATACCAGCACGTTCTGTACGGTCACAATCGCTGCGGCCGAGGTGCCGATGTTACCCGCAGCGTCTTGCGCCTCGGCAGTCAAGGTGTGATCGCCTTCGGTCGCGGCCGAGGTGTCCCATGCGATGCTGTACGGGGCCGTGGTGTCGGTGCCGAGCAGCACTCCGTCGACGAAAAATCGCACGGCCGTCACGCCAACGCTGTCGGTCGCGGTTACGGTCAGGGTCACGGTGCGATTGACGTTGGCAGCAGGCGCCTGCACCGCGTTGACCACCGGGGCCGTGGTGTCGACAGGCGGTGTTGGCGGCTTCTTACCGCCGGAGTTGCCGCCGCCACAAGCCGCCAGCAAGAGCAATGTGAAGACGGCCAGTACTTTATGCGACAAACTGCGTTGGATGGTCATAGGATAATCCCCCGGGGCTTTCGGATTGTGAGCTGCAATTGCGCAGGTTCGTTTACCCGGTAAGTAAGCGTTGCGCGGAAAATGGTTCAAAAGAACCCGTGCAGCTCGATAAAAAATACGCGTCGGTTCTGTGGTGCGGACTGCGGTACGCCGTCATACAGACGGTAGCCCACTCTTGCCTGGACAAACTGCACAGGCGAGTGCTCCCAGACCAGGCTGTAGCGCACCTGGTGGTCTTCCCTGACATCGCCATCCGGATCGAGATAGTCGTAGCTGAATTTCAGGTTGCTGCCGGCGCGCAGCGACCAGTTCGCTTCCAGGAAAGCTGCAATCGCGTCGATAGTCAGGCCGGGGGATATGTCATCGTTGATTCTGTCGATCTCCGCCAGCCAGGCAACAGGACCGGTTTTCAGACCGGCGAATAATCCGAGCATGGCGCGATCTCCGGCATCGTCATCATTGACGTTGGCGCTGACACCGACCCGCCAGTTTGACCGCACATGGCTGGTTACCAGGCTGACCTGGCGATCCGACGCGTCATCACCGTCACCACGGGTTACAGACGCGATTGCGGACCAGGGCCCGGCAACATAGCCGCCTTGTACGCCGCGGCCGGTGTTGGCGAAATTGATGCCCGATGCCTGTCGCACAAAGGCGGTGTCGTCCTGCAGGCGCAGCCCATAGGGCAGATAGAATTCGCCGCCGGCCACGAACCATTTGGTGTTCTTGCTGTTCAGGCGAAGGTAGAGCTCGCGATTCTCGAGACCGTCCGGAGAAAATTGCTCGTCGACGTAGATGGACAGCCTGTTGGGCACGATGAACGCTTCGACATAGAAAGTGCCGCGCCCAAACTCCGTGTCGGCGGTGCTATCGCGTTGCGGCATGTCGACGTCCTCGAAACTGGCACGCAGGTCACCGCCGACAGAGAGCCATTTTGCAAGTTCACCGGTCCAGAACTTGCCATCGCCGAGTCGGCGGGCAGGCAGTTCCGACTGTGCGAATACATTGCCGTATGCGGTGCGCTTGCCGCCACCGGCGGGATTGCTGTGACACATTGAACACTGCAAACCTTTTTGCACGGCCAGGTAGGGTTCCGCCAGTGCGCACTCTGCAGCCGCGAGCAATGCAAGTGTCGCAACAAGCAGCGACAGGAATTTGGCAGCTTTCATCTAGCGATTCGCTCCATTGGCGATCCAGTCGCGCAGGTCGTTGATCAATGCCTGGTCCAGCATTCCGCCGCCAAGTGGCATCCTTGCGCCGCTCGCCGCAGTGCCTTCGATCTTCTGCACCAGGTAGCTGTTGTCCGCGTCGCCGGCCGAGACTCTGGACAACGCAGGCTGCTGCAGGCTCGCAACGCCAACCAGGCTCGCAAAACTGGCGTCGGCCGAGCTCAAGTCCATGCCGGTGGGCAGGGTATTGCCGGTCGGCCCGGTATGACATCCGGACACGGCGCAGCTTGGCGTGAAGACACTTGCCTGCAATGCGTCCAGCGTTGCAGCGCTGATTGGCACTGCGACCGAAAACTGCGCCTCGAAATCACCGCCTTCGATGTCGTTACCGGATGGCAACACTCCGGAAAACTCGCCATCCAGTGCATTGGCATCGAGATCCATGATGAATGATGCCCCCGAGCCGAGCAGGCGCACCCGGTAGGTATCGTTGGCCAGTGCGACTCCGGTCAAATCCAACGTTGCGCTGGTCGCCGTGGTCGTAATACGGCTCGCATTGATGCTGGATTCGTTGCCGTCACCGAACGTCGTGTCGCCGCCGCTCGCCTCGAGCAGGAATGTCATGTCACTGACCGTCGAGACATCGAGTTCGCGATCGAACATGGCCACGATGCTGGTTGGTGCCACCGTGAGTGTGGAACCGGGATCAGGCAACAGCGACGTTACCCGGATCGGTTTCGCCGACGGGAGCCGGTCGTCGATCGCGCCGTCGCTGATCCACTGACGCACGACATTGATCGAAGCCTGATCCAGCGCCGGCGCGCCCAGTGGCATTTGTGCGCCGACCGAGGCGGTTCCTTCCAGCTTCCTGATCAGGTAGCTGCTGTCCGGGTCACCGGGCGCAACGCGCAATGTCGAAGGGGATTCCGCACTGGGTATGCCAACGAGCATGCCATAGCTGTTGGCGCCATCGAGCCGCAATCCCTGGGGTGCGCTGGCACCCAGATGGCATCCGGTTGTCGCACAGTTGGGTGTGAACACGTTTGCCTGTATTGCGGTGAATTTCGGATCGAAGGCCCCGGGCGGCGCTATCGGCGGCAGGCCGCTGCCATCGCCGCCGCTGCAAGCAGCGACGAACAGCGCGAGGAACGGGAACACAGGGGCAAAGCTGCTGTGGCTGGGTTGTGATGGCTTCAATTCGGGCTCACTATGATTGCTATGGCATGTCGTGCGGATATGAGCGGTATGTAGGCTTTGCGAGGCATAAGGTTCACGGGCGGCAAAATGAACCTTTACGACAGATACCGACACCTACCGATACTGGCAGGCTGATTCGATGGCAGATGGTGCAGGACTGGTGCAGATTTGACCCCGGTTAGGACAATCAAGTCCGGAAGCGACAAGGGCGCCGCGGAAATGTCGCTGTTGCGGCGCGTCGCGGGCGGCGATCGAGAGGCTTTTGGAACACTATTTGAGAATTATTACCCGCGCGTGTTTGCATTCCTGTTCCGCTTGACCCGATCGCACGGCGTGGCAGAGGAACTGGCAAATGATGTTTTGCTGACAGTCTGGACGGATGCCGGGCGATTCCGCGGCGAATCGAGAGTATCGACCTGGATATTTGGCATCGCCTATCGACAGGGACTGACCCACCTTAGAAAGCGCAGCTTGAAGCTGGTTTCGATTAGGGAAGATGACGCCCTGGCTGACGCGAGTGATATGCAGTTCGAGCGCGAGGACTGGGTTCGGCAGGGCATTGACGCACTACCGCCGAAGCAAAAACTGACCGTGATGCTGGTGTACTACCTGGGTCTGTCGTGCGAAGAGACCGCAAGTGTGAGTGGTGTGCCTCTTAGTACGGTCAAGACGCGGATGTTTCACGCGCGCAAGAAAATGAAGGAATTTCTGACCGCAAGCGGTGTCCCTGCAGAATGGCGAAAGGACGATACCAATGACTAAGCCTGCTCAAGACCGGAGTTGCAAGGCAACCCGGGAAAATATTCCGTGGTATGTGAATGGTACGCTGTCGAACCCGGCGGCTGCCGAGATTCTCCACCATGTCAGGGACTGTAGCGAATGCCGGGCCGATCTTGACCTGCACGCGGACATGTGCGCTGCGGTGCGCAGTCAGGAGCTAATGCCGATAATACCGGCAACCCGGCCGGAAGCCATCCTTGACAAGCGCTTTGGCGCCGACCGACAGGCCCGTTCGCCAACGCATTCCTTACGCATCATGGCTGCTGCGGCCAGCGTCGCGATTATCGGCCTGGCATTGTTGCTGCATCTGTACGAGAGAAAAGACACAGAGACTGGCAACCAGTTGTTTCAGACTGCGACCTCGGCGGGTACGTCTGACGGCATAGACTACGTTTTGCAGCTACAGCTCGATGCAGGCATGACCCCTGCCGACGCCGCACAAATAACGTCACAGCTTGCAGGCGTGACGAGGTGGACAGTCAACGAAAACGGATCGTACGAGGTGCATGTGCGACTTGCCGCGGCCTCGTTGCAGGACTTGCAGGAATATGAGAGTCACGCAGAGACAATACGGGGAGTACAATCGGCGAAGTTCACAGCGCTCCAGCTACCGATCAGGTAAGTATCATGTGGAAGCTCAGCATTGCGCTCGCAACGATGTTCTTCGGCTGTGCGGCCATCGCCGCTCCGGAGCAAACGCCCGATGCAGCGCGCGACATACTGGTCACGTTTAGTAACGGTGCAGCAGAATCGACGAGTGCCGGGTTGGGGCCGCCGTACATGCGTCGCAAGCGCTACACAATCTCGCGGCAGGCGCGCCAGGATGCCGCCGCAGTCGCGGCAGAATACTCTCTTACGGAAATCGACCACTGGCCGATTCAGTCCCTTGCCGTTTACTGTTTTGTGTACCGCGTGCCGGAGGGCACGGATCGGCAAAGCATCATAGCGAGATTGAATGCTGACCCTCGCATCGAGTCTGCGCAGCCACTGCAGATTTTCGAGGTCAGCACTGAGCGGCAGGACACGTTGGAGCAGTCCTACGACGATGCTTATGCGAACCTGCAGTATGGGTTGGATATTCTGCACGTTGCTGCAGCACACAGGACCACACGTGGCGCCGGTGTTCGCGTCGTAATCATTGATAGCGACGCCGACAGGGATCACGAGGACCTGCGAGGCCAGATCAAACGCATTCGTGAGTTTTCCGGCAAAGGCCAGGTGGCGGACCGAAACCATGGCACCGCCGTTGCCAGCATTATTGGTGCACGCTCGAATAATTCTTTGGGAATAGTAGGCGTAGCACCGGAGGCAACGCTGGAGGTGTATGTATCGTGCTGGAGTGCCGGCACGGGGAACGCTGCGATATGCGATACGTTTTCACTATCCAAGGCCCTTGATGCGGTGTTGGAAAATCCACCGCATGTCCTAAACCTGAGTTTGACCGGACCATATGACCCATTACTGGAGCGCTTGCTGCAGAAAGTTTTTGCTGCAGGCGTGGTGGTAATAGCGGCCGGGTCGGCCGGCGCTAACCTGCAAAACAGCTTTCCGTCCAACATGCAGCAGGTAATAGGCGTAGATGCAACGCCGACCGAATCCTGGACCAACGGCAAATCGAACGACACGCTGTTTGCGCCTGGCGATCGCATACTTGTTGCACTGCCAAGCGACCGCTACGACTTTCGGTCAGGCAGCTCGCTGGCCGCCGCGCACGTGAGCGGTGTCGTTGCGCTGGTGCTTGCGGTCGCACCGCATAGCTCGTCCGACGCGATAAGCAGTATTTTGCTGCAATCGCAAAGCACGTCCGCGGGATCAATCGTGTCCATCAACGCGTGTGTGGCGCTTTACCTCACCGGATCAGCGCAAAACTGCAACGACTGACCGCAGCGACTAGAACGGAATTTGTATCTTCAGAACGAGGCGCGCTTGCGCATTGTCCGGTGTGCTGATGATCGGCACCCACGTACTACTGTCGTGTACACGCAAATCGATCGCCGCCCATTTCAGTGTGGCGGTGACGCCCAGTTGCCAGTACAGGTAGGAACTGCCGGTGAGGCTTGATGTATCGTAATGCCCGGCACCGCCGCCGAAGGCCCAGACGCTGTTCAGAGGGAATTCGGCATAAAGATCAATATTTGTTGTGGAATAACCGCTGTGATACAGGTCCGGAGAATAAGCGACATCCAGCCAGACTCGATCGTCAAAACTTCCGCCCAATGAATACTCGACGTAATCGTAGTTGAAGTTCCCCGTCTGTCCCGGATAGTCGTAAGCAACCACGCTGGCGGATATTTGCCACCTGTCCGACAGGTCGAATGTTCGGCCCAGGTAGTAATTGAGCTCCAGGTCACGCTGGCGCGTGGGTCCGTTACTGATATCGACCGTCGAGCCCCAGCTGCCAACATAAAAACCGTTCTCGAAGCTGAGTTCCAGACCCAGTTGCAGCGCGCCGTCGCCATCAGTCTGTGAAACACCGCGTTTCACGTAGTCAGTAGCCAGGGCCAGGTAGCCGCCAAATTCGGCGGCCAGGCACTGTTGGCCAGTGAGCAACAGGAGAGTGACAAGAATTCTATGCATGCCGCATGATTTCACATGCATGTCGATTTGGCTAAGAAAGTCGGTGCTTGCGGCGAATTCGGTCAAGCCCTTACATACTTGTTGAACCAGTCGATGGTGCGTGTCCAGGCTTCGGTCGCTGCCGCCTCGTTGTAGCGTTCAGGCGTCGCATCATTGAAAAAGCCGTGCACGGCGTTGGCGTATATGTGGCCCTCGTACGTTACGTTTGCGTCCCTCAACGCCTGGTCGTAGGCCTGCCATCTTTCGATATGTCCGGTGTCAAGTGCTCCATGATGCACGAGGACCGCCGCCCTGATCTTTGGCACGTCCTCGATTGGTGGCGGCCCGCCGTAGAAGGGTGCTGCGGCAGCGAGTTCCTCGCCCAGTCGTACGGCCATCTGGTTTGAAATGCCGCCACCGAAGCAAAAGCCAGTAATGCCGATCTTGCCGCTACAATCCTGCCGATTCTTGAGCCACAAGGCGCTGGCCACCATGTCTTCAAATACCTTGGCCCTGTCCAGCTGGCTGAACAGCTGACCACCCTGGTAATCGTCGGCCGGATAGCCGCCGACCGAAGTGAGCCCGTCCGGCGCAAACGCCATGAAATTGGCCAGCGCGAACCTGCGGGCGACATCTTCAGTGTGCGGATTGAGGCCGCGATTTTCGTGCACCACGACGATGCCCGGAAGTTTGGCCGGCGTTTCGCTGCGACTGTCGGCACTGAACGGGCGCACCAGGTAGCCCTTGATGAAGCCGTGACCCTGCGGTGACGGCAGCGTGACATAGCTGGCCGTGATGCGTTCGTCGTCCCGCGAAATCTGCTGCCCCATTGCGTAATCGGGCATCAGTGCCTGCACGATGGTACCGGCCGTCAGACCCAGGACCGCATATTTTTTCGCACCTTCGAGGAAGTCCCGGCGGCTGATTTCGCCGTGAATGTAGTCGTTATAGAGTCCAATTGCTTCGGGCGGAACGGTGCGTCGTTCCTTGGATGACATGGCACATCTCCTCGTGCGGTTGCTTGAGTGGGCAAGAGTAGCATCAGAATCCGGCCGGTCCAAAAAGTCAGGAAGCGGCAATGGCTACTGCATTAACACCCTGAAAATAAAGGTTACGGACGGCGACCCGGCCCCGGCATTGGCCGCAAATTCGCCGGTCGGGTTGATCTCAACATGCGTTACGGATGGATCGCATCCGGAGGCATCTGGTGTTGGTGTGTAGCTATAGCTAAGTCCGCCGTCATTCGAGAACGCAATGTCGTCGAGCAAACTGCCTAGCGAGATGAACGAATAGTTGAGGTTGCTTCCCGGCGACCCGTCAACGAAGGAGACCGGTCCGGACCCGGCGCCGGCAATATCGGTCACAATCATGCAGCCATCGTTCGGGATGGAATCAACTATGACGGCGGCATCCGCATCCACGGTTCCTGCTCCCTCGTTGGCAACCATGATTGCATACGCAACGACGCTACCCGGAATCGCCCTGGGGTTTGTTGTCAGATTAACCGGATCCGAGAGCGTCGTCACATTCTTGCTCACCACCAGGCGAGGTCCTGGAAGTGCGGCAATCGTGTCGGTCACCGCATCGTTCGCCAGTGGCTGAAAATCCGACGCCGCCGTGCTCACGACCGTTGCGCTCTCGCCAGCTGCGGCGGTTGCTGGAACACCATAGGCGACGAGTACGGTTATCGATGCGCCCGGCGCGATCGGCGCCGTATTCGGCAAGGCGTCCCCATCCGTATCCGTCAGCAAGGTATCCGCCGCCGTCAATGTTCCGCTGCCATCCGTGTCCTCGTAGTAACTGACGCTTGGCGAGAAGTCACCACTTTGGGTCGCGGAAAAATCGTAACTGTCATTGGCATTGCCGTCATTCGTCAAGGTATGAACGCCGACAACGGTTTGCCCGATAAACCCGGTCAATGATCTGTCTGGTGTGAAAGTCACGCCTGACTGCACCATCGTGCCGGGGCCGCCGCCGCAGCCGCCGAGATTGTCGTCAATCTGAGCCGTGAAACTGTTCGCGCCCAGCGACGCGTTGGAGCTGGCGATGTGAAAAGAAAATGGCGTGTTGGGCGCCAGTCCGAGTTCACTCCAGGTAACGTAAAATTCCATCTGCTGCCCACTTGTTGAACCCCATGCACCAGAGCGTGTCGGGTTACCTGTGGCAGGAACGTTGGCGAATGAGCCAGGCAGCGTGTAGCCGTCGCCGAAGCCATTGTTGTCGATCATCGGGTCGCCGGCTGGTGCCTGTGCAACATAGGTAAAGACGTACACATTGACCTGGCGGTTATTGCCACTCCAGGTCACACCGATTACGGGTTCATTGGTCTCCATCAAGCCATCGTTGTCAGTATCTGCGTAATAGGCGAAGGACTGTACATTCGACGTCGAGCCCGCTCGTTCAGTGAACAGGTACACATTCGAGTTATCGAAGGTAAAGGCAAAGTGCGCAAGATCGCGACCCGTCGATTGCACGGGCGCATCGCGGTCCACAAGGCCGTTGGCCGGTCCGTCACAGACATTGTTGTCGAGATCCGCATGAACGGGTAACCAGTCGGCCATATTGCCGTCGGTGTTGATCGACACCAGGGTGAACTGGCCGTCACCAAATCCGCAGTTACATACTGCCCATACGATTCCAGGTGGCAGGACAGCTGCTACAAAAATCGCCAGCTTCGACCAGCGTTTTCGCGCAATTTCGGTCAACTGCATAGTGCCGACTCCTTGGATATACCGGCCGTATCTTAGAGGAATTACGATCATTTGTGCGGCTGCCAGTAATCCAGACGAGCTCCGCCCAGCCGAGGTTATTATCTCGCCACTTTTCTGCTGGTCCATATTGCTGGCGATTCTTAGTACTGATGCAATCCTATCTTGCTACACTTCCGGGTACTTTCCCTCTCGACAACGACATGTCAAGCAGTGAGTAAGCAACAAGCTTAAGTTAATCGGCGGGTGTTATCGAAGCCTCCGCAATGCTATCTTGCGTCGGCTCTACCGTCCTGAATTCGCTTGAGTTTGACATATGCAACTGACCCATCTGCAACGCCTTGAGGCGGAAAGCATCCAGATCATGCGCGAAGTCGTCGCTGAGACGCATAATCCGGTCATGCTGTATTCCGTGGGCAAGGACTCGGCGGTCATGCTGCACCTGGCACGGAAGGCGTTCTTCCCATCGGTGCCGCCATTCCCGCTGTTGCACGTCGACACCACGTGGAAGTTCCAGGATATGTACGCACTGCGTGACAAGGCGGCCAGGGACGCGGGCATGAACCTGCTCGTTTACCAGAATCCCGAGGCAGCGGAGCGCGGCATCAACCCGTTTGATCACGGTTCGCTGCACACGGACCTGTGGAAAACCGAGGGCCTGAAGAAGGCGCTGGATCAATACGGTTTCGATGCGGCCCTCGGCGGCGCACGGCGCGATGAGGAAAAGAGCCGTGCCAAGGAACGCGTGTTTTCGTTTCGCAGCGCCAAACATCGCTGGGACGCCAAGAACCAGCGACCCGAACTCTGGAAGCTCTACAACGCCCGCAAGGCCAAGGGCGAGAGCATCCGCGTCTTCCCGCTGTCCAACTGGACCGAGCTTGATATCTGGCAATACATTCACCTGGAAAAAATCGAGATCGTGCCGCTGTATCTGGCGGCGGAGCGGCCAACTGTCGAGCGTGATGGCCTGCTCATCATGGTCGACGACGATCGATTTCCATTGCGCGATGGCGAAAAGCCCAGGCAACGGTCGATTCGATTTCGAACCCTGGGCTGCTATCCGCTGACCGGGGCCGTTGAAAGCAAGGCGACGACGCTCACCGAGGTCATCCAGGAGATGCTGCTGACAACGACCTCGGAGCGCCAGGGTCGTGCTATCGATCACGATGCCGCCGCGTCCATGGAAAAGAAAAAGCAGGAAGGGTATTTCTGATGAAAGGGAAGGAGCAGAAATACAAGACGGATGCGCTGATCGGTTCGGACATCGAGGCATACCTCGAGGCGCACCAGCACAAGTCGATGTTGCGCTTTATTACCTGTGGTTCTGTTGACGATGGCAAGTCGACACTTATCGGACGGTTGCTGTACGACTCAAAAATGATTTTTGAGGATCAGCTCGCCGCTCTGGAGGCGGATAGCAAGAAAGTCGGCACGCAAGGGCAGAATATCGATTTCGCATTGCTGGTCGACGGCCTTGCGGCCGAGCGCGAGCAGGGCATCACGATCGATGTTGCCTACCGCTTCTTTGCCACCGAGAAGCGCAAGTTCATCGTCGCTGATACACCGGGACATGAGCAGTACACGCGCAACATGGTTACCGGTGCATCCACGGCAGATCTCGCGGTGCTGCTGATTGACGCGCGACAGGGTGTGCTCACGCAGACGCGCCGCCACAGTTACCTTGCGCAGCTGGTCGGCATTCGCGAGATCGTGCTGGCCGTAAACAAGATGGACCTGGTCGGCTACGAGCAAAACCGCTTTGAGCAGATCGTTGCGGATTACAGGAAGTTTGCACACAGCATTGGTATCAACGAATTTATCGCTATTCCGATTTCAGGTTTGGCCGGCGACAACATTACACAGAGATCTGACAATACGCCCTGGTATAAGGGGCCGTCGTTGCTCGAGCACCTGGAAAACGTGGAACTCGACGTCACGCGGGACCAGGACAAGCCTTTCCGCATGGCCGTACAGTGGGTCAACCGGCCCAACCTCGATTTTCGCGGCTTCAGCGGCCAGGTCGCGAGCGGTACCGTCAAGCCAGGCGACCCGATTCGGGTGGTGCCTTCGGGCAAGACCTCGACCATAAAACGCATTGTGACTATGGACGGCGACCTCGAGCAGGCGGTGGCGGGGCAATCCGTAACCTTGACGCTGGCCGACGAAATTGATTGTTCGCGTGGCGATGTGCTTGCAGCGGCGGATGATCCGCCGGAAGTGGCCGACCAGTTCGAGGCCGCCATCGTGTGGATGGCCGACGAACCGTTGCTGCCGGGCCGCAGTTACTGGTTGAAGATCGGTACGCAGACGGTAGCTGCTCACGTGCAGCAGCCGAAGTACCGGGTCAACATCAACAACCTCGATCAACTCGCGACCAAGACGCTGGAACTCAACGATATCGGCGTCGCGGAGGTAGCGACCGACAAACCAATTGTGTTTGAGCCCTACAGCACCAACCGGGAGATGGGTGGCTTCATACTGATCGACAAGATTACCAATGCCACGATTGCCGCGGGCATGCTGCATTTCAGTTTGCGGCGCGCCAAGAACGTGCATTGGCAGGTCGTCGACATCGACCGCGATGCGCACAGCCGGCTCAAAAACCAGAAACCGTTTGTACTCTGGTTTACCGGCCTGTCGGGCTCGGGCAAATCAACAATTGCGAACGAGGTGGAAAAACGCCTGCATATCATGAATCGACACACCTTCCTGCTCGATGGCGACAACGTTCGCCATGGCCTGAACCGGGACCTCGGTTTCACCGATGCGGATCGCGTGGAAAATATCCGGCGAATTGGTGAGGTTGCGAAGCTCATGACTGATGCCGGACTGATCGTGCTGACCGCATTCATTTCGCCGTTCCGGGCCGAGCGCCAGATGGTGCGCTCGATGCTCAAGGAAGGTGAGTTCATCGAGGTGTTTGTCGATACGCCACTGGCCGTTGCGGAACAGCGCGACGTGAAGGGGCTGTACAAGAAAGCCAGGGCGGGACAGCTGAAAAACTTTACCGGTATCGACAGCCCTTACGAGGAACCGCTGAATGCCGAGATCCGCGTTAATACGACGGAAAAGACTGCCAAGGAGGCAGCGCAATATATTGTCGACTGGTTGTTCGACCTGGGCGACTCCCGCTAACCGCCTGAGATGGCGCCGACGATCATGAACGCCTCTGCGCCGCAGGCAATACTTGCCGGCAGAACGACGTCCGGGGACTGGTGCGATACGTCCTCGCCGGCGGCAAAAAAACGCACGCGCGGCCGCCGCTGCAGCGTCACGTGCTCGCGCACCGTGCCGCGCAACATCGGGTAGCGAGCTTCGAGCGCATCCAGCACACTACGTTGTGTCACCGGTCCGGCCACTTCAACCACGACCTCGCGATTGCAATTTGCCAAGGTCTGCAAATGATGCGGCAGCGTGATACGAATCATCAGATCGTCTGCACCTCGACCGACAGTACGGCCGGCAGGTCGCGCACGATCGCTGTCCAGTTGTCGCCCTCATCATTCGATGCATAGACCTGGCCGCCCGTAGTGCCGAAATAAATGCCGCAGGGCTGCGCTTTGTCGACGGCCATGGCGTCGCGCAAAATGTTGACGTAGCAATGCTCCTGCGGCAGGCCGTTGGTCAGCGCCTCCCACACCTCACCGCCGGTGCGGCTGCGATAGACGCGCAGTTTTCCCTCCGGCGGATAGTGCAGGGAGTCGCTCAGGATGGGGACGACGTAAATCGTTTCCGGGTCGTGCGCATGTACGGCGACCGGGAAACCGAAATCGCTAGGCAGGTTGCCACTGACTTCGCGCCAGGTATCGCCACCGTCGTCACTGCGCATCACGTCCCAGTGCTTCTGCATGAACAGTGTATTGGGTTTCGTCGGATGCACCGCGATGCGGTGCACGCAATGGCCGACATCGGCTGTCGGATTGGGAATGTATTCCGAGTGCAGGCCCTTGTTGATCGGTTTCCAGGTAATGCCGCCGTCATCCGAGCGGAATGCCCCCGCCGCGGAAATCGCGCAAAAAATTCGATTCCTGTTGTCCGGATCCAGCGCGATCGTATGCAGGCACATGCCACCCGCGCCCGGCATCCAGTTCGGCCCCGATTCGTGGCCCCGCAAACCCGCCAGTTCGTGCCAGGTGACGCCGCCATCCGTGGTGCGAAACAGTGCTGCGTCCTCAACGCCGGCATAACAGGTGTCGGGATCGTGCAGCGAGGGCTCGAGATGCCATACGCGCGCGAATTCCCAGGGATGCTGCGTGCCGTCGTACCACTGGTGCGTGGTCAGCGGCTTGCCGGTTGCCTCGGACGTGTCATAGACGAATTTATTGCTCTCACCTTGCGGCCTGCCGTCTTGCGTCGCTTCCGGTTTGCCGCCGGATCCCGGCTGCAGCCAGGTTTTGCCGCCATCGTCGGAGCGCTGGATGATCTGTCCGAACCAGCTTGAGGTCTGCGACGCATACAGGCGGTCCGGGTCCGCAGGCGACCCGTTCATGTGGTAGATCTCCCAGCCCGCAAAATGCGGCCCGTCGATTCGCCACTTCTTTCGCTTGCTGTCGGAAGTCAGGATGAAGGCGCCTTTGCGGGTGCCAACCAAAACACGGATAGCTGACATGATTCTTCTCCTGCTTTAAGACCCTATGTATTTTGCATAAATACTGCGCGCCACGCCGGCATCGTTGGTGCCCTTGATGATGGCGCGACCGTCATGAAACAGCGTGACTTCGTACGGTTGATCATTATCGGTGATTTCAGTTCGCAACATGAACTCGTTGCTTTTGACTGTGCCCTGTTTTGCAAGGCGCGCCGCCATGGCGGCGAGGTCGACCCTGCCGGCGGTCTGGCGATGGCGCAATTGCACCGCGTTGCGCCCGCACAGCGATGCGGCACTCGATCCCGTTGCGCCCTCAAGATATTCGTAGTTTTGACGCTTGCAGCACGGGCAATCGCCGTCTTCCCGCGCGCCGCTCACCTTAAGCTGCAAGATCTCATTCGCCCATAGATCGATGGTCAACAGCACCCGGCTCACGCGGTCGAAATTAGCGGTGAGTATTTTCAGCGCTTCGGCGACCTGGAAATTGGCGATCACGCCGACGGCCGGTCCGATGACTCCGACCGTGTCACAGGTAGCGCTGCTGCCGGGTGGCGGGGCTTCCTCGAATACGCAACGCAAACAGGGTGTTGCGAAATCGTCGGTTCGTTCCCACGCGCTATCTCCCTGCAAGGTGTGCGGCAGAATTGGCATCGCCATGCCGGTCGTGCCGACGGCGGCACCGTAGATGTACGGCCGGCCCGTTTTCACCGCCAGGTCATTGACCAGATAGCGCGTCTCGATGTTGTCGAGGCCATCGACGAACAGGTCAACGCCGCGCGCGTAGCCTTCGATATTCGAGAAATTGAGATCGTCAACGATTGCGGTGACCCTGATTTGAGAATTGATGCGGGCGATACGCCGCCGGGCGGCTTCTGCTTTCGGAATTGCATCGGCGACGTCGCGCTCGTCAAACAACGGCTGGCGTTGCAAGTTAGACAATTCAATAAAGTCGCGGTCGACTATGACGAGGTGACCGACGCCGGCCCGCGCGAGCAGGTCGGCGATTACGCATCCGAGCGCGCCACAGCCCGGAATCATCACCGTGGATTCGAGCAGCCGCCGTTGTCCGTGTTCACCAATGCCGGCGAGTAACATCTGCCGCTGATAACGCGCAAGGTCCGGGTTCATCGGCAAGACATTATCACGAACCGCCGCGAATTCTCGGAACTGCGAGCCAGCGCACATTTTATTGTCCAATGTCGTTGATTGGAGACGGATAATTCCTTGTCGCGGGCGCGATGGTTTGCTTAGCTGGGGCTTCTCCAGGCACCAGCTGAGGAAGCCGATGGACACTCTCAATCGTGTGTTTTGCTTGTCGATTCTTACCTTGCTGCCGCTCCTCTCGGCCGCCGACGTGGTCGTGTCGCATTTCGAGCCTCTGCAAAAGACCGAACTCTCCGCGAACGCGGTACGCTTCGATGCGCTGGGCCTGAGCTTCGATCTGCAGCTGCAAACCAACGATCGCGTATTGTCTGGCCTCCACGGCACCGGCCAAATGGCCGGAATTGGTGTATACCGAGGCCAGCTGGCGAACAAACCCGGTTCCTGGGTACGCATCGTTGTTTATGACGGCATGCCGCGCGGCCTGATCTGGGATGGCCGCGAAATGTTCGCGATCGAAGCGCCGGGTGATGGTGAACTGTCCGCCGATACGGCGGTTATCTATCGATTGGCGGATTCGTACATCGTACCGGGCAGCATGCAATGCGGTACGCAATCACTATCCGGAAATACCGCTGCGGTCTGGAAAAGCCTGGCCGCCGCCGGCGAGTCAGCCATCGCGCGTGCCCCTGGTGCTGTTTCGGAAATCACGATGAGCGCCATTGGCGACTATGAATTTACGAATGATAAAGGCGGCGACGCGGGCGCGGTCGCGGCCATCACGACACGGCTGAACAACGTTGATGGCTTCTTCAGCGAACAGGTCGGTGTGCAAATCAACGTGCAGCTGATCGAAACGCATAGCGATCCGAACGATCCTTTCGGCGACACCCTGGTCTCCGACGAGCTGCTGGACGAATTGTCGGAATACCGGCTACAAACGCCGGCGCACAACTCGAGAGGATTGACACACTTGTATACCGGTCGCAACTTCGACACCACGACCGTCGGCGTCGCATGGCGCGGAACCCTGTGCCAGAACTATTTCGGTGCCGGCCTGACCGAGGGCCGAGGCAGTGCCCTTAATGACAGCCTGATTGCCGCCCACGAAATAGGCCATAATTTTGGCGCCGAGCATGACGGTGAGGCCGGTACACCGTGCGCCGCGGACACTGCGCCATACATCATGTCGCCTTCCATTAACGGCAGCCAGCAGTTTTCTGCTTGCAGCATCGGCATCATGCAGGCCGAAGCGGCCGCGGCGTCCTGTGTTGTCGCCCTGCCAACCGTCGACGTCAGTATTGCACCGCAGGGTCCGGGATCCAGTGTATTGCTGGGCGCCGTCACTGATTTCAACTACAGGGTCACCAGCAACGGTACCTTGAGTGCGTCGGCCGTGATTGCGGACTTCACATTACCGGCGACACTGACACTGGATTCCGTTACTGCGACCTCGGGCAGCTGCACCAGCGGTGCCGGAACGGCAAGCTGCAGTCTTGGCGACCTTGCCGGACTCAGCAGCCAGACGATTACGCTGCGTGCAACTCCTGCGTCGGTTGGCACCGGCTCGCTGGTCGCAGCAGTCAGCACCAGCGATACCGACGAACGGCCTAGTAACAACCAGGATAACCTGTTGCTGACGGTGAGCCCGGCGGTTGACCTTGTCGTCACGACGCTGACGACGGCACCCGTGTTCGTTAATGACGCTACCGTGATCAGTGCGACCCTCAATAACCTGTCGATCCTCGATGCGACCAGCGTCACGCTAAGCGTCACGCTGGAAGCGGGCTTGCAGGCGAACACCGCGAGCTGGTCGCTCGGTAGCTGCACGGTTGCCGCGCAGCAAATCGACTGCCAGGCAACTACGTTTGCGGCACAGTCGAGCTCGTCGTTGAGTATCGCAGCCACGGGTATCACCGCCGGGCGGCGCGATGTCACGGTGTCGCTCAGTTCGTCGCAAGCGGACGCAAACCCGGGTAACAACTCGGCGCTGAGCGAGGTCCAGGTCGTATCCCCGCAGGACGAAAGGGACGAGGGTGGTGGCGCCACCGGACCGCTGGCTTTGCTATTGTTGGCAGGCGCTCTGGCGCGGCGACGGCGGCGAGTGCAGTACCCGTACGCATTAGTCCCGATTGCGCCGACAGGGGCAAAGGTTTAAAAAAAGGCCTATGAGCAGCAGGCGAACATCGCGACGATCCTTGGGCGTATTGCTGGTCGCATGGCTCAATCTGACGATGTTGCCTTGTGCCCTCGCCCTTGGCCAGGCAGCGGACTCGCCGGGCGGCCCGGCCCGGCAGGAACAGACGGACGCATCGCACCATGGCCACGCCAGCGCGACGCAGATGCCAGGTTGCCCGACGCAAGTCGCCGAGCTCGACTGCTGTGACGCTGTTGTACTTGCCATCGGTGACAACGGCCAAAAGTTCGACACAAAGCACAGCGACAATGCGGCTGCTTTTGTTGCTTTCGATCACACCACGCTCAACGCCCCGGACCTGCAGCGACACCAGCATCCATCCGATGCCCCGGACATCTGCAGTAACTCGCCACGCCTGCACGTCTTTTACTGCGTCTATCTGGATTAGCCAGCTCCGCGTAACAAACCGTTTGTTGTCAGGTTTTTTACCCAGGAGTTGCACCGGTGATTCTCAAATACGGGCACACGCCCAATCGTTCAATAATTTGCGGCACATTGTTGCTGGTGCCGCTGCTATCTTTGCTGGCAGGCGCCGCTTCTGCAGAGTTGCCGGTTCCGCTGACCTTGTCGGAGTCCGAAGACCTGGCGCTCGCATCCGAGCCGGGTCGGCAGGCAATGCAGGCGGGCGCCACGGCGCTGACGGCGCGCGCCGTTGTTGCCGGCGAACTTCCGGACCCGACTCTAAGAATCGGCCTGAATAATTATCCGATCGAGGCCGGTGGCTTTTCGACGGAAGCGATGACCAACGCCGGCGTCGGGGTGCGGCAGGTATTTCCGGCCGGTGCAACCCGCTCCATCAATGCCAGGCAACTCGAGCTGCTCGCCAGTGAGATGCATGAGAACGCCGATGCACGAGGACGGGACGTGCTGACGGCCGTTCGCATCGCATGGCTCAGCCTGTATCAATGGGAAAAGGTGCACGAGCTGGTCTTGGAGTCGCGGCCGTTTTTCGACGACCTCGTGACAGTTACGCGGTCGTTGTATGCGGTCGGCCGCAAGAGCCAGCAAGACGTATTACGGGCAGAACTCGAATTGAGTCGCCTCGACGATCGGCTCATTGATATCGAGTGGCGGCGCGCGCAGTCACATGCAGCGCTCAGCAAGTGGATAGGAGCGGATGCCGCGCGGCCGATTGCGCCGGGGTTGCCCGGCTGGAGCATGCTGCCGCCATTCGACGACTTGCAGAATGCGTTGCAGAGTCACCCGGCATTGCGCGCGGCAGATGCGCAGGTCGACGCGCGCGGCGCAGGCGTCGAACTCGCGCAGCAGCGTTCGAAGCCGGGCTGGGCGCTGGATATGGCTTACAGCTACCGCGAAGGCACCGAGCCGTCCGGCGATCCGCGCTCGGACATGATCAGCCTGAACGTCAGCATCGATCTGCCAATGTTCAGCAAGCGCTCGGTGGACGGCTCGCTGACGTCAGCCTTGCAGGAGCGCAGCGCCGCCAGATCGCGGCGTGAGCAAATCCTGCGTGAACTGCAGAGCCAGCTCAGCGCAGAGCATGCTCGCTGGCAGGACCTGACACGGCGCCTGGACTTGTACGACTCGCGCATCCTCGGTCAGACGAGCAGTAACGCCGCAGCGTCCATGCTCTCGTATCAAAGTGACCGCGGTGATTTTGCTGAAGTGATGCGGGCCTGCATCGATGACCTGAATACCCGCATCGATTATGTTCGATTGCAGGTGGAGCGCGCGCAAAGCTACGCCGTGCTTGCCAATCTCGGAGGACTGCCACGATGAAAATCAAATGGACTCATGTCGCCGGTATTTTTGCCGCTATCGTCATTGGCATTCTCATCGGGCGCAACTGGACGGGGGGTTCGGACGATACTGCTGCTGGCGCCAGCATCGAGGAGCGGGAAATTCTGTATTGGGTAGCGCCGATGGATCCGAACTATCGACGTGATGCACCTGGAAAGTCGCCGATGGGAATGGACCTGGTACCGGTGTATGCGGACCAGGCAGGCACTCAGCCTGGCGAGGTTTCGATCGATCCGACGGTCGTCAATAACCTCGGCGTACGCACGGCGGAGGCAGAACTCGGTACCTTGTCGAGGCAGATCGAAACAGTTGGTTATGTCGGCTATGACGAAGACACATTGCATCATGTGCATACGCGCGTGGATGGCTGGATCGAAAAGCTGGTAACCAAGTCGACCGGCGATCCGGTCAGGAAAGGGCAGCTCCTGTTCGAACTGTATTCACCAACATTGGTCAATGCCGAACAGGAGTACCTGACGGCCCTGCGCAGTGCGAACAGCGTCCTATTGAGCGCGTCGAAGGACCGATTGACAGCGCTCGGTGTGGGCAACGACGAAATCAATCGGCTCAATCGGGAGCGCAGCGCCAGCCAGCGTTTTCCGGTATACGCCGCTGCCGATGGTGTCATTGCGCACCTGGGAGTCAGCGAGGGCGTCTTCGTCACACCGTCGACCGAGGTGATGTCGGTCGCGAATCTTGATCGCGTCTGGATTTTCGCCGAGGTTTTCGAGCGCCAATCGGCCTGGGTAGCGACCGGGCAGACCGCCAAAGTCGAATTGGACTACCTGCCGGGCGTGACCTGGAACGGTACCGTCGACTACGTGTATCCGGAGCTGGATGCTGTCACGCGCACCGCAAAAATTCGCCTGCGATTCGACAACGAGTCAGAGGCACTTCGACCTAACATGTTTGCGCGCGTCACGATTTACGGCACAGGTACTGCCGAAGCAGTGCATATCCCGCGTGCAGCATTGATCCGCGGCGGATCGGTCGATCGCGTGGTAGTTGCGCTGGGCCAGGGTCGGTTCCGTTCGCAGCCAGTCACGGTCGGTATCGAGTCCGGTGATCGCGTGGTCATCGAAAACGGGCTGGCTGCCGGCGCTCGCGTTGTCGTTTCGGGCCAGTTCCTGATCGACTCGGAGTCAAACATCGATTCGGCGCTGTCGCGACTGAGTGAAGCCGAATGATCGCGGCGTTGATTCGCTGGTCCATTCAGAACCGGATCCTGGTATTGATCGCAACGAGCATGCTGACCGTCCTCGGTATCGCGGCGCTGCGTCAAACACCGGTTGACGCTTTGCCTGATCTCTCCGACGTACAGGTCATAATCAAGACCACCTTCCCGGGCCAGGCGCCGCAGGTTGTCGAAGACCAGGTAACCTATCCGCTGAGTACCGCGATGCTCGCCGTGCCCAAGGCTGTAACCGTTCGCGGCTATTCGTTTTTTGGCGATTCTTTCGTCTATATCATCTTCGAAGATGGTACCGATCTTTACTGGGCGCGATCGCGAGTCCTCGAATACCTGAGCCAGGTGTCGGGTCAATTGCCGGATAGCGCAAAGCCAACACTTGGTCCCGATGCGACCGGCGTGGGCTGGGTCTACGAGTACGCCTTGCTGGATCGGACCGGTCAACATGACCTGGCGCAGTTGCGCAGCCTGCAGGACTGGTTTCTCAAGTACGAGCTGCAGACCGTGACCGGTGTCGCCGAAGTAGCCACGATCGGTGGCATGGTCAGGCAATACCAGGTAGTCGTCGATCCTGACAAGCTGCGAGCGTTCGGCATTCCATTGGCGAAACTCAAATCCGCAATACAGCAAGGCAACCAGGAAACCGGCGGCTCTGTTATCGAGATGGCCGAGGCAGAATACATGGTGCGGGCAACCGGCTACCTGCAGAACCTCGATGACCTGCGCGACATACCGCTGGGCATGAACGCGCGGGGCACGCCGCTGTTGTTGTCGGATATCGCAGAGATCCGGCTCGGGCCGCAGATGCGCCGTGGTATTGCGGAGCTGAACGGGGAGGGCGAGGTGGTCGGTGCCGTCATTGTCATGCGCAGCGGTGAGAATGCCTCGCAGACGATCCGTGCAGTAAAGGCACGGCTGGCAGAGTTGCAACGCAGCTTGCCTGATGGCGTCGAGATTGTGACCACCTATGATCGTTCCGGATTGATCGATCGTGCCGTCGCGACGCTTAAAGGCAAGCTGGTCGAAGAGTTCGTCGTTGTGGCGCTTGTTTGTGCGCTGTTCCTGTTCCACCTGCGATCCTCCATTGTCATCATCCTGAGTCTGCCGGTCGGCATACTCGTGGCATTTATCGTCATGCGGGCGCAGGGAATCAATGCCAACATCATGTCACTGGGCGGTATTGCGATTGCGATCGGCGCGATGGTCGATGCGGCGATCGTCATGGTCGAGAACGTACACAAGCACATAGAAAAGGAAGCACTCACCGAACACAATCGCTGGCGCATCGTCACCGACGCCGCAACTGAAGTCGGGCCGCCGTTGTTTTTCTCGCTCCTGATCATTACTTTGAGCTTCCTGCCGGTCTTCACGCTTGAAGCGCAGGAAGGTCGCCTGTTCGCGCCGCTCGCGTTTACCAAGACCTACGCAATGGCCGCGGCGGCTGGCCTGTCGATTACCCTGGTGCCCGTACTGATGGGATACTTCATTCGCGGCGACATCACGCCCGAACGCAGGAACCCGATCAACAGTATTCTGATGGCCGCGTACCGACCGGTTATCAAGCTGGTCATTCGATTTCCGCGCCAAACGCTGGTGCTGGCTGGCATGGTCCTGCTGGCTGGTGTGTGGCCGGCAACCAGACTCGGCTCCGAGTTCATGCCGCCGCTCGATGAAGGTGACCTGATGTACATGCCGACCACCTACCCGGCGCTGTCGATCGACAAGGCGCGCGAGATTCTGCAGCACACCAACAAAATGATTCTTTCGGTTCCGGAGGTGCAGAGCGCATTCGGCAAGATCGGGCGCGCCGAGACGGCAACGGATCCTGCGCCCCTGACCATGATGGAAACCGTAATCCAGCTCAAGCCGCGTGCGCAATGGCGCCCTGGTTTGACCACGGATGAATTGCGCAGCGAGCTGGATAAGGTCGTGCAATACCCGGGCCTGACCAATGCCTGGGTGATGCCAATCAAGACCCGTATCGATATGCTGGCCACCGGTATCAAGACACCAGTCGGTATCAAGGTCACAGGGCCCGATCTCAAGGTCATCGAGATGATCGGCCGTGAGCTCGAGCGTATTCTCGCCGCTGTTGATGGTACCGCGTCAGTCTGGTCAGAACGTGTGGCGGGGGGTCGTTATGTCGACGTCGACATCGATCGCAAGCGCGCGTCGCGATTCGGGCTCAATATAAATGACGTGCAGGACGTTGTGCGCTCCGCGGTAGGTGGCATGAACCTCACGCAAACGGTTGAGGGGCTCGAGCGCTATCCGGTGAATGTCCGCTATCCACAGCGCTATCGGGATTCAGTGGAACAACTAAAGCTCCTGCCGATCGTTACCCCACAGGGCGCGCGAATCGCCCTGGCAGACGTCGCCGACGTGCGCATCGTCGACGGTCCCCCCGCAATCAAGAGTGAGAATGCGCGCCTTAATGGCTGGACCTACGTTGACATCGCCGGGCGCGATCTCGGTTCCTACGTTGCGGAAGCACGAAATGTGGTCGCCGCAGGTATTGAACTTCCGGCAGGCTACTCACTGGCCTGGTCCGGTCAGTACGAGTACATGGTGCGTGCGAAGGAACGTTTGTCCGTCGTCGGACCGATCACTTTGGGCATCATCATCTTGCTGCTGTACCTGAATTTCCGGCGTTTCGCCGAAGTCATGATTATTGTCGGCACTTTGCCGATGGCACTCGTCGGTGGACTCTGGCTGCTGTACTGGCTCGACTTCGAACTATCGGTCGCCGTGGGTGTAGGATTTATCGCGCTGGCTGGAGTGGCGGTTGAGATCGGCGTGGTCATGCTTGTGTACCTTAATCAGGCTATCGGCCATCACGAGCGCGTTGCGGAGACGGAGGGACGCGCGCTAAGCATGGATGACGTGCAGCAGGCTGTGGTCGATGGGGCCGTGTTGCGGGTACGGCCGGTCATGATGACGGTTGCCGCGATCGTCGCGGGGTTGCTGCCAATCATGCTGGGGACAGGTACAGGCTCCGAAGTCATGCGCCGCATCGCGGCACCGATGGTCGGTGGCATGATCAGCGCGACGCTGCTGGCGCTGATCGTCATTCCCGTGCTGTTTCTGTTTTGGCGCGAACACCGTTTACAGGTGAACCAATCATGAGCGAGCACAAACCACACGATCAGCCCTGCTGTCACGGGCATGTGGCGAACACCGCGGAAGTCGCCGATGAACGCCACAACCGGGTACCGCCCGGCTTCACCGGTACCGTCTATGTGTGCCCGATGCACCCGCAGGTGCGCGATATCCGGATCTCCGCCTGCCCGATCTGCGGCATGTCACTTGAGCCGGACCGTGTTGTCGCCGGAGTCGAGGACCGCTCCGAGCTTGAGGATATGACGCGCCGCTTTTGGGTCAGTGCCGCACTGACACTGCCGCTGTTTATCTATGCGATGGCTGACATGGTCGCGGGCCATGCCTTGCATGGCTTCATGCAAAGCGACAGGTCAAGCTGGTTACAGCTGTTGCTTGCGACGCCGGTCGTTGCCTGGGGTGGCGCACCGCTTTTCGTACGTGCCATCCAGTCGATCAGGTCGATGCATGTCAACATGTTCACCTTGATTGGGCTCGGCGTCGGCGTCGCGTTTCTCTATTCGCTTGTGGCAACAGTGTTACCGGACATTTTTTCGGCCGCGTTTCGCAGCATGTCCGGAGAGGTCGCCCTGTATTACGAGGCGGCCGCCGTAATAACAACACTGGTATTGCTTGGCCAGGTGCTGGAGCTGCGTGCCCGCAGCCGGACGTCCGGCGCCATCCGGGCGTTGCTTGAACTGGCACCGCCGATCGCAAGCCGCATTAACAAGGACGGTAGCGAATCCGAAGTATTGCTGCAGGACCTGGCGGTGGGCGATCGCATTCGCGTCCGGCCCGGCGCCAAGGTGCCCGTGGACGGTACGGTCGAGGAGGGTCAGAGCAATGTCGACGAAGCCATGATCAGTGGCGAGCCGACGCCGGTGACAAAGACGAAGGGCGACAGCGTCATCGGCGGCAGCGTAAACGGCACCGGGGGTTTTATCATGGTGGCGACGCAGATCGGCGAGGCAACAGTGCTTGCGCAGATCGTCAGTATGGTGACCGAAGCGCAACGCAGTCGCGCGCCGATCCAGCGTGTGGCGGATCGCGTCTCCGCCTGGTTTGTGCCGGCGGTCATGCTGGTGGCTGTCGTCACGTTCGTAATCTGGGCCTGGCTCGGCCCGCAACCGCCCATGACCTACGCCATAGTGAATGCCGTTGCGGTGCTCATTATTGCGTGTCCGTGCGCGCTCGGTCTCGCCACGCCGATGTCGATCATGGTCGGTACCGGCAAGGGGGCGCAAAGCGGTATTCTCATCAAGAACGCGGCGGCGCTCGAAACCATGGAAAGCGTGGATACGATCGTTATCGACAAAACCGGCACCTTGACTGAAGGTCATCCAAGGCTGGTCATGGTCAAGCCGGAGGCGGGCTATAGCGACGCGGATCTGTTGCGCGCTGCAGCTTCCGTGGAGACGGCCAGCGAACACGCGCTGGCGGGTGCCATCCTGGCCGCCGCAGAGGCGCGTTCCCTGCGGCTGGATGCCCCGCAAGACTTTCAATCGGTATCGGGCCAGGGTGCTACGGCGCTGGTATCGGGACGCGAAGTCGCCATCGGCAATGAAAAACTGATGCGCACGGTCGGCGCAATGGATGCGCGTTTGTCGGCACAGGCCGAAGAGTTTCGACGCGCCGGGCAAACGGTCATGTTCGTGGCGATCGCCGGCCAGGTGGCGGGAATGCTTGGCGTCGCCGATCCGATCAAGGCGACCAGCCTTGAGGCAATCACGCGACTCCACGCTGCGGGCCTGACTATTACCATGCTGACCGGCGACAGCCTTGTTACGGCGAGTGCTGTTGCGCGGCAAATCGGGATCGACAGTGTGCAGGCCGATGTTTCGCCGCAGGACAAGCACCGTATCGTTCGCGAACTGCAGGCACAGGGACACAAGGTCGCCATGGCCGGCGACGGCATCAACGATGCACCGGCGCTGGCGCAGGCCGATGTCGGAATCGCGATGGGCACTGGCACTGACGTCGCCATAGAAAGTGCCGGCATCACGCTGTTGCGCGGCGATCTGCTGGGCCTTGTGAGGGCACGCGCCCTGAGCAAGGCGACGATGCGCAATATTCGCCAGAACCTGTTTTTCGCGTTTGCCTATAACCTGGCAGGCGTACCGATCGCTGCCGGTGTCCTGTACCCGGTTTTCGGCGTGTTGTTGAGCCCGATGATTGCTGCTGCGGCAATGAGTCTCAGTTCAGTTTCCGTGATCGCGAATGCCTTGCGACTGCGAAGCCTGAATTTCTAATGTTGATAGCACGGCATCCCGTGGTTTAATGCGCGTTCCAATTCAGGAACGAAATAGCATGACCAGTCCCAGCGACAACACCTGGAGTGTCGAAGACGCAGCCGATCACTACCGGATCGCCGCGTGGAGCGATGATTTTTTTGCCGTCAATGCCGCCGGCAACATGGCGGTGCAACCCCTGGACGACAATTCCCTGAGCATCGATATCATGGATGTGGTTGCGGAGCTGCGCGGCCGTGGGGTCCGGTTTCCCGTATTACTGCGATTCCAGGACGTACTGCGCGCGCGCGTGCGGCGGCTGAACAGCGCGTTCTCCGACGCCATTCGCGATGCGGGCTACAAGAACGTCTACCAGTCCATTTATCCGATCAAGGTCAATCAGCTGCACGAGGTGGTCGAGGAAGTATTCGATGCTGGCAAACCGTACGGCCTGGGACTTGAGTGCGGGTCCAAGGCCGAGCTGGTGGCTACCGTCGCGCAACTTGAATCCGACGATACCCTGTTGATCTGCAACGGCGTGAAGGACCAGTCGATGCTGGCGCTGATCCTGTCGAGTCAGCGCCTCGGCAAGAACGTCATCCCGGTGATGGAAAAATTTGCGGAATTTGAGGATCTGATAGCGCTGGCCGATGCAGCCAGTGCAACGACACAATTTGGTGTGCGCATCCGCCTGCGAACCGCAGGGGCCGGCAAATGGGCGGATTCGGGCGGCTACCACTCAAAGTTCGGCATCTCCCTGCCGGAACTCATGCAAGTTGTGGCTGCACTGCAAGCCAGTGAGGCCGGTCACAAGCTCGTGCTATTGCATTTTCACCTTGGCAGCCAGATTTCGCACATTAACCAGTTGAAACAAGCTGCCAGGGAATTGACGCAAATCTATGCGGAGCTGATCAGTCTCGGCCTGCCCATACGTTATATCGATATCGGTGGTGGTCTCGGCGTGAATTACACCGGCGCGTTTGAGGAGGGCAGTATTCAGTACAGCCAGCAGGAGTATGCCAATGCCGTAGTGTACGCAATCATGGATGTATGTGATGCGCGCGGCGTGCCGCATCCGATTCTGCTCTCGGAAAGCGGTCGGGCGATGACCGCGCATCACTCGGTGCTGGTTGTCGAGACGCTCGGCGCGTTCCGAAAAGACAATGTGGATAGTGGTTACGCGCCGCCGCTCGAACAGCATCGCCTGGTGAAGAACCTGGCTGACATTCTGCAGCGCCTGCGAGAAGCTGCGCATGGCGCGATTGATGTCGATGCGCTTATCGAGGCGTATCACGATGTCGTCGATATTCACCAGGAAGCGTCGACGTTGTTTTCGATGGGCTATTTCCCGCTGACGCAAAACGCGTTGATCGAGCGCCTGTACTGGAGCAGCTGTTCTGCAATCATGCGTCATCTGCGCGCCTTGCAGCCGGACCCGATGCCACCGCAGTTTTATGTC
>Ga0224510_10000092_pt1 | contig 76346 bp, 72 predicted proteins | sample SF_May12_sed_USG_FD_170161 | JGI IMG/M metagenome (GOLD analysis project Ga0224510, IMG submission 170161) | Sediment microbial communities from San Francisco Bay, California, United States - SF_May12_sed_USGS_4_1 | ecosystem: Environmental > Aquatic > Marine > Sediment | place: USA: California... | reverse complement strand
GTACCTGCAGAAAAAATGGCACGGCCTGGCCGAGCATCCACTGGTCGGTGAGACACGCATGGTCGGTCTGATCGGAGCGCTCGAACTCGTAAAGAACAAAGATCCGGTCACGAAATTCGGCAGCGACAGGGGCGTTGGCACGATTTGCCGGGATTTCCTCGTGAACAATGGTCTTGTCATGCGCGCGGTTGGCGACACGATCGTCGTTGCGCCGCCGTTTGTCCTGACGCATGCCGAGGCAGACGAGCTGATAGAGAAAGCTTGGAAATGCCTGGACCTGACGATGGCGGCGATCAGGAAGTAGAAAGCCGAACGGCGCCTGACATGGACAAGAAGAACACCGACAACGCCATCACGCGGCAGAGTCTTTACGGTACGACGCCTGAGCCGACCTATGCCGGCGTACTGTCTTTCTCGCGGCGCAAATACACGCGCGATCTCGACGGCGTCGATCTCGTCATCTCCGGCGTGCCACTCGATACCGCGACCACCAATCGTCCGGGTGCCCGGTTCGGGCCCCGCGCGATTCGTGCGGCGTCGACGATCATGGCGTGGGAAAAACCCTACGGGTTCAAGTTCGATCCCTTCGACAAGCTTGCGGTCATCGACTACGGTGACTGCTTCCTCGAGTTCGGTCGCCCGCAGAATGTGCCGGCGCAGATCGAAGAGCATGCCTGGAAGATCATCGACCGGGGGCCGGGATTACTGTCACTCGGTGGAGATCACTTCGTTGCCTATCCGTTGCTCAAAGCGCATGCGCGCAAGCACGGCGCGCCGTTGTCGCTGCTGCATTTCGATGCACATAGCGACACATGGGAAGACGAGGAGGGACGCATCGACCACGGCACGATGTTCTTCCATGCAGTGAAGGAAGGATTGATCGATCCGGCCACATCGGTACAGATCGGCCTGCGAACGCAGAACGGCGATACGCTGGGATTCAACGTTCTGGACGGGCCCTGGGTGCAGGAAAATGGAATCGGCGCCGTGATTCGGCAAACGCGGAAGGTGCTGGGGGATCGTCCGGTTTACCTGAGTTTCGATATCGATTGCCTGGATCCGAGCTTCGCGCCGGGGACCGGCACGCCAGTTTGCGGCGGTCTGAGCAGTTACCAGGCTATTTCCATACTTCGCGGTCTGGCGGGAATCAATCTGGTTGGTATGGACGTCGTGGAAGTGGCGCCCGCATACGATGTCGGGGAGATTACAGCGTTGGCCGCCGCGCATCTCGCGATGGAGATGATCGGACTCTATGCAAGTCGCCCGGATAAATGAATCGATTCAGAAACTCGGCGGTGTACACACGGTGACCAGTACGCAATCTTCCCTGCCGGTATTCCTGAAGCGGTGCGGCAGGCGGCTGTTGAAGAGGTAGGCGTCGCCTGCGGAAAGGACCTGTACCTGGTCACCAACGGTTACTTCCAGCCGCCCCTGCAGAATGATGCCGCCTTCCTCGGCGTCGTGACTGAGCATCGAGCGACCGGTGTCGGCACCAGGCTGATAGCGCTCGTGCAATAGCTGCAACTTGCTGTCGGACAGGTCGCTGCCGACCTGGCGAAAACTGATCGGGCCGCTGCTGATAACGCTCAGCTCGTCACTCGCAAAGAAATACTTTTCGGCCGGCCGGCTCTCCGACGAAAAGAAGTCCGCGAAAGACACGCCCATGGCATCGAGAATGCGTTTCAGCAGGCCCATGGACGGATCGGTCCGGCCGTGTTCGATCAGCGAAATGGTGGCATTCGATACACCGGATTTGCGCGCCAACTCGCGCTGCGAGAAGCCGTAGTGGCCGCGCAGGATCTTGAGTCTGGGACCGATGGGATCCATGGCTTGATTCCTCTGTTGAATTGTTAATTTAATTAAACGTTTGGCCTATGAGTTTAATAAAAACAACAACTTAAAATCAACCATTTAAATATTGTTAACTCTCTGGGCCTGGAGTAGGCTGCTGCGATGAAAGACACCAACGAACACGCCAGGTCCTATTACGCCGCCACGGCGCAATGGCGATCCGACTATCCGCAACTGGCCGGCGAGCACCGTTGCGACGTCGCCGTCGTGGGTGCCGGATTTACCGGACTGTCTGCGGCGCTGTTCCTGGCCGAGCGTGGTTATGATGTCGCCGTGGTCGAGGCAAACCGGGTCGGCTGGGGTGCGTCCGGGCGCAATGGTGGGCAGCTGATCGATGGCTTCGTCGAGCTCGAAAAAATCGAGCGCCGGCTGGGGCCGGAAGCGACCGAAGTCGCTTACCGGATGGGTCTGGAGTGCCGCGATATCGTCGTGCAGAGGATCGAGCAGTACGGTATCGATTGCGATCTCAAGTTCGGTTACCTCGACCTGGCACTCAAGCCTTCGGAGATGGACGACTTCCGGGTCGAGATCGAGCGCAAGCAACGGGCGAATTACCCGCATGCGATGCGCATGGTCGAGCGCGAGGAAATGCCGTCTGTCATCGGCTCAAGACTCTACATTGGCGGCATGATCAACTCCGGCAACGGGCATCTGCATCCACTGAACCTGTGCCTCGGCCAGGCGCGCGCGATCGAGCAGCACAAAGGCAGGATATTCGAGCAATCGCCGGTCATGCGGATAGAACATGGCGATCATCCGAAAGTACACACGGCGGAGGGCGTCGTGCATGCGAAGAAAGTCGTACTTGCTGGCAACGCCTACCTGGGGCGGGTTGAGCCCCGGCTTTTCGGTAAAGTCATTCCAGCCGGCAGCTATATGATCGCGACCGAACCGCTCGGGGATGATCTCGCCATCGAGTTGTTACCGCAGGACAACGCCGCCTGCGATCAGAGAATCGTGCTGGACTATTTCAGGTTGTCTGCGGACAGGCGAATGCTGTTTGGCGGCTTCTGTAATTACTCGGGGCGCGATCCGAAAGACATTACCGCATCGCTGCAACCCAAGATGTTGCATGTTTTCCCGCAACTCGCGGACGTGAAAGTCGAATTCGAGTGGGGCGGCTACATCGGCATCAGCATGAACCGCGTACCGCAGATGGGTCGAATAGAAGGCAACACCTACTATGCCCAGGGTTACTCGGGCCACGGCCTCGCGCCGACGCACATGGCGGGCAAGGTGCTGGCCGATGCGATCGGCGGCGATTTCGAACAGTTTGACGTCTTTGCCAGAATTCGCCATTGGCGACTGCCTGGTGGCAAATGGTTTGCCAACCCGGCACTGGCCATTGGCATGCTTTACTATCGACTGAAAGACCTTTTTTAGGAATTTTACCGGGTGTCGGCAGGTAGAATCTGCAGTAACCGACGGGCGAATCCCTTATCGGAGTGATGAACATGACAGACAATACTGCAAGGCAGCTTCGAGCCGATGTGCCCGACCTGCAGTCCTACTGGATGCCGTTCACAGGCAACCGGAAATTCAAGAAGAACCCCAGGCTCATCAGCCGCGCTAGCGGCGTTCACTGCTGGACGCACGATGGCAAGAAAGTACTCGATGCGATTGCCGGGCTGTGGTGTTGCAACGCGGGGCACTGTCACCCGAAAATCGTCGAGGCCATCCAGAAGCAGGCCGCAGTGCTCGATTATGCGACCGCGTTCCAGATGAGCCATCCCGCCGTGTTCGAACTGGCGAACAAGGTTGCGGGTCTCGCGCCCGACGGCATGGACTATGTGTTCTTCGTCAACTCCGGTTCGGAGGCTGTGGATACGGCACTGAAGATGGCACTCGGTTATCACCGGATTCGCGGCGAGGGTGCGCGAACGCGACTGATCGGCCGCGAGCGAGGCTACCACGGTGTCGGTTTCGGCGGCATGTCGGTCGGCGGCATGTCGCCGAATCGCAAGATGTTCGGACCGGCGATGCTGCCGGGCGTCGATCACATCTCGCACACCCACAGCCTGGAGCACAATGCTTACACACGAGGGCAGCCGGAGTGGGGCGCACACCTCGCCGAAGATCTCGAACGGCTGGTCGCGTTGCACGATGCATCGACTATAGCCGCGGTTATCGTCGAACCGATTGCCGGCTCGACCGGTGTCATCCTGCCGCCGAAGGGCTACCTGCAACGATTACGCGAGATCTGCGACAAGCATGGCATCCTGCTGATCTTCGACGAGGTGATCTGCGCGTTCGGCCGGGTCGGGGATCGATTTGGCGCAACCCGCTTCGACGTGACGCCGGACCTCATCACGACCGCGAAGGGACTGACCAGCGGCACGGTGCCGATGGGTGCTGTCATTGCGAAGAACGAGATTTACGATACCTTCATGACCGGACCGGAAGGGGCGATCGAGTTCTTCCACGGCTATACTTACTCCGGGCATCCGTTGGCGGCCGCGGCCGGAAACGCGACCCTCGATGTGTATCGCGAGGAAGCACTGTTCGAGCGCGCCCGTTCGCTGGAGCCCTATCTCGAAGAGGGCCTGCACAGCCTCAAAGGTGAGCCACACGTGCAGGACATACGCAACCTTGGACTGATCGGCGCCGTCGAGCTGACGCCGATCGAGGGCCAGCCCACAGCGAGGGCGATGCAATTGTTCGCACACTGCTTTGACAATGGCGTTGCAATACGTACCACGGGAGACACCGCGGCTTTCTCACCGCCATTGATCATCGAAAAGCAGCACATCGATCAGATCGTCGAGACGGTTCGTGCGGCTTTGCGCGCGATCTGAGGCAATTGCATTCCCGAAATATCAACAGGACAAGACCATGGCTGAAAAAGCGACTGCACTGAAAGCGGTGCGCAACGTTTCAAACTGGATAGGCGGCGAGCATCGCGACTCGACGTCCGGCCGTTTCGGCGACGTACACGATTCTGCGATTGGCAAAATCTGTGCCCGCGTCGGCATGTCAAATGAAGCCGACGTAGCCGCCGCGGTCAGCGCGGCGCAGGCCGCATTCGAAAGCTGGTCGAAGACGCCGGTTCTCCGGCGTGCGCGGGTGATGTTCCGGCTCAAGGAACTGATAGAGCGCGACCGGGCCGAGATCGCCGCATTGATTACCCAGGAACACGGAAAAGTTCTGCACGATGCCGACGGTTCGATACAGCGTGGTCTCGAGATTGTCGAGTTTGCCTGCGGCATTCCGCATCTGCAGAAAGGTGAATACAGCGAGCAGGTCGGCACAGGCGTTGACAGCTATTCAATGCGCCAGCCGCTCGGCGTTTGTGTTGGAATCACGCCGTTCAATTTCCCGGCCATGGTGCCGTTGTGGATGTTCCCGCTGGCTATCGCCTGCGGCAATACCTTCGTCCTGAAGCCGTCGGAGAAGGATCCGAGCTGTTCGCTGAAATGGGCGGAGTTGCTGCATGAGGCGGGATTGCCGCCGGGCGTATTCAACGTCGTGCAGGGCGATCATGTTGCCGTCAACTCACTGCTCGGTGACGAACGCGTTGCCGCCGTCAGTTTCGTCGGCTCCACGGCCGTGGCAGAACATGTCTACCGGACCGCATCGCATCATGGCAAGAGGGTACAGGCGCTCGGCGGTGCCAAGAATCATTTGGTCGTCATGCCGGATGCGGACATGGATCAGGCGGCCGATGCCCTGCTGGGAGCCGGTTACGGTTCGGCAGGCGAACGTTGCATGGCCATATCGGCCATCGTTGCGGTGGGCGGCTCGGCAGAACCACTGCTGGAAAAGCTGTTGCCGAAAATCGCCAGGCTCAAGATCGGGCCGGGCGCTGACAATAACAACGACATGGGACCGCTGATTACCGCCGAACACCGCGACAAGGTTCGTTCTTATATCGATCTCGGCGAAAAGGAAGGCGCAAAGGTTCTTGTCGACGGTCGCAAGCATGCAATTACGAAGTCGCCGGGTTATTTTCTCGGCCCGACACTTTTCGATAATGCGACGCCCGACATGCGTATCTACCAGGAAGAAGTATTCGGGCCGGTTCTGACGATGACCCGGGTCGATACATTCGACGATGCGATACGGCTGATCAACAATCACCAGTACGGAAACGGAACGGCGATTTTCACGCGCGACGGCGATTCCGCACGGGAGTTTGCCAACAGCATTCAGGTCGGGATGGTCGGAATAAATGTTCCGATTCCGGTGCCGCTTGCGTTCCACAGTTTCGGCGGCTGGAAACGCTCCGTGTTTGGCGATATGGGAATGTACGGCCTTGAAGGCGTGCGTTTTTACACGAAATTGAAAACCGTGACGTCTCGTTGGCCGACGGGAATCCGTGCAGGAGCGGATTTCTCAATGCCGACGATGTAAATGGCATCGGCTGTGCGACTATTCTGAGTTATTCAAGCTGGTACCGTGACGCGGTTTGCGGCAGGATGAACGCAAGGCGATAGTGCCGATCGAATTCATGGGAAATCGCATTGCGTTCATTTCGTAAGACGCTCGAGTCCGGGCATTTCGCCATAACGGCGGAACTCACGCCGCCGCGCGAGCCCGACCTCGAGTCGCTCGCCGTCGCGGCCAAAATTCTGAAGCCTGCTGTAACCGCGATCAACCTGACCGACGGCGCGGGCGCCCGTGTCCGCGTTTGCAGCCTTGCGGCGGCAATTCACCTGAGAGGGCTGGACGTCGAGCCGATTCTGCAAATGACCTGCCGCGATAGAAACAGGATTGCGATAAAGAGCGATTTGCTGGCGGCAGCTGCCTTTGGAATCGAGAGTGTCCTGACTCTGACCGGCGATGGCGTTGATGCCGGTGACATGCCGGAGGCTATGCCGGTATTCGATCTCGACTCAACGACGCTCCTGACCATGATTCGCGACATGAGTCGCGATTCCCTGGCGCTTGATCGAAATGATCGAAATCACGCACCCGCCTTTTTTCGCGGCGCGGCTGACGCACCTGTTGCCATAGATGACGACTGGAGACCGGCGGGTTTACTGGCAAAAATCGAAGCCGGCGCGCAATTCGTTCAATCACAGTACTGCTTCGACATGCAGTTGCTGGAGCGCTATATGCAGCGCCTGAGCGACAGCGGCGTAACCGAGCGCGTGTATTTCCTGGTTGGCCTAGGTCCGTTGAAATCGGCAGCCGGCGCGCGCTGGATGCGCGACACACTGTACGGAACCATCATCCCTGACGGCATCATTCGACGCATGGAGGCGGCGCGTGACCCGCGTCACGAGGGCATCGTGATCTGTTCCGAGCTGATCCAGCAGGCTCGCGAGATTCGTGGCGTGTCGGGAGTGCACCTGATGGCACCGGGCCAGCACCGCGAAATCGTCGAGGCGATACGCTTCGCAGGTCTGACCTGAGCCAGGAAAAATTCAGCCTTCAAGACGTCGGGTAATACTGGACTCGTAATCGCCGCGCGGACGTACGCCTACAAAGGTGTCAACTATCTTCCCTTTGTCGAAAAGCATCACAGTAGGTATAGAGCGAATTCCGTATTTCATAGCAATCTGCTGATTGGCATCTACGTCGACTTTGGCAACCACTGCCTTGCCAGCGTATTGTCCGGCCAGCGAATCAATGACCGGGCCCAAGGTGCGACACGGGCCGCACCATTCCGCCCAGAAATCCACCAGCACGGGTTGCTCGGAATTCAGCACCTGCTGCTCGAAATTCTGTTCGTCGACCGCTACCGGGTGCGTTGCTGTGTCATTCATACCGTCATACTCCTGAAGATTGCGATGATAAATTGCGTTGCTGCATATTTGGGGTCCGGCCCCGCGTAATCAAGGCGGCATCCGGCTCCGGTGTTATATTGGACCGGATCTTAATGGCAATTCTTACAGGGGCGTTACGCTATTGGATATCAAGGGTGAATACCATATAGCCTGCGAGCGTCAGAAGGTTTGGGACGCATTGAATGACCCGGAGATGCTGCGAAAATGCATTCCGGGCTGCGAGTCCCTGGAAATGGACGCCGAAAATCAACTTCGCGCGCGGATTACCGCCATCATCGGGCCGGTGAAGTCCAGTTTCGATACGCGAATATCCCTGCAAAACCTGAATCCGCCCGAAAGTTACACGCTGACGGGCGAAAGCAAGGCAGGCGCTGCCGGTTTCGGCCGCGGCAGCGCAGAAGTTCAGCTGCGGGAAACGGAAGGCCAAACGCAGCTCCGCTATGTCGCAAAATTTCAGGTGGGTGGAAAACTGGCGCAGGTCGGGTCCAGGCTCGTCCTTGGTGCAACGCGAAAGATGGCCGATGAATTCTTCGGAAATTTCAGCCGCGAGCTCGATCCGTCGGCACTGCGAATCGATCTCGATAGTTCGGAATCGCGCGCCTCGTCGGGTATTCCACAACGAACGTGGAAAGCGGCGGCTCTTGCTGTGCTTGCCTTGCTGATTTGGTGGTTTCTGATACGCTGAAACCCACAAGAATCAAAGTAGCTGGCCGCATACCGGAATAAGAGTCGAACAAGAATCCCGCAATCATGAAAAGCCAGATTTCATTGCAACTCAATGGAGACAAGGTCTCGGCGGAGGTGGAATCCCGCACGCTTCTTGTCGAGTTGATTCGGCAACGGTTAGGCAAGACAGGAACCCACATCGGTTGCGACACGAGCCAATGCGGTGCCTGCGTCGTCCATATGAACGGACGCTCCGTAAAGAGCTGCACACTGCTGGCAGTCCAGGCGCAAGGAGCCGATATCGTCACGATCGAAGGCATTGCAGAAAACGGCGAATTGCATCCGATGCAGCAAGCATTTCGCGAGCATCACGGGCTGCAATGCGGATTTTGCACTCCGGGCATGATCATGAGTGCGCTGGACCTGTTGAAACTACACCCGGATCCGGATGATCGCGAGATTCGCGAGTGGCTCGAAGGCAATCTGTGTCGATGCACCGGCTACCAGAACATCGTTCGTTCGATCAAAGCCGGCGCCAGGGCAATGCGCCGCTGAAGAATCGGGAAATACCAATGTACGAATTCAATTACCACCGACCGGGAACGCTGGAAGAAGCAAAAAAAATGCTGTCAGCCAGCGAGGACCCGAAGATCATAGCCGGCGGGATGACGCTTCTGCCGACAATGAAATTCAGACTGGCGCGACCGTCCGATCTCATAGACCTCGGCAATATCTCCAAATTGCATGGCATCAGGGATGACGGTGATTCGCTGTTCATTGCCGCGATGACAATTCACGCGGAAGTTGCGTCGAATGAACTCGTCCGAGCCGGCATTCCAGCGCTCGCCGAGCTTGCCGGCAATATCGGCGATCCGCAGGTGCGCAATCGCGGCACGCTGGGTGGTTCGATCGCCAACAATGACCCGGCCGCCGACTATCCTGCGGCGTTGCTGGCACTGGATGCTGTTGTCCAAACGGATAAGCGCAGCATACCGTCCGAAAGATTTCTGAGCGGAATGTTCGAGACCGCACTGCAAAGCGATGAAATAGTCACCGGAGTGACTTTTTCCAGGCCGAAGCGCGCCGCCTATGCAAAATTTCCGAATCCTGCATCCCGCTATGCGATAGCTGGGGTAATGGTTGCCGAGTACGCGGATAGTGTGCGAGTTGCAGTTACAGGAGCCGCAGCCTGTGCCTTTCGCGCCGCCGAACTGGAACAGGCACTATCCTCCGATTTCTCGGCGGCGGCGCTGGACGGGCTCGAAATCGACGCGGGTGAGCTCAATTCCGACTTGCACGCCAGCCCCGAGTATCGAGCCCACCTCGTGATTCTATTGGCGAAGCGGGCGGTCGCTGCGGCCGGTGGCTGACCAACAGCTTGCATGTTTGCCGGCCGACGTCAGCCAAACCGAGGCAATGCTGAACGACGCGCAGTATGTCGCGGGCCGGCAGCTTGCCACGGCCGTATTTCTTGCGTTGAATTTGCACCGACCGTTGCTTCTTGAAGGAGAAGCCGGTGTTGGCAAGACCGAGCTTGCCAAGGTCCTGGCAAAGGCGCTGGGGCGCGATCTGATTCGGCTGCAATGTTATGAGGGCCTGGATCTCGCCAATGCGGCCTACGAATGGAATTATCCGCGATTGATGATTGCCATTCGACTCGCGGAAGCCGAGGGCAGGGCGGCGGACATCGGCAGTACGCTCTACAGTGCCGACAATCTTATCGAGCGTCCGTTGCTTGCTGCATTACGCACGCGGGCATCGGGGCCTCCGGTATTGCTGATCGACGAGATTGATCGTGCCGACGAACCCTTCGAAGCATTCTTGCTCGAGTTACTGTCGGACTATCAGCTTTCCATTCCAGAATACGGTACCGTGAAAGCGACTGTTCCGCCTATAGTCGTCATTACCTCGAACAGAACACGCGAAGTGCACGATGCATTGCGGCGCCGCTGTCTATACCACTGGCTGGACTACCCGACACTGGAAGCCGAGACTCGAATTATCGAATTGAAGGCACCCGATGTCGTCCCGGACCTGCGTCGGCAATTGTTGGAGTTCGTGCACGCGCTGCGTAAGCGGGACCTCTACAAACCGCCTGGCGTGGCGGAAACCATCGACTGGGCGCATGCGCTGACGCAACTCGATGTCGTTGCGCTTTCACCCGGGCTTGTCGACGACACGCTCGGATCGCTGCTGAAGTACCAGGACGATATTGCGAAATTGCGGGGCGATGAGGCTGCCGGAATGCTTGCGGCGATTCAGGCGGTGAAATGAAGAAATTGCAGACGCCGAATCCGGACAATGGCCGGCTGGCTGAAAACATGCTTCTTTTCTGCAGGACGCTGAGGCGAGCCGGATTGCCTATCGGTCCGGGTGCGGTGATCGATGCCCTGGTGGCCACAAGCCGGACCGGCATCCGCCGGCGCGATGATTTTTTCTTCGCGCTGCGGGCCGTACTGGCAAAAAACCCGGCGGAATTTCTGCTTTTTGATCAGGCATTTCATATTTATTTTCGTGATTTGCAGCTCCTGCAGCGCCTGGCGCGGACCTTTTCGCAAGAATTTCCGCGAGACGGAAGCGTGCGATCCGCGGATACGTATGCTCGCCGTTTGACTGAATGGTTGCAAGCCATCCTGCCGGAAGACGCGGGAGATGCCGAAATCGACGTCGACCGCTCCGAGTCCTATTCCGCGACCGAGTTATTGCGCAGCAAAGACTTCGAACTGATGAGCGCTGCGGAGCAGATCGATGCGAAACGCATGCTGCGGGAGCTACCGGGGACGTTGCGGAGTATCCAAACGCGACGATTTCGCCCCAGCAGCAGGGGCCATCGCTTTGACTTGCGACGCTCCATGCAACTGATGATGCAGAGCGGCGGCCAGCCGGTTCAGCTCGCTCGCCGCCGACCACGTCAGCGTCCACAAGCTCTGGTGATGTTGTGTGACATTTCCGGCTCGATGAGCTGCTACTCGCGAATGTTCCTGCACTTCGCGCACGCCATGACGACTCCGGAGAGGATCGTGCATGCCTTTGTTTTTGGCACGCGTCTGACCAACATCAGCCGATGGCTGCGAAATCGCGATGTCGACGAGGCGATGTCCCGCATTTCCATGAAAGTGCCGGACTGGGACGGGGGTACCCGTATCGCAGACAGCCTGGAGGCATTCAACGTCCAATGGGGTCGGCGTGTCTCGACCGACAATGCAACGGTAGTGCTGCTCTGCGACGGCCTCGAAAGGGATTCCCACGCGGAGCTGTCATTTCAGATGCAGCGCCTGCGGCGTTGCTGCCGTGAGCTGATCTGGATGAATCCGATGCTTCGCTACAAGGATTTTGAAGCGAAGGCCTCCGGTATTCGCGCCATGTTGCCGCATGTCGATCGTTTTGTTGCAGCACATAACGTCGCGTCTCTATCGGAACTCGCACGCTTGCTGGACGCAAGAACTGAATCGCGTGCCTCGAGGCGGGCAGCATGACGGCCCGGCAGCTCACCGATGCTTTCGGTCACTGGCGGAAATCTGGCAAGTCGATGGTACTTGCCAGCGTTTACGAGACCGCCGGCTCAACTTACAGCAAGGCCGGCGCGCAAATGCTGATCAACAGCGATGGCGATTTCCAGGGGATGTTGTCCGGCGGCTGTCTCGAAGGAGACCTCGCAGAACGGGCGAGGCAGGTGCTCGAATCCGGTGTTCCTCAGATTGTTACTTACGATCTCGGGCAAAATGACGACGAGCTATGGGGGCTCGGGGTCGGATGCGATGGACTCATGAAGATTTTCCTGCAGCCGCTGCGCGCAGAAAACGGCTACGAGCCGTTTGCAACAATGGTGAAGATCTTCGGTGGCGATGACAGTGCCATTGCCGCGACGGTTCTGGAGGCGGACGATGCGCTGAACACACCGGGCGCGTCTCTGATCGTGGCGCGAGGACAGCTGAAGTATTGCGACGTCCAGGGCGATGTCTTGGCCGATGTCCTGCGCATGGCCGGCGATGTGCAGCAGGCCGGACTCTCAGTGACGAGAAATCTGTGCCGGCCTGGCGGCAAAATGAAACTATTGTTTGCGATTCTGCGACCGCCGCCCCGGGTGTTGGTGCTTGGCGCGGGCCTCGACGCCGGCCCGCTGGTTCGCCTGATCACGGAGCTTGGCTGGCGCGTCATTGTCCAGGATCATCGTCCGGCGTACATTGAGGCAGGCGATTTCAGCGAGGCTGAACAAGTGTTCTGTGTCGCAGCGGACGAGCTTCCTGCCAAGGTCGATCTTGACCGGATCGATGCTGCCGTTGTGATGAGTCATCACTTGGATACTGACCGAAAATATCTGGCGATGCTGGCGCCAACCAGTATTCGTTACGTTGCCCTGCTGGGTCCTCCCAATCGTCGCGTAAGACTGATTACGGAACTCGGCGACAAGGCCTCTGCGTTGCAGGGGCGATTGCACGGGCCGGCTGGCATGGATATCGGAGCGAGCGGGCCGGCGTCCATTGCGCTTTCGATCGTGGCGCAGATGCACCATGTTTTGATGAGCGGCTAGATCGCCGGCTCAAGGCGGCGAGGCAATGTTGCGCCTTAAGCGAATCGCATGTTCTCCGGCATGTCACCCGGCAGAAATACCGAAATAATCATGTCGGCGAGAGCATCGACGGCGCCCGGTGCGTCGAGATCGACGTTGGTAGTGCTTTTGATTTCCTGCGCGAGTGCGAGAAGCCCGCCCGAAGATACGCGAATCATATTGAAGAGCAGCGCCGGATCGCCCTGCGGTGCGACACCGAGATCCTGCAGTTGTTCTATGTAGACGACCGCTTCCTTGAACAATGGCCTCAGGTGGGTCTTGGTGAGCCAGTCCAGCCGGGCGCTCGAAAAACTTGCTTCCTGAACGATTACCTTATGCAGGGCCGGGTGTTTGGCGGCGTAGTGCACGTAAGCGCGAATCATTGCTGCCATTCGAGTTTTCGCGCACTTTTCGGAGTTGTGCTCGAGGGTCTGCAGCAACTCGGAATTGAATCTTCTGAATACCCTGTCCGCGGCGGCGCGCCACAGCTCTTCCTTGTTCTTGAAATGGTAGGTAATTAGCGGGTGATGCACGCCCGCCCTGTCGGCGATGTCCCGAGTCGACGTGCCCTTGAATCCGTTTTCAGAAAACGCCTGCAGCGCAGCCTCCAGCAGCTTTTCCTGAGTCCGGATACTGCGTTCTTGCTGCTTGCGGGTTGACTGGCTCGAGTCTTTCTTGTCGTTATTTCGCCGCGCGCTGGCCACACGGTGTCTCCACTTATGCGTTTATTTTCGCACAAGGTTATCCCGATTGAAGGAATTGGTCCACTTCGGACGGATTATCGGGGGGGCGGTGCCGCACGCCCCTTACTGGAGTTCGAACGCCATCCGGACCGCTGTCCGCTTTTCCACCGGCACATTGCCTTCCAGAACCGGTTCGAATTGCCATTGCTGAACCGCTTCCAGTGCCGCCTCATTGAAAACGGTCTCCGGCTTGGCATCCAGCACCTCAATGTCGTAGACGCTGCCGTCGCGGGCAATGGTCATACGAACATCCACGTAACCAGTGATTCCGCGGCGCATCGCGCTGCGCGGATATTTCGGCGACACATAACGCGTGCGATTGAGCGTCGTGATACCGACCATTTCCGGTGCTTGCGGTTCGGCACTGGCAGTAGCGGGGGTTTCCTGTGCAACCGACTCCCCGTCCTGCTGCGTTACCCTGCGGGCTGCGGCGGCCAGCGAAGCTTCCGCCGTCCCGGCCGGATTGGCGGCAGCGGGTTCACGCTGCAAACCCGCCTGACTTGCTCCCGGAACCGCAGAGTTTGCAGACGCGCTGCCGGCAGGCCCTGCGCCGGATGGTGCCGCCTTTGCCGATCCGCCCGCAGCGGCAGTAGCGGCGGCCTTTCTCTCTGCCTCGGCCAGGCGTTCAGCAGCGGCTTTTCGCTCCGCATCGGCCTGGCGTTCGGCCGCGGCTTTACGCTCGGCGGCTGCCTGTCGTTCGAGTTCTGTCTGGCGTTCGGCATCAGCTTGCGCCTGGCGAGCGTTCTGCAGCGCCGCCGCGGACGCCGCCAGTTCGCTGCTGTCCGGATCCAGCGCGCTGGCGTCCCGCAACAGAATCCCTGCCTGGTCCAGCTGGCCACTGTCGATGGCACTGCGCGCTTTCAGTACCAGTTTTCCGGCGACGATAATCAGTCCCTGTTGCGCAGCCGTATTCTTTGGATCGTTTCCGAGTGCCAGCTCGTAGTAATAGCGGGCGTTGTCATTCGAAGGACTGGTCAGATTGTCGCTTTCGAGCCGGCTTGCTGCGAGCGCCAGAACCTCGTCGATTCTTTGCTCGCTCTTCGCACCGGCCAGTTCCTCTGTCAGCAGGCGAACCTCAGTCTGGTCGACTCCGCGGACAAGTTTCGCGATGGCGAGTTGTTTTGCTGCATCTTCAAATCGTTTTTCACGCAATGCCGAGCGCGCCTCGTCGAGTGCACTTCGAAATTTCAATTGCGCCAGCTGGGCATCCAGGAACGCCAGTCTAGGGTTTTCAGGTGTTGCAAGGCGAACCATGCTGATTGCAGCATCTGCATCTTTGGTTTTCTGTGCGAGTAACGCTGCCTCGGCCATACCAAGGACCTGGTCGACCAGGTCTGCCAACTCGTTTGCAATGACGATGTCGTCCGGAGCCGCGTCACGTGCGGCGATATAAAGTTCTACCGCGCTGCTGCCCGCCGGTGCGATGACTTCGCCGGCATTGCGCGCAATTCGTGCTTCGTCGAGAAGAGCCGTGTAAGCCGGTTCGGCTATGGCTTCTACCGCGCTCGTCGACGGCGCCGGCAGCCCGGACTCCACCACGCGAGGTACGGATTCGTCTTCCGGCATTGCAGGTTTGGCATCGACGGCTTCAGGAGGGCTGTCGATTGCATCGGGGCCGGAAAAGAGCCACAGACCCGCGACCAGCAGGAGCAGCAGGCCGGCAGTGGCAGCAATGACCTTCGGCGACCGAAGGAATGCGGACGTTCCGCCGGAATCCGCCGTTTTTTCAACTCTTGCACTCTTTGTTACAGCTTCCGCTGCTTTGCGACTGCCGCCTGTGAGCGACTTGCCGATGCTCGTGGCTATGCCAGTCATCGTTTCGGTGAAACTGCTGTCATCGCCGAAGGCATCATCGAGTCCGTCACTGATCGGCGATCCCGAAATCGTCGGTGCTTTGCGAACCGGCTTTGTTGCGGCCACTGGTTTCGCAGGTGGTTTGGCCGGCGTTGCTTGCCGTGGTTTGGCAGGAGCGTTTTGCGGTGGTCTTGCCGGGGGCGCTGCAAGCTTCGCCGCCGCCGCACCTGCCGGTTTCCCGGCAACCGGCTTGAATGCGCCGTCCGCGGCTTCGAGGTGATGCTTGATCGAGGCTTCGATTGCCAGTCGCGCTCTACCCGGCGATACCGGCTTGAGCAGGAAGCGATAGACCTGTCCGCGGTTGATCAGGTCCATCAACAATTCACCGTCATCGCGACGTCCCGCAACGATGGCAACCAGGCGCGGCACGAAGATCCTGAGGCGTTGCGTCAGAACTTCGATATTCGAGCCAACCATCGCGGCGTCGGTTACCAATATGCCGATCTTGTTTTCCTTGAAAAACCCTTCCGCCTGCGACGGTGTGATTGCATGGTGCACTTTGTGCAATCCGCGCGCGGAGTCTTTGATGGTGGCGAGAAATTCCTCGTCCTTCGTCAACACCAGGATGTCGACGCCGCGGCTGCCGACCTCTGCACCAATCTGAATTTTCTGTGGTTTCAAAGCGGGCATTGTGCCCGTGCCATCGCTTATGATCGCGGAGCCATTTTCCGACGTCTCCATGACAATATGTTCGCCCATCGGCTCGTCGACGTTGGCCGCGGTATCGTTCGCGGATTCGGACAATGCGATCAGGCGAGCCTGTTTCGTTGCTGCGTCAATCAGGCTACGCAGAGATTCGGGTGTCACATCGCCACGTACGATCTGGAAAACTTCTTTTTCGCCGACAAGTGCTTCCAGTCCGTCACTCTGGTCACGACCGGCAAGCAGGATGCCGATTGTTTCCGGCGATCTTTTTTTGGCTTCACGCAGTGCATCCAGGCCACTCATGCCAGGAAGATCTTGCGCGGAGACGATGACATGTATAGGAGTTACGCCAAGAGTCGAAAGCGCCTCGGAACCAGTAGTTGCACAATGCACAGCGTAACGATCATTGAAACCGCTGCTCAGTGAATCGAGAGTGCTCTGTTGACTGTGCAGCAACAGAACCTGTGTCTTGAAGTACTCCAGCGCCACTTCACCCTCCTGGGGGGCTTATGTCCAATCGCAGTTTCGAACTTTGCGTTGAGCGAGTATATAGGCGGGCGCTGGAGGTTTTGTCGCTGTCTTCCGACAAGATTCGGAATCTGTGACGAGCAGCACAGTCAGAATGCAGGCGGTGTCACGTTTGGTCGGCCGGGCCGGGTCGGATGAAACTGTGCGCGAATCGGCGTTGGTCAGGCGGCGCGTCCGCGCTGGCGAATCTCGTCACGCAGTTGCAGGATGGCTCTATCCAGTTCGACGACCTGCTGTTGTTTCGATCCCAGTCGGCGCAGTGCTACCGTCTTTTCATCGACTTCGCGTTGCCCGACAGCCATCAATACGGGCACCTTTGCAACGCTGTGTTCGCGAACCTTGTACGAAATTTTTTCGTTACGGAGATCCGCATCTGCGCTGATACCCGCGTCCCGCAGGCGGGACACGACGTCCAGCGCGTAGTCGTTGGCGTCGGAAGTTATCGTCAGAACTTTAGCCTGCGTCGGTGCGAGCCAGAGCGGCAAGTTTCCCGCGTGATGTTCGAGCAGAATGCCGATGAAGCGTTCCAGTGAACCGAAAATCGCCCGATGCAGCAGCACCGGAATGTGCTTTTGCCCATCCTCGCCAATATAAGTGGCGCCGAGGCGTTTCGGCAGATTCAGGTCGACCTGGTGGGTACCGCACTGCCAGTCGCGCCCGATCGCATCGCGCAACACGAATTCGAGTTTCGGCCCATAGAATGCCCCTTCGCCCGGGTTGTAACTGTAATCGAGCCCGGCCGTCTCGAGACCGGCTTTGAGCGCTGCTTCTGCCTGGTCCCACACCTCGTCGTCACCAACACGAACCGGTGGCCGATCGGCAAATTTGATCAGTACATCATCGAAACCGAAATCACGATAGATGCCAAGGATCAATTCGCATACAGCCACGGTTTCATTACTGATTTGTTCCGGCGTACAAAAAATATGAGCGTCGTCCTGCGTAAATGCACGCACGCGCAGCATGCCGTGCAATGCGCCAGACGGCTCGTAACGATGCACTTTGCCGAACTCGCACAGGCGGTACGGAAGCTCCCGGTAGCTGGTAATGCCCTGCTTGAATACCTGCACATGACCGGGGCAGTTCATCGGCTTGATCGCAAAACTGCGGCCGTCCTCGGTCACGGTGGTGAACATGTGCTCGCCAAAAGATTCCCAATGGCCGGATGCTTCCCACAGTGTGCGATCCATTAATTCAGGCGTATTGACCTCGTGGTAGCCGGCCGCGGCCTGACGCTTGCGCATATAGTCGACCAGGTTCTGGAACAGGCTCCAGCCCTTCGGATGCCAGAACACGGCGCCGGGTGCTTCTTCCTGAAAATGGAAGAGGTCCATAATTCTGCCGAGCCGGCGATGGTCCCGTTTTTCCGCTTCTTCCAATTGCGTCAGGTAGGCGCGCAGCTGCTTGTCATTGGCCCAGGCTGTACCGTAAATTCGCTGCAACATCGCGTTTTTTGCATCGCCCCGCCAGTATGCGCCGGAAACCCTTAGGAGCTTGAACGCACTTCCAAGACGTCCGGTCGATGGCAGGTGGGGCCCGCGGCACAGGTCGATGAACTGACCCTGCCGGTACAAGGTCAGCGTTTCGCCAGCGGGTATGTCCTCGATGATCTTTGCTTTGTATTCTTCGCCCTGTTCGCGAAAAAATTTGACCGCGTCATCACGATCCCAGACTTCTCGATCGATGGTTTCATCCCTGGCAACGATCTCTTTCATTCGTCCTTCAATGATTTCGAGATCCTCGGCGGTAAACGCTTCGTCGCGGGCAAAGTCGTAATAGAAGCCGTTCTCGATAGCCGGGCCGATGGTGACCTGGGTCGTCGGCCAGAGTTCCTTGACCGCTTCCGCCAACACATGGGCCGCGTCGTGTCGCAGCAGCTCGAGCCCCTCCGCAGAGTCCCGGGTAACGATCTCGATGGTGGCATCGGCGTCGACGGTTCTCGACAGGTCCCGCAACTCACCGTTCACACGGATGGCGACAGAATCTCGCGCCAGGCTTTTGCCAATGCTTTGGGCAATATCGGTTCCGGTCGCGCCGGCAGCGATTTGCCGCTCGGAACCGTCGGGCAGTCGAATGGTAGGCATATCCAGGGTTTCGGTAGTCGCTAATGTCGAGGCGCGCTATTGTACCCAATCCGCCATCGGTGCCAAACGAATGCCAATGTCGGGGAATTCCCGCCACGCCGCTGCAGCGGATGGCCGGATTCGTGCCGGGTGGCGTGTACAATCAGCGGGCAAGATCATCGGGATTTATAGAATGAACGACGCGACAATTGCAGGCGCCTTTCCTCCTCAGCTGCACGACCACGGCGACTGCGTGGCGCAGGCACTGGAAACAGCAGACAAGCTCTGCCATGACAAGGGGCTGCGTTTCACCCAGCTGCGAAAGCGCGTTCTGGAACTGGTCTGGACCAGCCATAAGCCGGTTGGAGCCTACGATATCCTGGAAAAGCTCAACCGGGAGGGTCGCAAGGCCGCGCCGCCGACCGTCTACCGGGCGCTGGAATTCCTGATCGAAGCCGAGCTGGTTCACAGGCTGGATTCGCTCAACGCCTTTGTCGGGTGTGCGGATCCGTCCAGTTCTCACAGTGGCCAGTTCCTCATTTGTCGGGGTTGTCGATCTGTCGCGGAGCTGGATGATTCGGCCATCAGCGACGTCGTCAACAGAGCCGCAGCCGATCTTGGCTTTGCCGCCGTTCACCAGATGCTCGAGATCCAGGGCCTTTGCAAGGCCTGCCAGAAATCCTGATTCGGGCATTTGTGCCTATGTAGCAAAAGATTGCGTACAATCCCCGGCTTTTGCCGGTCCGGAGCGCGCATTTCGCATGAACGACAACCAGCCTAAAGATTTCATTCGCCAGATCATTGCGGAGGACATTGCGAGCGGCAAACACGGTGGCGCAGTGGTCACGCGATTTCCGCCGGAGCCGAACGGTTTCCTGCATGTCGGCCATGCGAAATCCATCTGTCTCAACTTCGGTGTTGCTGCGGAAAACAAGGGCCGGACGTTCCTGCGCTTCGACGACACCAATCCCGGGAAGGAAAGCGAGGAATATGTTCGTGCCATCAAGGACGATGTTCGCTGGCTCGGTTTCGACTGGAATGATCGGCTAAGTCACGCCTCGGATTATTTCGACCAACTATACGAGGCTGCCGAATCTTTGATTCGAAAAGGCGTTGCCTATGTCGACAGTCTCACTGCCGAGCAGATTCGCGAATTTCGCGGCACGCTGACCCAGGCCGGGAAGAATAGCCCGCATCGTGATCGCAGCGTCGACGAGAACATCGACCTGTTTCGCCGTATGCGTGCAGGTGAGTTCGCCGATGGCGAGCATGTCCTGAGGGCAAAAATCGACATGTCGTCGCCAAACATCAACCTGCGCGATCCGACCTTGTATCGCATACGTCATGTTTCGCATCAGCACACCGGTGACAAGTGGTGCATTTATCCGATGTACGATTTCGCGCACGGCCTTTCCGACGCTTTCGAGGGTATTACGCATTCGCTTTGCACGCTGGAGTTCGAGGATCACAGGCCTCTTTACGATTGGTTTCTGGACCAGCTCGAACCGCCGCACCGGCCGCGCCAGATCGAATTTTCCCGGCTGAATCTCGCTTTTGCGCTGACCAGCAAGCGCAAGCTGAATCAGCTGGTCAGCGAAGGTGTTGTGAACGGGTGGGACGATCCCCGCCTTGCAACCCTTGCCGGCATGCGCCGTCGCGGTTATCCGGCGGCGGCCATCCGGGACTTCTGCCAGCGCATAGGCGTAACCAAGAAAGAAAACATGATCGAGATGGCATTGCTCGAGAACTGCATTCGCGAAAACCTCGATCTGGGCGCAAAGCGACGCATGGCGGTAATGCAGCCACTAAAGATTACTCTGACAAACTACGAGCAGGGTAAAACCGAGATGCTCACCGCACAGAACCATCCTAGTCGACCGGAGCTCGGTTCTCGCGAAGTTCCGTTCGGCCGGGAGATATTCATCGAGCGCGACGATTTCATGGAAGATGCGCCGAAAAAATATTTCCGGCTGAAGCCAGGCGGTGAGGTCAGGCTTCGCTTCGCCTACATTATTCGTTGCGATGAAGTCGTCAAGGACGGCGAGGGCAATGTTACCGAATTGCTCTGCAGTCTCGATCATGAAACAAAAAGCGGATCGGCAAGCAGCGAGCGCAAGGTCAAAGGAACGATACACTGGGTATCGGCACAACATGCAGTGTCAGCCGAAGTCCGACTCTACGACCGTCTGTTCACGGTTGCCGACCCCGGCAGCGTCGACGACGTCATGTCCGTACTGAATCCCACCTCACTGGAAGTGGTCGACGCGAAGCTCGAGCCGGCGCTCCGGGAGTCGGCTGCCGGCATTGCGGTCCAGTTCGAGCGGCTGGGCTACTTCACTCCGGACATTCTCGATCATTCTGCGAACAAGGTGGTCTTCAATCGCATCGTGACGCTGCGGGACGGCTGGGCCAAGATCGAAAAGCAGGCGCTGCAGCAGCAATCCTGATTGCGGCTCTCGGGCGACTATTCGGATTCCCGGACGACCACCGGCGCGCCGCGATCGGTGCCGAGGCCTTCCGCAGCGCTGCCCTCGGCCCGGGCGATTTCCAGTACACCGAAGGAGTTGATAAGCGCCAGGTAATCGCCCGGCTTGACCCGACCGTAAGTTGGCATCATCGCGAAGCAGTGGCCGGCGATCGCGGCGACGGGCCTGTCGAATCGTTCCACGAGGCTGGCGTCGATATTACTTATCAGGTTACCGAATGCGTCGACCGTGACGATCATGCCAGAGACGCGGTCCTTGCTTACCACCGGATCCTCGAGCCAGCCAGGCGTCCACTGCGTTGTCGGCCTGGCAATGTCTTTGGCGGCCAGTCGGCCGGAGGCCAGTTCTGCCGCAACCGGTGCAAAAATGTCGCGGCCATGAAACGTGAGGCTGGGCGCCGCGATACCGTGTCGCCGCAGACCGGGAACGTCGAGGCAAAAGACCTTTGCAGAGGAATTGTCGGTAAGCAGCGGAGCCAGCAGACCATTGTCTGGCGCCATGAAAATGTGTTCGTCGTGCTCTGCGACGATAATTTCGCGCTCGGTACCGACGCCCGGATCCACAATGGCGACATGAACCGTGCCCTTCGGAAAGTAACGGTACGAACGGCTGATCCAAAAACCGGCTTCGGGTGGCCAATGGGGTGGTATGTCGTGTGCGAGATCGATTATCCGGGCTTGCGAAAAACGCGTCAGGATTACGCCCTTCATGACCGCCGCAAACGGACCTTTGTGACCGAAGTCGGTCGTTATGGTAATTACACCTGAAGGTGTGCTGGTTGTCATGGAGTTAAATGGTGCGGCAATTTTTTTGCATCATACCGCAACGGCGTGCCGCGCGAAGCTCAGGCGAAAACCTCGCCATTCATGTTGCGCCGCCTGTGCAGGCGTCTTGCCCAGTAAATGAAACCCGTATCGATGAAAGCAATGACGATCTTGAAGCCGTACTTGGCGGCGCCGAGCTGCAGTGCCGTGATCAGGTCAACAATTCCCCACCAGGTAATTAGCGAGAAAATGACCGTGTCCAGCGCTTGCGAACTGAGAGTCGACAGGTTGTTTCGCAGCCAAAGCCACCTTTCACCGGTTATCGCTTTTATCTTGTGAAACGCCCAGACGTCGAACGACTGACTGATGTAGTAAGCGATTAATGAGCCGGCAACGAAACGCGGTGTGAAATTGACAATCGTCGCAAACGCATCGTGAATTCGCAGTGAAAAATCCGCGGTGCCCGGGCGATCGCTCGGTGCGTATAAGAGAGCAAGGCTCAGCATCAGCAGGACGATCACGCTGACGGCGAAACCCATGCGAACGGCTTTGTTGGCAGCGGCTTTTCCGTAGTTTTCGCTCAGGACGTCCGTGGCAAAAAATATACTGGAATAGAAGATGACTCCCAGGCTGGTCTGGAAGCCGAAAATTATCGTCAGTTTGGGTCCCTGCAGGTTAGCCAGGATGATGGCCGTTGCAATGGCTATCTGCAAACCGGCCTTTCCGAAAAGACGATACAGGAGCACCGTGCATCCGAGGTCTGCGACCAGGGTCGTGAGCCACAGCAATTCCTGGTTGTCGGCGAAGAACTGCACCAGGCTTTGCGGAAACATGCTTACATCCCGACAGCTACCCGGGCTCCGTCAGGACAGGCCTGCGTACCGGTCAAGGTGGTAGTCGGCATTGCCGAACAGCAACTCGATCGACGTGATGCGCTTGAAAAAGTGCGCAATATCCAGTTCCCAGGTTACGCCCATACCGCCGTGCAATTGCACGGCTTCCCGCGCAACGTGCACAGCGGCGGTTCCGATCTGGTACTTGATCGCGCTGATCGCTTTTTCGGCCTCGTCGGAGCCTGCCGCATTGGTCATGGCCGCCCACAACAGCAGTGAGTAGCTTTGTTCGCATGCCATTAGCGTATCGACAAGGCGATGTTGCAGCGCCTGGAAGCTGCCGATCGGAACGCCGAATTGCACGCGATTCTTCACGTATTCGACAGTCTTGTCCTGCATGGCCCGGATAATGCCGACAGCTTCAGCGCTAACGGCCAGCGTGGCCTCGCCGATTACCGCATGTAGTGTCTCGTACCCCTGGCCTACCTCGCCCAAAATCGATGCGCCATCGACGCGCACGTCGGTCAGCGAGACCTCGGCACCCTGGTGCCCGTCGACCATCTTGAAAGAATTCCGAGTGACGCCGGGAGCATCGCCGCGGATCGCAAACAAGGTGATTCCGGAGTGGTCTTTCTGCCCGCCATCCGTTCGCGCCGGTATGACAAGCAATTCCGCGGCCCCGCCGTTCAGCACCAGCGTCTTTTTTCCATTAAGCAGGTAATCCTGCCCGTCCGGACGCGCAGTCGTTGCGATATTGGCAATGTCGAAACGGCCCTGTGGCTCGGCGAATGCCAGCGCGGCATGCAGCTCGCCGGCAATCAGCGGATCCAGCCACTTTTTTTTCTGATCTGCCGTTGCCAGCCGGCGCATGACGCCACCGGCGAGCACGATGTTGGCCAGAAACGGTTCTACAACGAGTCCGCGTCCGAACTGCTCCATCATCAGCATCAGTTCGACTGGCCCGCCGCCCAGGCCGCCGTCTTCCTCGCTGAATGGTACGGCTGTCCAGCCGAGTTCCGCGTAAGTGCGCCACAGGTCCGCACTGAAACCGGCATCGCTCGCGGCAATCTTCTGCCGTGTTTCGAAGTCGTAATCGTTGTCGATGAATTTCGCAACACTGTCGACCAGCATTGCCTGTTCTTCGCTGATTGAAAAATCCATATCGTATGCCTGCCAGTCTGCTGCGGAATCCCGGAATCTATAGTCCCAATACGTGTTTCGAAACGATGTTCCGCTGAATTTCGTTCGAGCCGCCGTAAATCGACGCTTTGCGATTGTTGAAATATCTGAGAGAGCTGCGGCTTTCAGAGCCCGCGCCGATTCGATCCTGCAACGGAAAGTCAACCGCATATTGCGACGGGACAAACGGCAGCGAATAGTATCCGGCAGCCTCTACGTACAAGGCATCGATCGCCTGGGCGACTTCGGTACCGCGAATTTTCAGGATCGATGATTCCGGACCTGGAGCCTTGCCGGTGGCGACGGCCGCCAGAGTTCTTAAATCGGTGTATTCCAGCGCTTTCAGTTCGATTTCGGTGGCCGCAAACTTCCTCGCGAAGTTGCGATCTTTCATTAGCGGTTCGGCGCCGTGCACCGATTGTGTGGTCTTCGCCTTCAGCCGACGCATGCGAAACTTGGAACGCGCTGTTCCGGCCAGGTTGGTGCGCTCGTGTTGCAACAATACCTTGCCGTAAGTCCATCCCTTGCCTTCTTCACCGATCAGGTTTTCGACCGGAACGCTAACGTTTTCGAAATGTACCTCGTTGACTTCCCGGTCACCCTCGATCGTGATAATCGGTTTTACCGACACGCCGGGCGTGCTCATGTCGATGAGCAGAAAGCTGATGCCCTCCTGTCGCCTGGCAACGTCCGACGATGTCCGCACGAGGCAGAATATCCAGTCGGCCATGTGACCAAGCGTTGTCCAGGTCTTCGTGCCATTGACGATATAGTGATCGCCATCTCTGTCGGCACGCATCTTCAGAGACGCCAGATCCGATCCGGAGCCGGGCTCCGAATAACCTTGGCACCACCAGACATTGCTCTGCAGGATGTCCGGCAGGAAGCGCTTTTTCTGCTCATCGTCGCCGAAGGTATAAATGATCGGTGCCACCATCTTGACGCCGAAAGCGACCATGTCGGGCGCATTGGCCTCGGCAATTTCGTTGGCAAATATGTATTTCTGGACGGCTGTCCATCCCGTTCCGCCGTATTCGACCGGCCAGTTGATCGCGGCCCAGCCCTGTTGATACAGGATTTTCTGCCAGCGAATGTAATCGTCCCTTTCGAGTTCGATTCCGTTGTCCGTCTTGTACCGAATATCGGCCGGGTATTTTTCAGCGAAGAATTTGCGGACTTCGTCGCGAAATGCCAGTTCTTCGGCGGAAAGGTTCACGTTCATGGGCAGATCCTGTGTTCGGATGGTTCTGTGTGGGCCGGAAACGGAGCCCGCAGTATAGCGGCCCATGCTGCACCGCACAAGAAACACGGGTATTGGCAGGTAACAAATTGATTATTAAAGCTTAAAGGCTGTTGGGTCACGACTAAAGTACGGCCTCCGCCCGGCAGTGGACCGGGCCCGCGACCGACACGGTGGAAGGCCCCGCAGTGCTTACCTCACCCCGTTTAATCGGGCAGAATGACCGCATGAATTCGAGCATCAAGACGTCATTACCCGAGGCCGGCGAAACCGTGGATACGCTGGGGCGGCCATTGCAGGACCTGCGCATCTCGGTGCTGGATCAATGTAATTTTCGCTGCCCGTACTGCATGCCGGAAACGGAGTTCCACGCCGACTACCGGTTTCTCAGGAAAAGCGAACGACTCACTCACGACGAAATTTTCCGGCTGGCGCGGATCGCTGTTTCGCTGGGGGTCAGCAAATTGCGGCTGACCGGCGGCGAACCCCTGCTGGACAAGCGGCTGCCGGCGCTGGTTGCACAACTGGCGCAGATCGACGGCGTCGACGACCTGGCACTTACCACCAACGGCATGCTGCTTGCTCCGGTCGCCCGGCAACTCGCGGATGCCGGCCTGCACCGCATTACGATCAGTCTCGACAGCCTCGACGCCGAGGTCTTCCAGGCAATGAATGGCAATCGCGGTGCCGTCGCTACGGTGTTACACGGCATTGCCGCAGCGGAAGCGGCAGGTCTTGGTCCGATAAAGATCAATGCGGTGGTGCAGAAAGGCATCAACGATCACACCGTGCTGGACCTGCTCGAACATTTCAGGGGTAGCGGGCACATCGTGCGCCTGATCGAGTACATGGACGTCGGCAATCGCAATGGCTGGCGGCCTGATCAGGTCGTACCGTCGAAAGACCTGCTGAAGAGTATCCACGCGAAGTGGCCGCTAAGAGCGGTGGGGCGGCAGTACGCCGGCGAGGTGGCGCGGCGTTACCAGTACCTCGACGGGAAAGGCGAGATCGGTTTCATATCGTCCGTCACCGAACCGTTCTGCGGGTCCTGCAGCCGCGCGCGCCTGTCCGCCGAGGGGGTGCTTTACACCTGCCTGTTTGCCGTCAATGGAACCAGTCTCAGGGAGCCGCTGCGCAGCGGGGCCGACGACGTGCAGCTCGCGGATATTCTGCGCCGTGTCTGGCTTGCACGGACGGACCGCTACAGTGAACTTCGGCAACCGATCAGGAACGAAATACCATTGGTTAACAAAGTCGAGATGTACCGCATCGGCGGTTGAGCACGCAAGGACCTAAGGAACGTGAGCAAATTGAGCCATATTGACAGCGACAACCGGCCGGCCATGGTCGACGTCAGTCAGAAAACGGCATCTGCGAGAGAGGCGCACGCACGCTCCATCGTCGAGTTTCCGGCAGCCATTGCGGCCCGGTTCGTGGACGGCGACATCCGCACCGCAAAGGGGCCGGTGTTTGCGACTGCCATCGTCGCGGGAGTGATGGCGGCCAAAAAAGCCCACGAGTTGATTCCCTTCTGCCACCCGTTGGGCCTGGATAATTGCGATATCAGCATCAGCATGGATGCATCGAACAGGGTGCTGATTGATTGCCGCTGCAAGGTGACGCACAAGACGGGTGTGGAAATGGAGGCGCTCACCGGTGCCAGCGTCGCGGCGCTGACGGTTTACGATATGTGCAAGGCGCTGTCGCACGACATTACGATTCGGGAAACACGCCTGATGTCCAAGACGGGCGGCAAACAGGATTTTATCCATGAAGGCGGCTAGCAAACCCAAAGGCCTGGTCCTGAGTGGTGGACAAAGTCGCCGCATGGGACGTGACAAGGCGTTGTTGAAGCAGGACGGCATGAGCCAGCTTCGTCGTGCCGTAAAACTGTTACGGGAGCACCTGGACGAAGTCTTCGTATCGGTGCGCGCCGAGCAGAGCGGCGAGACGGAACGAGCGCGCTTTCCGCAAATCGTCGATCGCTACTCCGGGCTCGGCCCGGTTGCCGGAATCCTGTCCGCCATGGATTTTGACGAGTCTGCCGCCTGGCTGGTCGTCGCCTGCGATCTGCCGAAGCTGGATGCCAATACCATTCACTATCTTTTGCAGCATCGTGCAACGTCGCAGCCGTTTACGGCGTACAAGAGCAGTGTCGACGGCCTGCCGGAACCGCTTTGCACGATCTACGAAGCATCGTCCCGCGGCATTATCGACAATTTTGTCACGCAGGGAATGCATTGTCCGCGCAAGATGCTGATCTGTTCGGATACCCTGCTTCTCGATCAGCCGAATCCGCAGGCGCTGGATAACGTCAATACGCCCGACGATCTGTTGCGGACCACTGCCGGGCTTGCCTCATGAAGAAAAAAATCACCGTCCGTTACTTCGCCCTTTTTCGTGAGCATGCCGGCATCAGCGGCGAGACACTCGAGAGCGATGCCGACGACGCGGCATCCCTGTTCGAGCAACTTAAGCACAGACACGGTTCCGCTGAACCGTCCGCGCATTGCAAGGTGGCGATCAATGACGAGATGGCAGACTGGGATTCGCCGCTGAGTGACGGCGACGTCGTATTGTTGTTCCCACCGGTCGCCGGAGGCTGAAATGATGCACATGACGGAAAGGCCGATTCGAACGGATGAGCTGGTCGATTCGCTTCGCAATCCCGCCGCCGGCGCATATGCGTCATTCGAGGGATGGATACGCAATCACAACGACGGGCTGGACGTAAAAAGACTCGAGTACGAAGTCTATGCGCCGCTGTGCGTCAGCGAGGGCACGAAAATTATCGAAGAAGCGCATGCGCGCTGGTCGATTCTGCACGCCGAATGCGTCCACCGCAGCGGATCGTTGGAGATCGGTGAGTGCGCGGTCTGGGTCGGCGTGACATCAGTACATCGTGACGAAGCGTTTGATGCCTGCCGGTACATTATCGACCAGGTGAAAGTGCGCCTGCCGATCTGGAAGAAAGAACACTATGCCGACGGCGATTCCGGCTGGGTAAACTGTGAGCGCTGTGGCGCCCACGACGGTGAACACGGTCATCAGCACGACGGGCGCAAGGGACACGCGAGGTAAGCATTAGCGGCTCAAAGATTCCAGGTCGGCCGGCGAGTCAATATCGAAGCCTGCATTTTCGCAGCGAATCCCCAGGACCCTGGATGACGGCTTTCGTAGTATCGTGCGGGCGCCATGGTCGCCCTGCAGCGCCATCAGATCATCAAAATAATCGGCAGGAAACAGCACCGGCGGACCTTCGATGCCGGCATACTCGCTGGCGACGATGCATTGGGGATTCTGCATCCAGCGAGCGACCAGCAATCGCAAGTGCGCGGCGTCTACAAGCGGCTGGTCCGCGAGCAGCAACAGGATGCCGCTGGCGCTCTCGGCCACCGCGCCTGTGCCCGCGGCTATCGAGCTCGCCATGCCGCTGTCGAATTCCGTATTGACGACCAGGAATCCGCGAAGCGGCTTGCATACGGCGGCAACATCCCGCCAGTCCTTTCCAAGGACCAGGACGCAGCGCTCGCCGAACACCTCTGTGGCAAGGCGTACGGCGCGAGCCACCAGCGGTTCACCGCCGAGTTTCGCCAGCTGCTTGGTCGAACCGAAGCGGCTGGATCCGCCGGCAGCCAGCACGATTGCGAAAAGACGCTCAGGCGGCGTCAAGTGCTTGCTGATATCGCTTGTGGTCAAGGACGGATTTTTCCTGGTTGGCACGTTCGCACGGGACAGATGTCGTGAGTCTCGCGGCTCGACCCAGTATAGCGGCTACGCAAGCGGCGGGCCGTTCTCGCCGGGGCGCCACCGGGGCGGCCATTTGGCGCAGCATAAATGCGCTGCGAATATGCCCGGAAATGCTGGCAGGCAGGCGAGGCGCGATTGTCGGCCGCAGCATTTGCTGAAACGTCACTTGCCCTGTTCCCGGCATTTGTGGTTTGTTGTGCAACGCGGCATTTGCAGAAAACAAATTGTAAGGACACAAAATTGCACCGAATCAAGACGATCGAAGATGCGAAAGCCCTTGAGGGATCGGAAGTCGGGGTATCCGACTGGATCGTTGTCGATCAGCAGAAGATCCTGCAGTTTGCCGACGCCACCGGCGACTACCAGTGGATCCATGTCGACGAGGAACGCGCGGAACGCGAGTTACCGGAAGGCAAGACCATTGCGCACGGGTACCTGACGCTGGCGCTGGTGCCGACGCTGACCGCATCGTTTGTCGAGGTGGAGAATCTGACGCGTGCAATCAATTTCGGATGCAACAAAGTACGTTTCTACTCGCCGGTACCCGTCGGTGCGCGGGTTCGCGCACGAGCTGTTGTATTGCAGGCCAGGAAACGCGGCGGTGCGCTGCACCTGACTTCCGAAGTAACCGTCGAAGTCGAAGGCGTGCGCAAGCCGGCCTGCGTCGCCGAGACCATAGGCATCTACTTCGTCGAAGAAGGCTCGCTCTAGCAGCCTGCTGTTTCCCCTACCGCGCCTGCAGCCAACCGGGCAGGAAGGAATAAGGATCGGTATCGACGGAGCGGTTGAAAGCCACGCCGCTTTGCCCGAGCATTTCCTGCAGCCGCCCCGATTTGCAGGCATCGAACAGGTCGCTGGCCCCGCCAATGTGCTGTCCCCCGATGTAGATCTGCGGAATGGTTGCCTGACCGGTCTGCTGGCGCAGCGCGGCGCGAATTGTTCCGCCGCGATCATCCTTCTGGTACGCCACCGAATCCAGATCGATGGACCGATAGGGTATTTCGTATCTGGCAAACATCTTCCGCACGGACCAGCAGAATTCACACCACTCGAGAGCGAACAAGGTAACGGGCTGTGCCGGATCATTGACTATCTGTTCAAGGGTACGCAATGCATCAGCCGGAACGTTTCCTGTGGCATCGGCTTTCGGCGCTGCTGCCGGCGTCGCGACATCGAACCGGTATCCCGGCGTCGAATGCGAGATCTCGTGTTCCTCGCGCGTCATATCAGCCGGAATGTCATCGAACAGCGGCGTGCTCAGATAACGCTCACCGGTATCCGGCAGCATGCACAGCAGGGTCGTGCCGACACTCGCGCCACGGGCGATTGTCAGCGCGCCGGCCAGTGTTGCGCCGCCGGAGATCCCAACGAAAATGCCTTCCTTTCGTGCGAGTTCCCGCGACAGGCGCAATGCGTCGTCGCCGCTTACCGGCACGACGCGGGAGACGAATTTCATCGCGAGTGCGTCCTCGGTCAGCTTTGGAATGAAATCGGGACTCCATCCCTGCATCAGGTGCGGGCGGAACATCGGGTGACTTTCCGAGGGCGTGCCGTCATTGCGGCGCGATTGCGCGATTCCGCTGCCAAGAATCGGTGAATTGTCGGGCTCGCAGACAACGACCTGCGTGTCCGGCCTTTTTGCTGCAAGAACTCGACCCACGCCTTTCAGGGTTCCACCGGTGCCGAAACCGCTGACCCAATAGTCGAGCCGTTTTCCTTCGAAGGCCTGCAAAATTTCGGGGGCAGTGGTTCGACTGTGCGCGTCCGCATTCGCCTCGTTCTCGAACTGGCGGCAGAGAAACCAGCCGTGCTTTTCGGCAAGTTCGGTGGCCTTGGCGAGCATGCCGCTGCCTTTGAGTGCGGCCGGCGTCAATACCACCTTGGCCCCGAGGAATCGCATCATGCGTCGTCGTTCGATACTGAACGACTCCGACATAGTGACTACGAGCGGGTAGCCCTTTTGGGCACACACCATGGCGAGCCCGATTCCGGTATTGCCGCTGGTTGCCTCGATGACCGTTTGTCCTGGTTTGAGCGCGCCGCTTTTCTCAGCTTGCTCTATGACTTCCAGGGCCAGACGGTCCTTGACCGATCCCATCGGATTGAAAGACTCGATCTTTACATACAGCTCGATGCCTTCCGGCGCGAGCCGGTTCAGGCGCACGACGGGTGTATCGCCAATCGTCTGCAGGATATTGTCGAATATTCGATTCATGATTCTGTTCCTGTCCTGTATGCCAGCATGATTCAGCGACGGCTTGCGGTAGGGCATAATAGCAGCCGGATCGCAGCGTCGGTTCGCCGCGCTGCCAGCTGCAGGGGATCAGCGAGTCGTTCCCGCGCAACAGAAGCGCAGAGGAGATAAGGAGATGGAAGTGCAGGGTATTCTAGGGGTACTGATTCTGCTTGCGGATGTATACGCTATCCTGCAAATCGCGGGCAGTTCGGCGGAGAACGGCAAGAAAGCGCTGTGGATCGTGCTGGTACTGCTGTTGCCGATTATCGGCGTCATCATCTGGTACCTGGCAGGGCCCGGCCGTCCGTCCTGAGGCCCTCGGCAATATCAATCGGAAAATTCCGCGGTCGTCTGGCGGCGTCGGTCGACCTTCAGTCGGGTGACGTCCGGCCGCGCGTAATGTCCTGCAACGTCAAGGTTCTGGCGTTCTTCGAGAACCCTCGCGTGGTCGATGGTCGCAACCCGCAGGCACTCCTCGCCGGTCTGCGGCTCAAGCACCCATTCCCCCGCCGGATCGGCCAGGCAGGACCCGCCATCGGCCATCACCGCATCTGCTGTCGACGACAGCAACTCGTAATGCGGGAGATCGAGCGGAATATCGGCGGCGCGCATCAGGCCTGAAACCGACATGACGAAGGAGCGGCCCTCACGTGCGATGAAACGCGTGATGTCGCTGGTGTTGCGCCGGCTGCCCGGCCAGATGGCGACGTGCAGGTTTTCACCCTGCGCATACAGGGATGCCCGCGCCAGCGGCAGCCAGTTCTCCCAGCAGTTCAATCCACCCAGCGTAAACGGGCCCAGCTTGTGAGTACGCAGGCCGTGACCGTCGCCGATGGCCCAGACCAGCCGTTCCTCGTAAGTCGGCATCAGCTTGCGATGGACTGACAAAACGCTGCCGTTATCGCTGATGTAAACCATCGAGCAATAGAGGCTGTGACCCCCGCGGTCCGGCGCCCGCTCCAGGACGCCGAGATACACCGCAATCCTGCCCTTGCTCGCAGCCTCACAGACAGGCGCCAGGTCGCCGGCGTCGATGTCGACACCCTGCGACAGGTAGTAGGCATAAAGCGATTTCTGAATCGCTGATTCGAATCGTGCACCGTCAGTTCGCTCGACCCAGAACGGGTATCCCGGTACCAGCGCTTCGCCGAAGGCTACCAGCCTGCAGCCTTTCGCAGCGGCTTCTGATACGCAGTTTGCAATCTTCGCAATCGTTGCGTCGCGTTGCAGCCAGACCGGTGCGATCTGCGCGAGGCCGACAGTGAGTTCCGTGCTAGCGTCTTTTTTCACGTACGGAAAAAAAAGCTGACGGGCCGGAGCCTGTCAGCTTTTTCGATAGTGACTACTCGAAATTCATGCGGAATGTTACGCCGTAGGTCCGCGGCTCGCTCGGGTAGCCGCTGTAGCTGCCTGCCTGGGCAACCGACGGGAATGCCGACAACAGAAATTGATCGTCCGTCAGGTTACGGCCCCACAGCATGGCTTCGAAGCCGTTTGCCCATTGCAGCCCGAAACTTGCGTTGACCATGCTGACGTCGCGCGACGCGACATCTTCCGGCACGTTTTCGATGATCCTGACTTTGTCGTCGTAAATGTACTCGCCGCGCACAAAGCCGCTCATGTTGGCACCGATGTCGAAGTTGTACGTGGCCGAGGTATTCATGCTGAACTTGTGCACGCCCGGTACGTCACCGCCACTGAGGTCCACGGGCAACCCGCCGATGCCGCTTGCACCCTGGAAATCGTCATAGGTTGGATCCAGCCAGGTACCGGAGAAGGTCAGTTCCAGCGCATCCGTCGGAACCCATGTCGCATCAAGCTCGATACCTGTCGTCGACTGTTTGCCGGCGTTGGCGAGCGCAAAGCCGGTTCCGGTGAATATGTTGGACTGGAAGCCCTCGATTTCCTGGTCGAAGATGGCAACGTTGACGGCGCCGCGGTCGAACCTGGCTTTCAGGCCGATTTCGTAAACCGTCGAGTCCTCTGGCCCGGCATAACGCGTGCCGGCAACGAGGTTGTTGACACCGAGGCCAGCCGAATTGATTGCCGCAATGTCCGAGGCGAACGGCCGGGAATCGCGCGACAGGTTCCATGACGTGGCTTTGAAACCGGTGCCCGCGCCGAGGTAGACGTTGACGTTGTCAGTCCAGTCAAAAGCCAGTCTTGCGGTCCACGTGGTCTTGCTATCGTTGGAATTGCCGGATTCCACCGCGTTCGGGTAGCCGACGAAGGGCGGCAGGAACTGCAAGGGCCGCAACGCCAGCAACTGGTTGCATCCTGGCGGCGGATTTTGCGCCGAGCACGAAGTTGTACTAAGCGCCTGGGCCTGGGCGGCGGCGGCGGGATTCGCGGCGATGTTTTGTGGCGTCGGAGGCAATCCGGTGAGCTGCTGGAAGGCCAGTCCGAACCCGACCTGCACCATGCTGAGTGACGAGAACACATCGGTGTTGTTCATGTTGACGAACGCGTCTTTCTTGTCGTTGGTGTAGTTGGCACCCAGGGTCATCGTGACCCGGTCCGTCATATGCCAGTCGATCTGGCCGAAAACGGAATAGGACCTGTCGTCCTGGCCGGCGTTCTCGAAATTGCCCTGACCGCTCGCGAAGAACGTGCCGGCGGGCAAGCCCAGGCCCGCTTCGAGAGCGGAAACGTTGCCGGCGGCGAGCAGGTCGGCATAGTTGCGGAAATCGCTGCTGTAGGTCAGCACGTTGTTGATCTCGACTTCCTCATCGAAGTAGTAGCCACCAACCATCCAGTCGACCGCGCCGTCACCGTTCGAAGTCAGGCGAAGCTCCTGCGTGAAAGTGTCCAGCTCGGTGTCGTTGGAGTTCGGATTGATCAGTCTTGCGCTGGTGAAATCCACATCGCTGTTCTCGAACCGGGACTGGTTGCGGTAGGCAGTGATCGAAGTCAGCACCATCGACTCGAAGTCGTAGTCGATTTGCATCGAGATGCCGCTGTTGTCAACCTGGTTTGTCGGGTTGAAGTCGTAATAGTTCTGGTATGCAAACGGTTGGTTGCCGACCAGGTTGCCACCCAGTGCGCGTATGGCATTGCCGGTCGGGCCGTCGACCAGGTTGGCGACGCCGCAGCAGACTTCGTCCATCTCGTCGTAGTCGGCGATGAAGCGCATTTCGAGTTTGTCATTTGGCACGATCAGCAACTGGCCACGCACGCCCCAGCGATCCCTGTCGCCGTATTCGACCCCATCCACCAGGTTGGTGTAGTAACCGTCGCGATTGTTGACGCTGCCCGAAAGGCTGAAAGCCACGGAATCCGACAGCGGTCCAGTGACGTCGCCCTTGACGATGACCTGGTTCCATTCGCCCAGGGTCAGCGAAGTCGATCCGCCGAATCCTGACAGGTCGGGCCGGGCGGTGACGACGTTGATTACGCCGGCCGACGCGTTCTTGCCGAACAGCGTGCTCTGCGGCCCGCGCAGTACCTCGACGCGCTCCAGGTTCGGCAGGTCCGACAGTGCCGACGCCGAGCGGGAGCGATACACGCCGTCTACGAATACGCCGACCGAGGGCTCGATTCCGGCGTTGTTGGCGCCATTACCAAAACCGCGAATGATGAAGTTGGTATTGCCGGTGGTCTGCAGCTGCGTTACACGCAGCGACGGCACGATGCTTTGAAGGTCCTTGATGTCCAGGATCTGCGCTTTCTGCATCGTTTGGGCGCTTACCACAGATACGGCAACCGGGACTTCCTGCAAAGTCTGTTCGCGCTTGGTCGCCATGACGATGATCTCTTCGATAATCATCTGCTCGTCCTGCGCCAGTACGGACGTCGAAGACGCAGTAAAAGCCAGCGTGGCTGCCGACAATTTCAGCAAAAAGCGGGCCGCGTTCGTGCCTGCGGTCCCGATTGACAAGAGCCATGTGGTGTTGGCCATCGAATTCCCCCAAAAGATTGAAATTTGACCTTCGTTTGCCGGCGGCTGGTGCTTCCCCGCCACCCGGCAGATTTGCGGCGAAGCATAGCATTATTTGCCGTTAGCTATACGTTTCAGGGGTACGCATATCCCGCAAAATCGACGGCATATACTCGAAAGTGACAGCAAGTACTCAAACGCTGCCGAAGCGCGGTCCGCTTCTGTTAAATTGGACGGCTGGTACCTTAGGAACGAGGGGCAAACAATGCATGGGCTCATGATGGACACGCCGCTGGTGATTTCCTCGATACTGCGGCATGCGGATCGGAACCACGGCGAACGCGAAATTGTTTCGGTCACGGCCGACAACCCCCGGCATCGTTATCGCTATTCCGATTTGTGCGGGCGGGCGCGGCAGCTGGCCAACGCCCTGGCGCGGTTCGGCCTGTCGCGAGGAGACAGGGTCGGCACGCTGGCCTGGAACGACTACCGGCATCTCGAGGCTTACTATGGCATTGGCGGCGCAGGATACGTCTGCCACACGATCAACCCGCGGCTGTTCCCGGAGCAGATCGCGTTCATAATCAAACACGCCGGCGACCGGGTCCTGTTGACGGATCCCATGTTCCTGCCCTTGCTGGAGAAGCTTGCCGGGCATATTGGCTGCGTCGAGCAATTCATAGTGCTGACAGACGATGCGCTCATGCCGTCGACAACACTCGCAAACGCCGTGTCATACGAATCGTTCATTGGCAGCGAGAGCAGTGAGTACCTGTGGCCGGAACTCGACGAGAAGGACGCGGTGGCGTTGTGCTATACCTCCGGCACCACCGGAGACCCGAAGGGTGTGCTGTATAACCACAGGTCGCAGGTGCTGCATGCCTACGCGTGCATTGCGCCGGATGTCATGGGCCTGTCCAGCCGCGATTGCGTACTGCCGGTCGTACCGCTTTTTCATGTCAATGCCTGGGGCATTCCGTATTCGGCGCTGATGGTCGGTGCGAAGCTGGTTCTTCCCGGACCGAAGATGGGAGACGGTGAGACCTTGTACACGCTGATGGAAGGCGAGGGCGTCACCGTTTCGCTTGGCGTGCCGACAGTCTGGATGGCACTGCTGCAGTACTGCGACAAAGCAGGCAAGCGCCTTAACAAGCTGCAGCGCACAGTCATTGGCGGTGCGGCTGTTCCCGAGTCGATGATTCGTGCGTTTCGCGACAAGCACGACGTGCTCGTGCACCAGGGCTGGGGAATGACTGAAATGAGCCCGCTCGGAACCCTGAATTCGCTGAAAGCGAACATGCAGGAGCTGTCCGCCGAAGACAAACTGAAAATCCAGACCAAGGCCGGGCGCGGCATTTACGGCGTAGAGATGCGCATCGTAGACGACGAACAAAATGAACTGCCATGGGACGGGGTAGCGTATGGGGCGCTCCAGGTTCGCGGCCCGTGGATCTGCAGCGATTACTTCAGGCTCGATGGTTCCGCCGGCGCACATACCGATGATGGCTGGTTTGAAACCGGCGATGTCGCGACGATCGATGCGGAAGGCTTCATGGCCATAACGGACAGAACGAAGGATGTCATCAAATCGGGCGGCGAATGGATCAGTTCGATCGAGATAGAAAACGTCGCCATGGGGCATGCGTCCGTTGCCGAGGCGGCCGTTATCGGCGTACCGCATCCCAAGTGGACCGAGCGGCCGCTTCTGATCGTGATCAAGGCCGAAGGCAAGGATGTCAGCAAGGACGAAATGCTGGCCTGGCTTGACGGGAAAATTGCGAAATGGTGGCTGCCGGAGGATGTTGTATTTGTCGACGAGATTCCGCATACAGCGACCGGGAAGATCAAGAAAATCGAATTGCGGCGGCAGTTTGCCGAATATCGAATTCCGGCGTAGCGGACGAATCGCCAAGTCGAGGAACCGGTCGGCATTAATCGCCGCGCATCCTGCTGCACTGAAAATTGGAACAGGGATTCACATGACTGAGAAAAACCATGACTGACGCACTGCGTCTTTTCGGACTGAAAGCGATCGTGACCGAGGCCGGGTCCGGTATTGGCGAAGCAATCGTTCGAACATTCGTTAAACAGGGTGCTGAAGTGCTTGCCATCGATGCTGCCGGGAGCGGCGTAGAGACGCATTTCCGCAAGGTCAGCGGCGTTTCCGGGGTCGTGCTCGACATGCACGCCCTCGATGCATCGAAGCAACTCGCATCGGAGGCAAAAAAGTCTCTTGGCGGACTGGACATCGTTGTAAGCAATTTCGACTGGCACCGCAAGACGCCAATCAACGATACCGATGCCGGTGCTGCCGAGGAGCTGACGGAGAACATGTTGGCCCGCACTGCGGCGATTTACGACGCTACCCTGTCATTGCTGCAAAGAAGTCCGGCTGGCAGGATGATTGTCATCGGCTGCCTGCGCAGTGTTTTTGGCAAGGACGGTACCATGGCATACCGCAATACGGAGTTGGCCATGCACCGATTGGTGAGCAAGCTGGCGGCTCGCGGCGGCGAATTCGGGGTTACCGCCAATTACATTCAACCAGGCGCCGTGATGACGCCGGCGAGTCGTCCGGTATTTGCTGCAGACCGGGAGCTTCGTGATTACTGCATCCGGCAGTCGTCGGCAAAGCGCCTCGCCGATCCTGTCGATATCGCCAAAGTCGCGTTGTTTCTTGCCACGGACGATTCGGTTTTCGTCAGCGGAACCGGGATTCGCGCGGACGGCGGCGTTAGCCTCGACTAGGTTTTGCATCGTGAACGCCGTTCTCCAGGATCTGATTACGCTGCTCGAACTCGAGCGGATCGAGGACAATATTTATCGAGGGCAAAGCCGCGATATCGGGTCGGCGCAGGTATTTGGCGGCCAGGTTCTGGGACAAGCCCTGTCGGCGGCGCATTTCACCGTTGAAAACAGGCGCGCGCATTCCCTGCACGCCTATTTTCTGCGTCGCGGAGACATGAATGCGCCGATCATCTACGAAGTCGATCGTGCGCGCGACGGTGGAAGTTTCTCGGTCCGCCGGGTTGTTGCCATTCAGCACGGCAGACCCATATTCAATCTCGCTGCTTCGTTTCAGACGCCGGAGGAGGGCCTCGAGCACCAGGCGCAGATGCCGGATGTGCCGGGTCCGGAAGGACTGCAAGACGCGACGGAAGTCAGTGACGAGGTGCTTGCCCGCATTCCGGAAAAAATGCGCCGTTACCTGACGCACAAGAGGCCATTCGAATTCCGGCCGGTTCGGCCGATGAACTTCGAGGAGCCCGAACATCTTCCGCCGGTCAAGCATGTATGGATAAGGGCAATGGATACCCTTCCGGATGACGCAAGCCTTCATCAGAATCTGCTGGCCTATGTTTCGGATTACGAGTTACTGGGTACGAGCACGCTTCCGCACGGTCTATTGTTCGGCCGTGGCAATGTGCTGATGGCCAGCCTGGATCACGCACTGTGGTTCCACAGAGACGTTCGCGTGGACGAATGGTTGCTTTATTCGTTTGACAGCCCAAATGCTTCCGGTGCACGCGGTTTCGCGCGCGGCCAGTTCTTTACGCGGCAGGGTGTTCTGGTTGCATCGTCCGCGCAGGAAGGACTTGTGCGTGTACTGCCGGACGACCGGACGCCCAGGGTTCGTTCGGACCCCCGTTCCCAGCAATAGGGCGCAGAATCACCCGGTCTTCGGCTCGCATTCGGCGAGCTCACTCGAAAATCGCTGTCCGTTGTCTGCGTAGATGCCGGCAGGAACCTGCAATTGCTTGCGCTCCTGTTCATCGAGTTCGCGAATGACTTTGGCTGGCGACCCCAGGATAAGTACGCCGTCGGGGAAGCACTTGCCTTCTGTAACCAGCGTGTGAGCACCCACGAGGCAATGTCTGCCAATTCTTGCCTTGTTAAGGATCGTGCTGCCAATGCCGATCAGCGATCCGTCGCCGATCTTGCAGCCATGCAACATGACGCAATGTCCGATCGTGACGTTGCTGCCAACAGTAAGAGCGATGCCAGCATCGGTATGCAGCACCGACGCGTCCTGGATATTCGAATTCTCACCGACTTCTATCCAGTCGTTGTCACCGCGCAGTACGGCGTTGTACCAGACGCTCACGCCGGCGTGGAGGCGTACGCTGCCGATGATCGTGGCGTTGTGTGCTATGAAATGACCGGCACCCTGGAAAACGGGGCGGCGGTCGCCGAGGCTCGCAATCACCCCGCCGTCGCCTGGTTCGCAACCGCGGCCGCGGCGGCCGCGACGGCTTCCGGGTCGCCGAGGAAGCGGCGCGACAAAGGCCGAAGTTTTTCGTCGAGCTCGTAAACGATGGGAACGCCGGTCGGGATGTTGAATCCAGTGATCTCTTCTTCGGATACGTTGTCGAGCATTTTGACCATCGCGCGCAGGCTGTTGCCGTGTGCCGCGATCAGCACGTTCCTGCCCTGGCTCAGGGTCGGCGCAATCAGGCTGTTCCAGCACAGCATTACACGGTCCAGCGTCGTCGCCAGCGATTCCGTAGTCGGCAGATTGGCGATGCCGGCATAGCGCGGGTCGCGTGCCGGATGCCGCTCGTCGTCTGGCTCGAGGGCCGGTGGCGGCGTCGCGTAACTGCGTCGCCACACGTGCACTTGTTCGGCACCGTACTTTGCCGAGGTCTCCGCCTTGTCCAGCCCTTGCAGCGCCCCATAATGCCGCTCGTTCAGCCGCCAGTCGCGAATCACCGGAATCCACATGCGGTCCATTTCGTCGAGCATCAGCCACAGTGTTCGAATCGCGCGTTTCAAAACCGACGTGTAGGCAATATCAATCGCAAAATCGAGTGCGCGAACCTCGCGGCCTGCGCTGATCGCTTCCGCTCGCCCCTTTTCCGTCAGGTCGACGTCGGTCCAGCCTGTAAACAGGTTCTTCAGATTCCAGTCGCTTTGGCCGTGTCGGCACAGGACGAGTTTTCCGGACATGCTTGCTCCTTAAGGTTCCACTGTCGGCTAGCCGCCGGTCAATCGCCTCAGTTCCTGTGCCGCGACCGACAAGGTGGCAAAATCGATTTCCGTACGCAGTTTCATTTCGGCGAGCACGTTATCCAGCTTTCGGACAGCGGCTGCGTTTTCTTCCAGCCAGGTCTCGAAGATCTTGACCGGCTTGGACTTGCCGCCGCGATTCAGCAGGGTCGACGAGAGATCGCGCCGAATCCTGTAAAACTCGTCGCGCAGATTGCTGCGGGCAATCGCCTGCCATCGCCCCTGGACCGCCAGAATTTCAATGGACCGATTGAGCCAGATGAAGCCAAGGCGTTCGCTGATCACGGAATACATCTTTGCCGTTTCCATGACGTCCCTGCCGTGAATATTTGCAAGGTCTGCGATGTCCAGGCCACCACGGGTGAGCAGCAGGCCCGCCATCTTCCGGGCCAGTTTTTCCGGTGCGCCCAGTCGTATGTTTTCTTCCGCAATCATTTTCAGGCGTTCCTTGGAGTCGTTCGAAACGAAACTCAGGACCCGCGCGTAGACGGTTGCGATCCCGGGCTTCAGTTGCCCGACTGCGGCAACGATATCCAGTGAATCGCCGTACCGCCACAGCAACCAGTAACAGGCGTGCCGCAGAATCCGGCTGACTTCGAACATCATTGCCTGCTGCACGGTGGCCGGAATCTCGTTGTCCAGTGATTCGATCGTGCGCCAGATTTCGCTGGCGCCGCACACCTCGCGGGCAACCACGTAAGCACGCGCAATTGCGACCACATCGGCCCCGGTATCCAGCTGAACCCGCTTGACGAAGGCCGGTCCCATTCGATTGACAATGTTGTTCGCGATCAGCGTGGCGAGGATCTCCCTGCTCAGACGGTGCTTGGGTATGAGGTCACCGTATCGGCGCCTCAGGACTGCGGGGAAATAACGCTGCGGGTCGGTCGTCAGGAAATCATCCAGTGACTGCGGCGATTCCGTGAGGCCGTTGTAAAGGTCGATTTTTGCATAGCTCAGAATGACCGCGATTTCCGGCCGCGTCAGGCCCTGTTTTCTTTCGCGCCGTTCGTCGATTTCCACCTCGTCAGGCAGAAACTCCAGCGCCCGGTCGAGCAAGCCGGACTTTTCGAGGTTCTGAATGAGGCGTGCGGACTCGTCCAGCCGCTCGCGAGCCCGTGCTTCCATCATGCTGATCGCCTGGGTCTGCAGGTAATTGCTTCGCAATACGAAAGCGGCCACATCGTCGGTCATCGCGACCAGCAGCTTGTTGCGTTGCGCTCGCGTCAGTCCCTTTTCCTTGGCGGCTGCGCTCAGCAGGATCTTGATGTTGACCTCACGATCCGAGCTGTCGACTCCCGCGGAGTTGTCGATGAAGTCGGTATTCACCCGTCCGCCGTTCAGGCTGTACTCGATCCGGCCGCGTTGTGTCAGGCCGAGATTGCCGCCTTCACCGATGACCTTGCACCGCAGCTGGTTCGCGTTCACCCGCACGCTGTCGTTGTTGCGGTCGCCTACATCGATGTGACTTTCGGGGCTGGCCTTGACATAGGTTCCGATTCCGCCGTTCCACAGCAGGTCGACCGGCATCTTCAGGATCGTTCGTATGAGTTCGTTGGGCTGCATGGCCGATTCGTCCGTGCCGAGCATTTCCTTAACTTCGCGGCTGAGCTTCACCTGCTTGGCTTGCCGCGAAAAGATGCCGCCGCCTTTCGATATCAGTGTCTCGTCGTAGTCGGCCCAGCTCGATCGAGGCAGCACAAAGAGTCTCTTGCGCTCACCGAAGCTGGCCTCCATGTCCGGATCCGGGTCGAGGAAGATGTGCTCGTGATTGAAGGCCGCCACCAACTTGATTTTGGTTGAAAGCAACATGCCGTTACCGAACACGTCGCCGCTCATGTCGCCGATGCCGGCTACCGTGAACGGATCGGTTTGCGTGTTGACGCCTTGTTCCCTGAAGTGCCGTTTGACTGCCTCCCAGGCGCCCCGCGCCGTGATGGCCATTTTCTTGTGGTCATAGCCTGCCGACCCACCGGAGGCAAACGCATCGTCCAGCCAGAACCCGTAACTGACGGACAGGCTGTTTGCAATATCCGAAAACGTAGCCGTGCCCTTGTCGGCGGCAACGACCAGGTACGGATCCTCTCCGTCCCGGCGCACGACATTATTCGGCGCGACGACTTTGCCGTCGACCACGTTGTCCGTGATATCCAGCAAGCCGCAGATGAAAATCTTGTAGCAGGATATTGCCTCGGCGATGATCGTATCCCGATCGCCCTTCGGCATGCGCTTGGGGACGAAGCCGCCCTTGGCCCCGGTCGGTACGATGACCGTATTCTTGACGACCTGTGCCTTCATCAGGCCCAGTACTTCGGTTCGAAAATCCTCGCGTCGATCGGACCAGCGAATGCCGCCGCGTGCAATGTCTCCGCCGCGCAGGTGAACGCCTTCCACTCGCGGTGAGTAGACGAAGATTTCGAACTTCGGCCGGGGCTTCGGCGATTCGGGGATTTTGCTCGGATTCAGCTTGATGGATATACAGGGCTTCAGGTCCCCATTCTCGTCACGTTGGTAGTAGTTGCTGCGCAGCGTCGCGCTGATTGCGCCGGCAAAGGCGCTCAGAATCCGGTCCTCATCGATGCTCGATGCCCGTGCGACTTTCCTTGAAATACTGGCCAGGCAGGTCTCCAGTTCCTCATCGCGGGCAGCTTTCGATATCGACGGGTCGAATTGCAGCTCGAACTGCCGGACGAGGCTTGTGGCGAGCCCTGCATGAGCAACCAGCACGTCTTCCATGTACTGCTGACTGAACGGAATGCCGAGTTGCAGCAGGTACTTCGCGTAACAGCGAACCAGAGACGTTTGCCGCCAGTCGAGTCCTGCGGCGAGAATCAGCCGGTCAAATCCGTCGTTCTCTGCGTCACCGGACAGCGCGCGCTTGAAACCATCCTGAAAGCGTACGGCGGCGGAATCCAGCTCGAGTTCGTCGGCGCCCGGGAAATGGATTTCGAAATCCTGAATCCAGAAGCGCTGGCCACCGTGCAGGGTCAGCTTGTACGGACGCTCACTGTGCACGAACGTTCCCATGTCTTCGAGGATCGGCAGCACTCGTGACAGCAACAGCGGTTCGTCCGGCGAGAAAGCTCGGAAATTGAGCTGATCCGGTGTCGCACCCGGTGCCTTGTGCAGCAACAGCGAGTTGCCGTGTTCGCCCTTGACGAGCCCGTCGACGCGCTTGATATCGAGACAGGCGACGACGGGCGGAGTGTCACCCTCATAGGCAAGCGTGAAACTCTGGCCGTATTCCCTGTATAGAGAGTGCCCCTCCGCTTCACCATAGCGGTCACTCAGTTCGCCGCGTAGCTTGTCGCGCCAGGTTACGACGGCGTCGGCAATCTTGCTTTCGATTTCCTTGATACTGATTCGTGGTCGGTCGCCTGCGCCTGTCCGAACAATCGTGTGTAGTCGTGCCAGCGGAGCGTCGGTTATCTGCACGCTTGAATCGACGGATATTCCGACGAACGATCGGTGCAGGATGTCTTCAATGCGCCGCCGAACGGCAGTCGTATATTTCTCGCGCGGTACATAAACAATGCAGGAAAAAAAACGGCGAAACGCATCGCGTCTCAGGAAGAATTTGACCCGGCGACGATCCTGCAGGTTGAGGATGCCATTGGTCGTGCGAACGAGATCGCGCACCGAACTTTGGTAGAGCTCGTCTCGCGGAAATGACTCGAGGATATGCATCAGCGCTTTGCCGCGGTGTCCGGAGGGGTCGAGTTGCAGCCGGTCGAGAACACGTCGGACTTTCAATCTGATGAATGGGATATTGCGCGGACTTTCGCTGTAAGTGACCGACGTAAAAAGTCCGAGGAATCGCCGTTCGCCGACGACGTCACCCTTGTTGTTAAATACTTTAACGCCGACATAGTCGAGATAACTCGGTCGATGCACCGTGGATCGCGAATTGGCCTTGGTGATGATCAACCAGTCTTTGGAGCGGGTCAGCTTGCGCATCTCCTTGCTGAGTTCGGTGGCCTTGCCGCCGCGCTCGTCCTTTGTCAGTACGCCGAGACCACTGCCGGTAACGGGCCGGAGGAATTGCTTTTTTCCGCGCGTGGACAGCCGGTATTCGCGGTAGCCCAGATAGGTGAAACGATCGTCGGCCATCCAGCGCAGCAGGGCCTCGCTTTCGTCCCGGAGTTCCGGATCCGCGCCGCTGGGCCCTATCTTAAGGTCTGCGGCGGCCTCGAGCATTTTGTCTCTCATTGCGCGCCAGTCCCGAACCGCGGCACGCACATCTGACAGAACCTTGAGGATCTCTTGCTCCAGAATTCTCAGGCGATGTTCATCAGGTTCGCGATCGATCGCAAAGCGCACGTAGGATTCGATGATCCCACCGCTGGCGTTCCTGTCGATGACGTCGAGCAACTTCCCTTTGTCATCACGACGAACACGCAGGACCGGGTGAATGGTCATATGGACCGCCAGTTCCTGATGCGCGATAGCAGCCGAAACAGAGTCCACGAGGAACGGCATGTTGTCGTTGACCATCTCGATAATGGTGAATCTCGAGTCGTAGCCGTCCTGCTTTTCTTTAGGGTTGTAAATTCTCAGGCAGACATCGCCGGGATTTCGGACCTTTGCGAATTCGAGGTGTGAAATAGCCGCTTTTCCCATGATCTGCGGGGGGGTTCCGACCATGTCGTCCGCAGGGACATTCGCAAAATAACGCGCAAGGAAGAAATTGATCTTTTTGCGTTCGCGAAGGACCTTGGACGCTGGTTTTGCAGCCAGGATCTTGTCGGTTACGACGCTCGAGATGTCACTGGCGCGACGAAGTTTTTGAGCTGGCACTGGCTAGACACTCCGAGCTGGATGGTCTGAAGAAGGCGGGGTTGCAAAGACTCTATAACGAATTACTGCGGTTTTTCCAGATCAGCGATTGCCGCCGCGAGAAATCTGCAGGCCTCGCCACCGGTAATGCATCGATGGTCAAAACTGAGCGAAAGCGGAATCCGGCGATGCACCTCGATACCGCCCATCACAGCGACGACATCGTGTTGTAGTTTTCCTGCACCGAGAATTGCGACCGTTGGCGGCACCATCAGCGGTGTCGCGTATCGCCCCGCCAGGGTACCGAAATTGGAAACGGTAATCGTGAAGTTGATCATGTCCTGCGGGGCGACACTGCGCTCGATCGTGGCCTTTTTGATTCTCGCGATCTCATTGCGAATTTGGTCGAGGTTCATTTCTTCGACGTTACGAACGACCGGCACGATGAGTCCGTCCTCGGTATCGACTGCCATCGCGATATCGACTCGCGACTCAGGTTGATGGCTCATGCTTTGTGCGTTGAAAAAGCCGTTCAATGCAGGCGCCGCTGTGCATCCCGCGGCCGTTGCCCGAAGGATTCTTGCGGTGAAATCGCGTTTCAAAATCCATTCATGAATGTCCGCATCGTCGAATATCGTACATAGCGCCACTTCGTCACGATGCTGAGTCATGCTTTTGGCCATGGCCCTGCGCGGCCCGCGCAGCGATTCCGAACGCCCCGGTATCGGGCTTGGACGCGGCGTGCGGGCTTTCGCCGCGGTGCTCCTGAAATTGGCAAGGTCTGCGCTCGTTACCTGGCCGTTCTTTCCGCTGGGAGGTACGTCCGCAAGATCGATACCGAGGCGACGCGCCTCGGTCCGGACTGACGGCGTCGCCTTGACTCGTCCGCCCTTGCGTCGCCGACCGCCTCCCGCAATTGCGGTCTCTTCGAGCATGCCGCCGCCGGTCGGCACATTACCGACCACGGTTGCTGCGTCGTTTCTCGCCGGTTCCGTATCCGCGGTTTTCGCTTCCTGTTTCTTTTGCTCGGCTTTTGCGGCGGGCGCCGCCTTGTCGTCAGCGTCCCGGAAATCGACAAGCGGCGCGCCGGTTGCAACGATATCACCGGGCTGGGCGTGCAATCGGGCAATGACCCCGGAGTAGGGCGAGGGCACTTCGACGACGGCTTTGGCCGTTTCGACAGACAGCAACGGATCGTCGGTCTTGACGGTGTCACCTTCACTGACGTGCCAGGACACGATCTCGGCTTCGGGTAATCCTTCGCCAAGATCCGGCAGATTGAATGTAGTCATAGTGTCGTCCTGCGTTCCGATCGGTGTCAGTCGTCCAGAGTTTCCCGCACCGCGTCAACGATTTTGCTGACGCTGGGCATGTAATCCATTTCACGGCGGAACAGGGGCATAACCACATCGTAACCTGTGACGCGGCGAATCGGAGCCTTGAGATCGTAGAGTCCCTTTTCCGCAACGATGGCAGCGACTTCCGCGCCGACCCCGCAGGTCCTTGCCGCTTCGTGCACGATGACCAGACGGCCGGTCTTTTCCACCGATTCGAGAATCGTTTCGTAATCGATGGGGCTGATAGTGGCCAGATCGATGACCTCGCAACTGATATTGCTTTTGGCGAGCTGGTCCACCGCTTTCAGCGTTTCGAAAGTCATTGCTCCCCAGGTGACGATGGTTATGTCCGTGCCTTGTCGAAGGGTGTAGCAGACATCGAGCGGCAACGCTTTGCCATTGTCTTCGACGTTCTGCTTGTTCAGGCGGTAGATTCGCTTCGGCTCGAGGAAAATCACAGGGTCCGGATCACGTATTGCCGCCAGCAGCAGGCCGTATGCGCGTGCCGGTGACGACGGGATGACAACGCGCACGCCAGGCATGTGTGCAAACAATGCTTCCGTGCTTTCCGAATGGTGCTCCGGCGCATGAATTCCACCGCCGTAGGGCGCTCTCAACACCATCGGGCAGCTCAATCGTCCGCGCGTGCGATTTCGCAATCGACCGGCGTGATTGATGATCTGGTCTACGGTCGGGTAGATGAAACCCATGAACTGGATTTCGGGTACCGGAATCATGCCTTGTGCGGCCATACCGATTGCCACGCCGGCAATCATGCCCTCGGCCAATGGTGTGTCCAGTACGCGCTCGGCACCGAAACGCGTCTGCAGTCCGGCGGTAGCGCGAAAGACGCCGCCATTGACGCCGACGTCTTCGCCGAGAACCACCACCCGGCTATCGTGTTCGAGTTCCCATGCGAGTGCCATGGTAACCGCATCGATCAGTGTGACTTCAGCCATGGTGACCCCCGTCGTTGTCACCGTACTGAATCGCGTGATCGCGTTGTTCCTCGAGAAATTCCGGCAACTCCTTGTACATGTAGTCGAACATGGCTTCGATCGGCTGTTTGGGGGTATTCAGGTAACTCTGGACAGCGTTATCGACTTTGGTTGCGGCTTCCGCAAGCAGGGCCTGCTCTTTCTTCTCATCCCATACGCCGATATCCGTCAGGTACTGGCGAATGCGAATGAGCGGTTCGAGTTTCCAGGCGGTTTCGACCTCGCCCTTTTTTCGATAACGACTCGCGTCGTCGGCTGTCGTGTGATCGCTAAGCCGATAGGTTACGGCTTCGACCAGGGTTGCACCGTCGCCATTTCGTGCACGCGCCAGTGCGCGCTCGACCCAATGGCGCACGGCGATCACGTCGTTGCCGTCGACCTGGATGCCGGGGATGCCGGCTGCCACCGCTTTTTGTGCGAGGGTCTTGGTTGCGGTCTGCAATTCGATGGGCACGGAGATTGCCCACTTGTTGTTGACCACCATGAAAACGACCGGGAGCTTGCGCGCACCGGCTATGTTCATGGCTTCGTAGAACGCGCCTTCCGAAGTACCGCCGTCACCATTGACTGATACTGCACAACGCGCTTCCCCGCGCATCTGGAATGCCATGGCAGCACCGGCGGAGTGAAGGCATTGGGTAGCGATAGGAACGCAAAACGGGAAGTCATTCCTGGGGCCCGCGAAATCGCTGCCACGCTCATCACCGCCCCAGTACATCAGGATCTCGGCCATGCTGACGCCGCGATACAGCATGGCGCCGTATTCGCGATAGCTCGGCGCAAGTACATCATCTTCTTGCATCGCCGCGGCGAGTCCGACATGCGTGGCTTCATGACCTAGGCACGAGGCGTAAGTGCCGAGTTTTCCCGTGCGTTGCAGATTGATCGCCTTGGTATCGAACACACGCGTTTCGACCATATGACGATACATGTCGACGAGTTTGTCGGCGTCCCTTGCCAGATCCGGAATGTCTGCGCTGGGCTTGCCGGCCGGATCCAGAAACTGACTGTACTGGATCTCGAAATCCGCGATGGTTTCCAAGTATTACTCCATATCCTGAAAAATGGCGGACCTTTGTAATTCTCGACCGCGCGGCAGCCCGCAGGCACCGCCGCCGGCTGTGGCCCGAGCGACGGGCCGGGATTATACAGCAAGGTCGGCCGCATGGCTGCGCGGTCGGGTACCGCTATTGTGGTAGCGCTTTGCTCGTGGAGCCGGTCGACTTGTGTGCAAATCGGCCTACAATGCGTGACATTGCGAAATACGCTTGGCTATCCAATAGATAATGAAAAAGCGCTCACTCGAATCGACAATTCATACAGGGGTAGACCGTGACAGCGATTACACGGCGTACCTGCAACTCGATGTGCTGCTGAATGCGCAAATTCCTCTCAGCGATCCGCCGCATCATGATGAAATGCTTTTCATCGTTCAGCATCAGGTTACAGAGCTGTGGATCAAACTCATCATTCATGAGGTTGAAGCGGCGATGCGTTGTATCAGGACCAACGATACGCCGCCGGCTGTAAAGCACCTGGCGCGGGTAAAGCACATTCAGAATCAGATCTACAACCAGTGGATGGTGCTGGATACGCTGACGCCGAGTGAGTACGCACAATTTCGCCACGTATTCGGCAAAGCGTCCGGCTTCCAGTCGCCGCAGTATCGATTGCTCGAGTTCCTGTTGGGCAACAAGAGCAGGTCTTACCTCAGTGTCTACGAGAAACAGACCGACTGGCTGAAACGCCTCCAGGCTGCATTGACCGCGCCGGCGCTTTTTGACGAGTTTCTGCGGTACCTGGCGCGAAACGGCTACGCTATTCCGCCAAAGGTACTTGACCGGGATTTTAGCCGCATGCGGGAAGAAGATGACGGTGTGGTTTCGGTCCTGAAGGACATTTACGAACGCCCGCGCGAGCATTGGGCGAATTACGAGATGTGCGAAGCTCTTATGGACGTCGGAAACAATTTCCAGTTCTGGCGTTACCATCATATGAAGACGGTAGAGCGAATAATCGGACACAAACGCGGGACAGGCGGTTCGTCGGGAGTTTCGTTCTTGAAGAAGGCACTGGAATCAGATTTCTTTCCTGAGCTGATTACAGTTCGAACCAAAATCGGCGCGGTTCCCGACTGATGCCACAGGCACGATTCTGAAAGCTAGGGTGCGCTGATCAGGCGTGCGCGCAGCAGCAGTTTTTCGATTACGACATTCAGTGTCTGGATTTGCTCTTCGCTTAGTCCGTGCAACAGGTCTGCCTCGATGCCCAGTGCCAGTGGCGCAATGTCAGCAAGCACGTTCCGCCCGACTTCGGACAGGTTGAGAATGGAACGTCGCCGGTCGGCATCCGCAAATTCACGATCGACCCGGCCACTTTTGATGAGTTTGGTGACCGCTCGACTGACGGCGACCTTGTCCATCATTGTGCGGTCGGCAACCTCCACGGCGGAAAGGCCGGGGAATCGACCCAGTATCGTTATCACACGCCATTCCGGAATGGTCAGTCCGAAACGCTGGTCGTAGGCGCGGGCGATGGAGGAGCTGATGGTGTGCGACAGAATGGCCAGCCTGTAGGGCAAAAAATCTTCTAAAATCAATTCTTTACTCATCTCATTACCATGGTTGTTTCGGATCGGATCGTCGGGTTATCTGTATTATCGATCATACTGTAATCGCCGGTCATCGGACCAGACCGTCGTGCTTCAGAGGTCGTCATGAGCATTGCCGCAGGTCCTCATCCTCTGTGTGCTGCATGCAAATACCCGGACGACTGCATCTCCGTCAGCCGGCTTGCGGTGCGGCGAAACTCGAACGCCAGTTTCTTGCCCTGGTACAAACGGTCTATCGGGGCTTCCGCGGAGACCACCAGTTTTACCCGGCGGTCGTAGAATTCGTCAATCAGTGAAATAAATCGGCGCGCTGCATTGTGTGCTTCCGGCCGCAGCACCGGGACCTTAGAAATAATGATTGTCTGGAAGCGGCGTGCAATTTCGATATAGTCATTGACACTTCGCGGGCCGTCGCAAATGGCAGAAAAATCGAACCACGCCACATCGCTGGTACAGCGGCGGCATGTGACAGGTCGCCCCAGGATTTCCAGTACCGGATTCATTGCCGAGGCGGTTGCCGCGCTGCTGTGAAAGAATTCCTCGAGCTTCTTTTCTGCGTCGGCATCGTCCGGTGTCAGATAGGTGCCGGCGCGTTTCAGCATCCGCAGTCTGTAATCCGTGCCGGTATCCAGGTGCACAATCTGCGCATGTTTTTTCAGCAGGTCGATGGCAGGCAGGAATCGTTCGCGTTGCAAGCCGTCCGCGTACAGCTCATCGGGTGGTGTGTTGGACGTCGCAACGAGTACGGTGCCTCGGCAAAAAAGGCCGTTCAGCAAACGACCGAGAATCATGGCATCGCCGATGTCGCTGACAAAGAATTCGTCGAAACACAGCACGGATGTTTCGTTCGCGATCTCGGCGGCGACTTTGTCTGCCGGATCCTCGGTGTCAGCGTGGATCCGCAGCCTTGCATGGATTTCGCTCATCATTTCGTGAAAATGCATTCGCCGCTTGCGCTCTGTGGTCAGCGTTGAATAAAAGAGGTCCATAAGAAACGTCTTGCCACGGCCGACCCCTCCCCACAGATAAATACCTCGCACCCCTGCGGAGGGACGCCCCCGCAGCCTCGCGAACAGGCGACGAAATCGCCCGGCTGCGGTACGTTCGTTGCCGAGCTCTATTTGAAGCTGCCGCAGGATATCAACGACTTCCTGCTGTGCCGGGTCTTGCACAAGTCCTTCGCGTTCAACCACTGTCGAATATGCGCTGCTGATTCCCAACGGCTCTCCTGTGAAATACCCGGCAATTGCGCCGCAGCCTACCGTGGAGCACGGAGCGTAGCCAGCCTCGGGCATCGTGGCCGTAACTTCGGCCGGCGTCTGATAGAATTCCGCGGCCTGACAAAAGGGAAATCAAAAGACATGAGCGAGCCCGCTGAAAGGGAATCCATGGAATTCGACGTCGTAATAGTCGGCGGAGGTCCGGCCGGGCTGGCGTCGGCGTGCAAACTGATGCAGCTCGCGCAGCAGGACGGCCGCGAATTGTCAGTCGTCGTCTTGGAAAAGGGTTCCGAGATCGGCGCGCACATCTTGTCCGGAAATGTTTTCGAGCCCCGGGCCCTTGACGAATTGTTTCCCGACTGGCGCGACAGAGGAGCTCCGGTCAACACGGCTGTCAGCGGCGACCTCATCCACTACCTGACCGGTGAAACGAAATCGCTGCGAGTGCCAGGCATCTTCGTGCCGCACCCGATGCACAACAAGGGCAACTACATCATCGGTCTCGGCAGACTTTGCCGCTGGCTCGGCGAGCAGGCCGAGACACTCGGCGCCAATGTGTTCCCGGGATTCGCAGCGGCAGAAGTGCTTTACGACGAACAGGGACGTGTCCGGGGCGTTGCCACAAGCGACATGGGCGTGGCGAAGGACGGCAGCAAAAAGCCGGGATACCAGCCAGGTTACGAACTGCTCGGCAAGTACACAATTTTCGCAGAGGGTTGCCGCGGAAATCTCGGTGAACATCTGATGGACCGATTCGAGTTGCGTGCCGACTGCGACCCGCAGCACTATGGAATCGGCATCAAGGAAGTCTGGGAAATCGACGCGGCAAGGCATCAGCAAGGACAGGTCGTTCACACCATGGGCTGGCCGCTCGACAATCGCACGGAAGGCGGCGGATTTCTGTATCACGCATCGAACAATCAAGTATTCCTCGGATTTATCGTCGCGCTCAACTACCGGAATCCGCACCTCTCGCCGTTCGAGGAATTCCAACGCTGGAAACTGCATCCGAAGATTCGTTGCTACCTCGAAGGCGGCAAGCGAATTGCTTATGGCGCTCGGGCAGTCAACAAGGGCGGCCTGCAATCGCTTCCGCGCCTTAGCTTCCCTGGCGGAATGCTGACCGGCTGTGACGCAGGATTTCTCAACGGCATCAAGATCAAGGGCGCGCACACGGCAATCAAGACCGGTATGCTCGCCGCGGAATCGGTTTATGCTGCCCTGGCCGGTGGCGATACGGGTTATTCTGACCTGGTCGGCTACGAACAACGCGTTCGCGAATCCTGGGTCTATGACGAAATGCATCGGGCGAGAAATTTCGGACCGGCATTGCACAAGCTTGGCACATTTTTCGGCGCCGCATTTACCTACATCGATCAGAACCTGTTCCGCGGCCGGCTGCCATTTACCCTGAGGAATCGCGAAGCGGATCACGAAACTCTGCGCCCTGCGGCGAAGGCACCGGCAATCGAATATCCCAGACCCGATGGCGTGATCAGCTTCGACCGGCTTTCATCTGTTTTCCTGTCGAGTACGAATCACGAGGAAGATCAGCCGTCGCATCTGCAACTGAAAGACCCGGGCATCCCGGTCGATTTCAATTTGCCGGAGTACGATGAACCGGCACAACGGTACTGTCCTGCCGGTGTTTACGAAATCGTTGAAGATAACGGTCAGCCTCGCTTCCAGATCAATGCTGCGAATTGCGTGCATTGCAAGACCTGCGATATCAAGGATCCGAAGCAGAATATCGTCTGGACCGTTCCGGAGGGCGGGGGCGGTCCGAACTATAGCGGTATGTAATGGCCCGGACCGGCTGACTACTAGCTGGGCTGCATCCTGATCGCGCCGTCGAGACGGATGGTTTCTCCGTTGATCATCGCATTGCCATAGATGCTGGCAACCAGATCCGCATACTCCTCGGGTCTCCCGAGGCGTGACGGAAACGGCACCTGTGCGCCGAGCGATGTCCGAATTTCTTCAGACAGGGACGCCATCATCGGCGTCAGGAAAATTCCCGGCGCAATGGTATTCACACGAATGCCGAATCGAGCAAACTCCCGCGCCAGCGGCAACATCATGCCAACGACTCCTCCTTTCGACGCGGAGTAAGGGGCTTGCCCGATCTGGCCTTCGAACGCGGCCACGGATGCCGTGCTTACAATGACACCGCGCTCCCCGTCCTTGTTTGGGTCGTTTCTTTGCATGATGGCGGCTGCTTCCTTGGCGACGATGAAGCTGCCCACCAGGTTGATTTGCACGACTTTCGAAAATTGTGCGGCCGGCATCGGTCCTTCGCGTCCGAGCGCGCGTCCGGGCATCAGCACACCCGCGCAATTGACGGCGAGCGTTATGCCGCCCATGAAGTCTGCCGCTTTTTGCATCGCGGTCCGCACATTGCTTTCGTCCGCAACGTCGGTGCGGATGAACTTTGCCGCCGATCCGAGCGACTTTGCGCTGGCGGCGCCCTGTTCGTCGTTTATGTCAAGCAGTACGACCTTGCCACCGGCAGCGACGATTCGTTCCGCCGTCGCCAATCCCAGTCCCGATGCGCCGCCCGATACGACCGCGCGGGCTTTTGCCAGATCCATGATGTCTCCTTGAGAAACTATTTATTGCGGGTGCGAAAAATCGTTCAGACTTCGATGCCGATCGCCACGGCTTCGCCGCCACCGATGCACAGCGATGCTATGCCACGACCGCCTCCTTTTTCTCTTAGTGCATGCAACAACGTGACGATGATGCGAGCGCCCGAAGCGCCTATCGGATGTCCCAGCGCGCAAGCCCCGCCATTTACATTCACCTTGTCATGGGGAATTCCGACATCTTTCATTGCCGCCATGGTCACGCAGGCAAAGGCTTCATTTATTTCATACAGGTCGACGTTGTCCGGATTCCATGCCAATTTCTTGTGCAGAGACCGGATCGCGAACACCGGCGAAGTGGTAAACCATTCGGGTTCCTGCGCGAACCCAGAGTGGCCGCTGATTTTTGCCAGAATCGGCATGCCCTGCGTTTTGGCGTGACTCTCGGACATCAGGATAAGTGCGGCGGCCCCGTCCGATATGGACGACGAACTCGCTGCGGTGACGGTGCCATCCTTGCTGAAAGCCGGCCGGAGTTCGGGAATCTTTTCAAGCTTTGCCGTGCCGGGGCCTTCGTCTTCTGCGACGACGAATTCGCCTTTGCGCGACTTGACGTTGACCGCGGCAATTTCTGCGGCGAAGCGGCCTTCAGACAGCGCCGCCCTGGCGCGTGACACGGATTCAATGGCGAAGGCATCCTGATTCTCGCGCGTGAAGCCGTACTTTTGTGCCGTCAGTTCGGCGAAATGGCCCATCATATTGCCGTCATAAGGGTTTTGCAGGCCATCGAAAAACATATGGTCCAGTGCTTCCTGGTGACCCATGCGAAATCCGCCCCGGGCTTTTGGCAGCAGGTACGGTGCGTTGCTCATGGATTCCATGCCGCCGCACAGGACAACGCTTGCCGTTCCGGCCCGAATGAGGTCGTGGCCGAGCATCGTGGTCTTCATGCCCGATCCGCAGACCTTGTTTACGGTTGTGCAGGGCACTGCCGTCGGAATGCCGCCAGCCAATGCCGCCTGTCGGGCGGGTGCCTGGCCGAGTCCGGCGGGCAGTACGCAGCCGAGCAGCACTTCGTTTATCAACGCAGGATCGAGGCCGCAGTCAGCGGTGGCCGCCGAAATTGCCGTCGCGGCGAGGTCCGTTGCACTAACGGAGCCAAGGCTGCCCTGGAAAGCACCAAGTGGCGTGCGTCGTGCGGCGACGATAACGACGGGATCATTGCTCATTGCGTAACTCTAATCAGGACGAGCCATGAAAATCCGGCCCGTGAATAAAAAGGGAGCACTACTTTCCCGTATCCCTACTCCGTGTGCAACCGGCAAGCGCCGGATGCTGGTCACGCCAGCAGATCGGGTTCGTCCAGAATCCCCAGAATCCGCTGTCGTGCGGCTTCGGCCAGCATGGCACTGCTGCCGAAAGCATCGTGCTGCGGCGGTATCGCCGGCAGGATCGCGACCCGCAGTCGGGCGCGCCGCGGCAGCATCGTTCCACCGGGCAATACCTCCCGTGAGCCGAGAATCGCAAGTGGCACGATCGGTAACTCGCCCTTGATTGCAGCGGCGAAAGCACCAGGCCGGAAACGGCCGAGGCCCGGCTCGCGGACGAAAGTGCCTTCAGGAAAGAAGGCCAGCGATTCGCCCGCGCTGGCAGCCTTCAGCAAGGCCCTGGCGTCGCGCGCACTACCGGACGTGACAAATCTTTCGACGAATTTTGCGCCAATGCGCCGCAACAGAAAGTGCACACCCGGCACGTTCTGCATTTCTCCCTTGATGACATAGGAAAATCTCGGAGGCAGAAATGCCTGCAGGATTACCCCGTCCAGGTAGCTGGCATGATTGGCCACAACGATACAGTGTCCGGCCGGCAGGGTTTCCAGGCCTTCTACCGTCGCCGCGATACCACTGAGAGTGAATGAGAACCTGGCGGCGGCAGAAACCCAGCGTCGCCGACGCTCCAGCCCGGGCAATAGAAGCGCGACAAGGATTGCGAAGAGTACACAGGCCACAAACGCGATCCACGCATACATGCCGTAAGCAATGGCGACCGGTCCGGTGCGTCTGTGATCGTGGCTTGTCGTCATTTTCTAATTGTCCGTCGTCATGGCTCACAACGTGCGATTGCCCGCTCCATCGCGATCCTGATCGGCAATCGCAGCGATTAGCTGAACGAATTTATGCCAATTCGCCGTGATTTCGCGCCTGGAGCTGTGACGCAGATCACTTTATGTTAATGCCTTGATGAATCTGTGACCGCAATCACATCGATCGCCGGAGTCGCTGCGCATACTCAAAACCTTGAAAAATCCGTCGCTTGGCGATCAGTTTGTTGTAGACAGGTGAACGACCGGTAGCTACCGAACGCTGCTCGCAGGCGGCGTATGCTACCAGCCAACATCTGCAATTGAGTGATCACTGCAGCAATTTGCGGACATTACCCGGACCGATGGAAGCTATGGCGAGCAGTCAGCAACAAACATCCAAAAAGCAATCGAACTCGGAGCAGCTGGTCGATCGATTTCTCGACGCAATTTGGATGGAACGAGGTCTGTCCGCCAACACGTTGGGCGCGTACCGTGCGGATCTGATGACGCTCTGGCGCGGCCTTGAGGAACAGGATATCCGTATCGAGGATGCCGAAAAATCCGACCTTCTCGCATTCATTGCGCGCCGCGTCGAATCCGGAGCGAAACCGCGCTCGACCGCACGCCAGCTATCAAGTTTCCGTCGTTTCTTTCGCTACATCATGCGGGAAGGATTACGAGACAACGACCCTACCGCGGACATCGAGATGCCGCGCATCGGCCGCTCGCTGCCAAAGACTCTCACCGAGGACGAAGTGGATGCATTGTTGCACGCGCCGAATCCGGAGGAACCGCTTGGGCACCGCGACCGTGCCATGCTGGAATTGCTTTACGCAACCGGACTGCGCGTATCGGAATTGATCAACCTCAAGCAGTCCCAGGTCAATTTCAATCAGGGCGTACTGCGAATCGTAGGCAAGGGCGACCGCGAAAGGCTCATTCCGCTAGGTGACGAATCTCAGAGATGGCTGCGCGACTTCATCGACGGTCCGCGCATGGAAATCCTGCTGGAGCGCCAGACGGACTACCTGTTCCCGACGCGTCGTGGCGACCGAATGACCCGCCAGGCCTTCTGGCACATTATCAAGCGCTACGCACAGAAGGCGGGGATCGCCAAAAAACTGTCTCCGCACAGCCTCCGGCATGCTTTCGCAACGCATCTGCTGAACCGCGGCGCGGACCTTCGAGTGGTGCAATTACTGCTGGGCCACAGTGACCTTTCGACGACTCAGATTTATACGCACGTTGCGCGTGAAAGGCTGAAGGAACTGCACGGACGGCATCATCCCAGGGGCTAGGGGCACGGCCGGGCCCGGATGGCCGGGCAGGCAAGTAGCGTATTTCCTCTGCTACAATCGCCACGGTTTTCAGCATGGCCCGCCGCGGAACCGCCTCCGGCAACATCGGTCAAAAGCCAAGGGTCATGTAGTGAGACGAACCGGTCTCGGCAAATTCAATCCAGGAAACATCGATGAAAATATTCAAGGCGCTAACTGTGATCGCCGGTATTACGCTGGCTAGCGCGGTTTCTGCGGTTATGGCAGATGAACTGGACGAAGTCCGCGAGCGAGTGTCCGAGCGCTTTGCTGAGATCGAGCCAAAGCATGTTAGCAAAAGCCCAGTCGATGGCTGGTACACCGTCAACAAGGGCGCGATTGTCGCGTATATCTCGGCCGACGGTCGCTACCTGTTGCAGGGCGATCTCATCGATCTCGAATTGCAGACCAATCTGTCGGAGGAAAGCCGGAACGGCGCGCGTATCGAGATGATGTCCGAAGTGCCGCGCGAAAAAATGATCATCTTCTCGCCGGAAGAGGTTCGTTTCTCGGTTTCGATTTTCACCGACATCGACTGCACCTATTGTCGTCGTCTGCACAGTCAGATCGGCGAATACATGGCACAGGGAATCGAGATCAAGTACCTGCTGTATCCGCGCGGTGGCCCGACCTCGGAGTCCTGGGTCAAGGCCGAACAGGTCTGGTGTGCCGACAACCGCAACGATGCGCTGACTCTGGCGAAACTCGACAGGAAATTCGAGACGCACAGTTGCGATTCGTCGGTGGTTTCACAGCAATATGCGATCGGGCAGGATGTCGGATTGCGCGGCACGCCGGCTATCGTGCTGGAAGACGGCACCTTGATCAGCGGTTACATGCCTGCGATCCAGCTCGCCGAAGCTCTGGCATCCGCGTCGGCAAAATAGCACCAACCGGTTAACGTTACGGCCGACACGCTAGTCGGTCGACTGCCTGTTTCGTCTTACCGTGTGAATGTGCACGCCGTTGTTTCGTCCGGCATCTTCGAAATATTTCCTGAGCGCGAAAGTGCCACTGCGAAACGCTATGTCGTCCCAGGGAATTTCTGCCTCCGAGTACATTGCGGTCTCCAGCGTTTCCTCTCCAACGGCGTGGCCACCAATCAGCTCGCCGGTAAAGAACAGGTGCACCTGGCCGGCATCGACGACGTCAACTGACGCGAACAGATGTCCAACCTTCACCCGCGCACAGGCTTCTTCCATGGTCTCGCGGGCTGCCCCTTCGGCGATCGACTCGCCTAGCTCGAGAAATCCCGCCGGTACGGTCCAGAAACCGTAACGCGGCTCGATGGCGCGCTTGCACAGCAGGATTTTGCCATCCTGTTGCGGCACGCAGCCGACAACGATATTCGGATTTTGATAGTGAGTGGTGTTGCAGACGTCGCATATCCAGCGTTCGCGGCTGTCACCGGCGGGTTTTCGTCTCGCGACTAGGCTGCCGCAGCTGGAGCAATATTTCATGTGGGCTCGGATGTTAACGCAACGATGCAGGCGGTCTCAATACTGATCCGGGCCGACATACACTGGCGCAAAGCAATCATCAAACGTGGTGCCGGGAGCGAGAATCGAACTCGCACTCTGTTGCCAGAACCGGATTTTGAGTCCGGCGCGTCTACCAGTTCCGCCATCCCGGCTGGGTTGAATGCGCGAGCATGGAATTTTGCCTGCCGCGCGGCGAGGGCTGCCAAGTATATGCGGGGCTTTCGCCTTGTGCCATACCGACCGTATTCCGCGAATCCTGCTGTGCCTTGCGACCCTTTTGGCTGCGTCTGCATCTAAGATGCGGACTATGAGCAAATTCGTCGATATCCAGATCGATCCGGGGATCGTCAAGCGCGCCGCCCGCGGCGACGTCCGGGCGCACGAAATCATATACCGGGCATTTGGAACGCCGGTGTACTCGATTTGCCTGCGTTTCACCCGGGTCCCAGCTCATGCCGAGGATTTGCTGCAGGAAACGTTCATCGAGATTATCCGCAGCATCGGCAACTTCCGAGGTGATGCACCGCTTGGCGCGTGGATCCGCCGAATTGCCGTAAGCAAGTCGCTGATGTTCCTGCGTTCCGCCTGGCATAGCCGCGGCCAGAGTCTCGACGATGACTGGGAAGAATTCATGCCAGGCAAGGCAGACGGTGCCGCCCGGCAGTCAACAACCGAAAATGCCATCGATCTGGATGCGGCGCTTGCGTCATTGCCAGCGGTCAGCCGAACGGTGGTATGGCTGCACGATGTCGAGGGTTATACGCACAAGGAAATTGCCGAGTTGATGGGCAAGACAGAAAGTTTTTCAAAGTCGCAGCTGTCGCGAGCGTACCTTCGCTTGAGGCCGTTGCTGGACGCAGAGGCGGATAGCGCTGTGCCGACCACAGCAAAATACGATTCTTGTAATGCGACGAATTGATCGCCAGGCGAATCAAGATGACAGACGATATGAATAGACAGGACGAAACGATGATTTATGGGCTGAGTGTTGCGGAGCGCGATGTCCTGCAAAAGAAGCTGCAGGAATTGGCAGATACGATGCCACCCCGTGCCGTCTGGCAACGCATTGAAACTCAGGCCAAAGCACAAGGTTTGTTCGCCAGAAAAGGTATTGGAGAGTCGCTCAAATGGATCAGTGGCGCCGCCATTGCAGCGACTGTCGCCCTGGCCGTGCTGCGTTTTCCGCTGGGACCGGAGATCGACCTTGAGAACGACACCTTCCCGACGGAGCCCGTATACCAGGAGTCCGTAGCCAACTCTTCGGGTAACGGCGGGCTTCGTGCGGTCAGAGCACTGATGGTTCAGTCGAGGCAGCTCGAAAGCGATCTTCGTGCATTGCCGGATCAACCGCAGCTGGCTCGCGCGGGAACACTTGCGGCAATCATGGATCTGGAAGACCGCATTGCTGCTATCGATAACATATTGAACGACCCGGCGAGTCAGTTGACACCGGAGCAGAGTGAGACCTACTGGCGTGAACGCGTTCGTCTCATGAGTTCCTTATTGCAATTGCGTTACGCGCAGGCGCAGCGCATGTCATTTTGAATTGGGTTTGGGCATGGCACGAACGCGAAAATTCGCTCGTGCTTTTGAGGAGTAATGGTATGAAAAACAGGAATTGCTTTTTGCTTGCAGTGGCATCGACGTTGCTGGCCGCCCCGGTACTCGCACAGCAGCCCGCGGAGGAGCGCGAGTTGCAGGCAATGCAATCAGAGTTGCAATTGGAGCAGGCCGAAGTCGAAAAGCGAATGCGCGAAGCCGAAAAGCGCCTCGCCGAAGCCGCGCAGCAAATTGCAGAATTGAGTGCCAGGCAGTTGCCGAGAGTCGTGGAAATGGAGCGGCGGATTCAAATCGATGGTCGCCCGAAGCTCGGAATCACGATCGGTAGCGACGAGCCCGGCCCGGTGGCAGGTGTCAATATTCGCGGCGTATCGCCCGGCGGAGCCGCGGACGAAGCGGGCCTTCGAGCTGGCGACACCATCACATCGGTCAATGGAGAATTGCTCAAGGGCGACAGTGTTGGCGAGTCGAACGAGAAGTTGCTGGACTTCATGTCCGGCGTGGAGGATGGCGACGTTCTGAAAGTCGAGTACCTGCGCAATGGCAAGGTGGGTAGCGTCGAACTGGCGCCACGTAACATGTCCGGGCACGCCTACGCGTTTGCCGGTCCTGATTATAACTTCTCCGTTCCGCTTGCTCCGTCGGCGCCCGGTGCCCACTTGGGCAGGTGGGCATGGTTCAGTGGCGGCAGCGGATTCGCCGATATGGAGCTCGTTTCGCTGACGGAACGCCTTGGCAAGTACTTCGGTACGGACAAAGGATTGTTGGTCGTCAGAGCTCCGGAAAACGAAAGCTTCAAGCTCGAGGACGGCGACGTCATTCAGCGCATTGACGGGCGCGAACCGACATCCGTGTCGCACGCTATGCGCATTCTCGGCTCCTACCAGAGCGGTGAGAAATTCGAAATCGAAATCATGCGCGACAAGAAGCGGCAAAAAATCAGCGTTGACATGCCGGACAATCGCCAAAGCCGTGCCGGCCACGTGCCGACACCGCGCGCGGTCCGCGCACCCGCGGCCGTGCCGGCCGCGCCGCTCCCCGCGCCGGCCGACCGCACCTGAAACCTGTAGGAGCCTGCATTGCAGGCGACTCGGTGAAATTCGAGGTGTGCGGCGACCCACCGGCATACCCAATTCGCTCGAACAAGGAGAACTCGCTCGGTTGGGCATGCCGCTGTGTCGCCGTGCATTAACATCGCAATCGCGTACCACGAATATCGGCAGGCGAAGGGTATCCGGGAACTCTTTGCGGGACCGTCGCCCGCAGGGATGCGGGCGCCGAGCCTACAGGGATGTATTCACGGCGTGTCCCGGAAAGAGTTCCCGGCTGCCCTTCGCCATTCCGCAATTCCAAGTGGCGCGGCGTCGGCATCGTACCTGGCGTCGGTTTAGCGGTCACCGGCGAGGCCAGCTCTTGACCTGGCTCTGCTACCATGCGCGCCCATGCAACTGTCCGACTTCGACTATGAGCTCCCCGATGAGCTGATCGCGCGTTTTCCGCCAGAACGCCGTCGCGACAGCCGGCTGCTGGTCGCGAACGCAGCCACGCGGCAACTGACTGACAGCGGATTCGCGAAGCTCGGTGAGTTGCTGCGCGAGGGCGACCTGCTGGTCTTCAACGACACGCGCGTGATTCCCGCCAGGTTGCACGGCAGGAAAGAGACTGGCGGCCGGATTGAAATTCTGATCGAGCGTGTGAGCGGCGAAAGGTCCGCGCTTGCGCTGCTGCGCTCCAGTAAGGTGGCTAAAGTCGGCATGAAACTCGAATTTCCTGGCGGCGCGACCGCGACGGTGACCGGGCGAGCCGGGGATTTCTTCCTTATTGATTTTTCGTTGCCGATCGAGCCCTATCTCGAACGACACGGCGAAACGCCTTTACCGCCGTATCTCGGTCGCGATGCCGACGCGGCGGATGGCGATAGATATCAGACGGTTTACGCGAAGCGACCGGGGGCCGTAGCGGCCCCGACAGCGGGATTGCACTTCGACACGGACTTGCTCGAGGAAACGAGGCGACAAGGCGTGCAGCATGCTTTTGTTACTTTGCACGTTGGCGCAGGTACCTTTCAGAATCTGCGCGAGGAGATGGTCAGTGACAACCGGCTGCATGCTGAGCGTGTCACCGTCGGCGATGCTACGAGTGAGGCAATATGCAATACGCGGGCAAGCGGCGGCCGCGTGATCGCGGTGGGAACAACCACCGTGCGTGCACTGGAAGCCGCATCGCGCGACGGTACGGTCAAGCCCTTCTCCGGCGAGACGGACCTGTTTATCCTGCCCGGGTACCGATTCCGCAGCGTCGACGCATTGCTGACCAATTTTCATCTGCCCAGATCTTCCCTGTTGATGCTGGTTGCAGCTTTTGCCGGCAGGCAATTCGTTCTCGAGGCCTATCGTCACGCCGTGGCGGGACGCTATCGCTTTTTCAGTTACGGGGATGCCATGTTCATCGTGCCGAAGAAATCTGTCGCACATGAAATTTGAAGTTGCATCGCAGCTCGATGCCGCGCGCCGGGGCGTAATGAAGTTTCGCCGCGGCGAGGTGCAGACGCCGGCGTTCATGCCCGTGGGAACCTACGGCAGTGTCAAGGGCGTAACGCCGGAAGAGGTGCGCGGCGACGGTGCTGACATGATTTTAGGCAACACCTTTCACCTGATGCTGCGGCCGGGTGCGGAGATAATCCGCCGCCACGGGGGATTGCACGAGTTCATGAACTGGCATGGACCGATACTTACTGACTCCGGCGGTTTCCAGGTGTTTTCACTGGCGGCGATGCGCAAGGTGAGCGAGGAGGGAGTTGCCTTTCGTTCGCCGGTCAACGGAGACGAGGTTTTTCTGACGCCGGAGTTGTCTATGGAAGTGCAGCATGCACTGAATTCCGATGTCGCGATGATTTTCGACGAGTGCACGCCCTATCCTGCGAGCGAAGAAGAAGCGCGCGCGTCGATGCGGCTGTCATTGCGCTGGGCCGCGCGCAGCCGCCGTCGCTTCGACGAGCTGAAGCATGACGAACCTGAGCGTGGTGAGGCCTTGTTCGGAATCGTGCAGGGCGGCGTCCACGATCATCTGCGTGACGAGTCGCTCGCGGGGCTGGAAAACATAGGATTCGACGGCTATGCGGTTGGCGGGCTCGCCGTGGGCGAACCGGAAGACGAGCGGATTGCCGTCCTCGATCATCTTCTGCAGTCGATGCCGGCCGACAAGCCGCGTTACCTGATGGGCGTTGGCACGCCGCTGGATATCGTCGATTCGGTTCTGCGTGGCATCGATATGTTCGACTGCGTAATCCCGACGCGGCATGCGAGAAACGGCCATTTGTTCACGTCGGGTGGCGTGCTGAAGATCCGCAATGCGCGTCATGCTGACGACACCGGTCCGCTGGATCCCGACTGTGCCTGCTATACCTGCCGCCACTACAGCCGATCCTATCTTCGGCACCTGGAAAAATGTGGTGAGATTCTCGGCCCGCGTCTCGCAACCATTCACAACCTGCACTACTACCAGCAATTGATGGCCTCGATACGTGCCGCGATCGGCACAGGCACACTGTTGCGCTTGCGCGCCAGGATCGCGGCGGCCTACCGCGCGACGGACCTGGATTGATTCCCCGGCCGGCATCCATGGGCGCGGCTGCTTTATTCCCGGTAGCTGGCCCCCACGTCACGGGAACCTGTGCCATAATGGCGCGCTATTTTTTAAGGCTCCGGCGGCAAGTGCCTGAGAATATGGAAGATTATGGATTTCTTGATTACTCCCGCTTATGCCCAGGGCGCGCAACAGGGCGATCCGCTTGGTTTTCTGCTGCCGATGATCGTGATCTTCGGTGCGTTCTATTTCCTGCTGATCCGGCCGCAGCAAAAACGCCAGAAAGCGCATACAGCGCTGGTTGCCGCGCTGTCGACGGGCGACGAAGTGCTGACCGCCGGCGGAATCCTCGGCAAGGTAACAGCCGTTAGCGAACACTATGCGACGCTCAAGATCGCGGACAACGTGGAAATCAAGATTCAGAAATCGACCGTGTCGGCTGTTGTGCCAAAAGGCACGATTGACGCTGCCTGATTCCGGATGCTTCCGGGAATCGATCAGCCATCGGCATCTCACTAGACTAATCGCGGCATTTCGATGAATCGCTATCCGACGTGGCTCAATTGGCTTGTGCTGGCCATTCTCCTGATCGGCATCCTGCTGGCCATGCCCAACATTTACGGTACCGTGCCGGCGGTACAGGTCGCGAACAGTGACGGTCGTGCGTTGGACGAGATGCAGATTGAACGCTTCTCGGCCGTCTTGACGGAGTTGGACATCGAGGCAGAAGCGGCTTACATCGAGGACGGCAGGGTGGTGTTTCGCTTCACTAGTGTCGAGGACCAGGCCGCTGCGGGAGACAGCTTGCGTCAGAGTTTCCTGCGTGAAGCCACCGTTGCGTTGACATTGACGCCCAAGCTGCCTGCCTGGATTCGCGAGATCGGACTCCGGCCGATGAGCCTCGGACTGGATCTTCGTGGCGGCGTCCACGTTCTGCTCGAAGTCGACATGGCGGATGCGATTGCTAAACGCCTGAACAGCTATCAGCAAGACTTCGAGAATCGGCTACGCGAGGCGGGTATTCGGCATCGAGTTGACGTCGACGACGGAGTCATCACGGTTCGTCTGCAAGGCGAAGAGGACATAGAACCGTCTCGCGATATCATCAGTGATGCGGATCCGGAGTTGCTGATATTCGACGGCGTGGACGGGCGGTCGTTGCAGGTTCGCATGAGCGAGGTGCAAATCTCCGCGCGGCAGGATTTTGCGCTCGAGCAAAATATCACCACTCTGCGCAATCGCGTCAACCAGTTGGGCGTATCGGAACCCGTGGTGCAAAGGCAGGGCCTCGACCGCATCGTCGTGCAATTACCCGGCGTACAGGATCCGAACCAGCTCGATGAAATCCTGACGGCAACCGCGACCCTGGAGTTTCGCCTCGTCGACGTAGACGGCAACAGTCCGGGTTCGCGACGTTATCCCGGCCGCGAAGGCATACAGTCGCAGATACTTAAGCGCGAGGTTATCGCGTCGGGCGATCAGATCATTCATGCCGAATCCGGCTTCAGCGAGGGTCAGCCTGCCGTCTTCATCACGCTGGACGCCGCGGGCGGCGAAAACATGCTGGAGACGACGCGGGTCAACGTCAACAAACCGATGGCGACCGTGTTTATCGAAACCCGCCGTGAACCGGTTATTGTCAATGGTGAAACGGAATATCGCACCGTTCGCAGCGAAGAGATCATCAACACGGCAACGATTCGCGGCATATTCAAGGATCGCTTCCAGACCACCGGGCTGACGCCGGTCGAGGCGCGCGACCTGGCGTTGTTGCTGCGCGCCGGTGCATTAGCGGCGCCAGTTTACAAGGTCGAAGAAAGAACCATCGGCCCGAGTCTCGGGCAGGACAACATCGATCGGGGTTTCCAGGCGGTCGTCATTGGATTTGTGGTCGTCGTCCTGTTCACCGTAATCTACTACAACTGGTTTGGAGTTATCGCAAGCCTTGCATTGTTTTCCAACGTTGTATTTATCGTCGCATTGCTAGGCTTGTTGCAGGCGTCCCTGACGCTGCCGGGTATAGCGGGGATCGTATTGACCGTCGGCATGGCAATCGACGCCAACGTGCTGATTTTTGAACGAATACGGGAGGAAGTTGCTGCCGGGAGTCCGCCTCAGGTGAGTATCAATGGCGGCTACGAAAAAGCGCTGTCTTCTATAGCGGACGCCAATATCACGACGCTGATCGCGGCCATCGTGCTTTTTGCTTTCGGAACCGGGCCGGTCAAAGGGTTCGCAGTGACACTGTCTCTCGGAATTGTCACGTCCATGTTCACGGCTATTGTCGGTACGCGTACCGTTATTAATCTGATTTTTGGCGGTCGGAAGATCTCCCGCGTCCCGGTATAACGCTATGATTATCAAGATTGTTAAAGACAACACGTCCATCAATTTTCTGGGTCGCAGAACCAGGACCATTGCAGTAACTTTTACCGTCATTCTTACTATCGCGACATTCATTTCTCTTGGCGTTCGAGGTTTGAATTTTGGAATCGATTTTACCGGTGGTGTGCTGCTCGAAGTCGGATATCCGGAGCCCGCCGATCTGAACAAGATTCGTGGCCTGTTGCGCGATGCAGGATTTGCCGATGTTCAGGCGCAGCGTTTCGGACCTGCGACGGATGTCATGTTGCGCCTTCCGCCGCAGGAAAACGCGGATCCGGATGACATTCGAAGACGCTTGCGGAATGCGCTGGCCAGCGACGAGCCGAATGTCGAGTTGCGTCGGGTGGAATTCGTGGGTCCGCAAGTCGGCAAGGAATTAACGGAGAAAGGCGGGCTCGCGATGATATTCACGCTCCTGATGATATTCGCGTACGTCATGTTCCGTTTCCAGTGGAAATTCGCGGCCGGCGCAGTCATTGCGACAGCGCACGACGTCATCGTGACCATTGGATTTTTCTCGATTTTCTATTTGCCGTTCGACCTGACTGTTGTTGCTGCCGTACTGGCGGTAATTGGTTATTCGCTGAATGATACTGTCGTGACCTTCGACCGCATTCGCGAAAATTTCGTTCGCTTGCGTGGCATGAGCGTGGAAGACAGCATGAACAAATCGGTCAATGAAGTGCTGTCGCGAACTATCATCACGGCATTGACAACACTGTTTGTGTTATTCGCCTTGTTTCTCTTTGGCGGCGAGTCAGTCGGACCGTTTTCCATCGCGTTAATAGTCGGCATCGTGATCGGAACGTATTCATCCGTGTACATAGCGAGTGCCACAGCGATTTACCTGGAGGTATCGCCGCAGGACCTATTGCCGCCGGCAGAAAACCCGGACCTGGTCGACGACATGCCCTGACGGGCGGCTAGCCTGAAAACATGGATTTTATATCGGGGCCGAAAAGCCTGGCGAGCGCGCTGTAGATTTTCGGCGAACCGGCCAGCACATGGCCGGACTCCATGAACCCTTCGCTGCCATCGAGCCCGCTGACGATGCCCCCGGCTTCGCGAATGATCAGGGCCCCCGCGGCAAGGTCCCAGGGGCTTAAGCCCGTTTCCCAGAACGCATCCAGTCTGCCTGCGGCAACATAGCAAAGGTCCAGCGCGGCGGCGCCCGGGCGCCGCACTCCAGCGGTATTCATGATCGCCTTTTCGAGCATCTTGAGGTATGGCGGCAGGGACTTGTTGGAATCGCGGAACGGAAAGCCCGTGCCGATCAGTGCGCGATCGAGGGCCTTGATGCCGCTGACGCGAATGCGCCGGCCGTCCAGGTGTGCGCCCTGGCCGCGAGACGCGGTAAACAGCTCCTGGCGTAACGGATCGTAGACAGCGCCGTGCTCCAGGCGGCCCTTGTGCATCAGGCCGACGGAGACGCAGAACACCGGAAACCGGTGCAGGTAATTGGTGGTGCCGTCCAGCGGGTCTATAACCCAGGTGTATTCCGATTCGCCCTGAGCGCCGCTTTCCTCCGCGAGAATGGCATGATCCGGATAGTGCTTTTGAATCGTCGCAATGACGGCCTGCTCGGCCCTGCGATCGGCTTCACTGACGAAATCATTGCGGCCCTTTTGCTCGACTTTGATCTTGTCGAGCTTGTTCATATTGCGAATCAGTGTGTCGCCACCGCTATGGGCAGCCATCACCGCCACGTTGAGTAATGCGTGCATGAGTCGATTCCGTCAGCTATTGATAAAGAACAAACCGCTGGCACATTCGCGGCCAACGGCACGCTAGAATAGCAGACCGTTCCCGCAGTTCCACCGCAAGGCAAAGAGAATCGTTTTGGCAATACGTATCGTACTCGTCGGCACCACGCATCCGGGCAATATCGGCGCTGTGGCGCGCGCGATGAAAAACATGGGCCTGGACGAGCTGTTTCTGGTGAACCCGCTGCATTTTCCACACGAAGATGCAGTCGCCCGGGCGTCCGGCGCCGAAGACCTGCTCGAATCGGCCAAAGTGTTATCGAGCCTTGATGAGGCGATTGCAGATTGCAGCTACGTGGCAGGGGCTAGCGCTCGGTCGCGAACCATTGGCTGGCCCAGCATGGCACCCCGCGAGTGCGCGACACGACTGGTTCAGGAAAGCCTGCAAGGGTCTGTTGCCGTTGTTTTCGGTCCCGAGAAGTCCGGCCTTACCAACGAAGACCTCGACAGATGTCATACCTTGTTGACGATTCCGACCGAGCCGACATTCAGCTCACTGAACCTGGCGATGGCGGTACAGGTGATGAGTTACGAACTGCGCATGGCGCGAGTCGGCTCCGAGCTGCTGCAACAGGCGCCGGAGGCGCCGCTTGCTACTGCCGAAGAGCTTGAGAATTTTTATACACATCTCGAGCAGATCCTGATTTCCAGCGGCTTTCTCAAACCCGATAATCCGCGCCACCTGATGCGGCGCTTGAGACGGCTGTTTGCGCGCGCGTTGCCGGACAAAAACGAGATCAACATCCTGCGTGGCATGCTGGCGGCACTGGATCCGGACAAGAACGGCCGGAGCGTGCAGTGAATCGGCGGCACCTCGTGTACCTGGATTACGCTGCGACTACGCCAGTCGACAGTGAAATCGCCGCTGCCATGGCGGACTGCCTGCAGTCGCCGTACGGGTTCGCAAATCCCTCGTCGAACCATGTGGCCGGCCGACAATCCGCCGAGCTCGTCGAGCGGGCCAGGGCACAGGTCGGCGCATTGCTGAATGCCGAGCCGCGCGACCTTGCTTTTACATCCGGCGCTACCGAATCAAACAATCTGGCTATCTTCGGTGCGGCGCGCCATCGGGCTCATCGTGGCAAGCACCTGATCACGATGACGACGGAGCACAAGTCGGTCATCGAGTGTTTCGAGGCCCTGCAACGTGAGGGCTTCGATGTCACCTGGCTGGATCCGGACAAATCAGGAAAGCTCGATCCGCAGCTTCTCGAAGCCGCAATTCGCGACGACACGCAGCTGGTTTCGGTCATGCACATCAACAACGAAACCGGCGTAATTCAGGATATCGCGTCGATCGCCGCCATTTGCCATCGACGGGACGTTCTGTATCACTGCGATGCGGCGCAGTCGGCCGGCAAGCTGCCGCTAGACATCGCTGCGCTCGGCATCGACTTGCTGTCACTGACCGGCCACAAGTTCTACGGTCCGCAGGGCGCGGGCGCGTTGTTCGTCGCAGATCGACCCGGCTGCCAGCTCGAACCGCTGCTTTTCGGCGGGTCCCAGGAACGGCGCAGGAGGCCGGGCACGCACGCGGTTCACCAGATCCTCGGCCTGGGTCTTGCAGCGGAACTCGCTCTATCCCGGCTGGCCGCCGATCTGCCGCATTGCCGCCGACTTCGCGAACGCCTGTGGCTCGGCATTCGCGATCTGCCGGGCCTTTGCCGGAACGGCGACGAGAAAGAGACCTTTGCCGGAATTCTGAATGTCAGTACTGCAGGTGTGGATGGCGAGAGCCTTATGCTGGCGCTGGAGCCGCTCTGTGTTGCCCGCGGCTCGGCCTGCAATGCCCAAAGCGGCGAGAGCTCCTTCGTATTGCGCGCGATGGGTCGCAGCGACGCGCTGGCACAGAGCGCAATCCGCTTCAGTTTCGGTCGTGAAACGACCAATGACGATATCGATGTGGCCATAGAGCGGTTCCGCTGGGCGGTAAATCACCTCGGCAAACTCCGTCCGCCGGAAACGGCCACGGCAACGCGGGCTTGATTATGGCGCCGCAGGACCCATACAGCTCGTTGCTGCGGCAGTATTTTGTGAGCCCGGTTCACGCCGGCGCATTGCGGGGGGAGTACAGTCTCAGGCTGCTGGCGAAGGTCGATGACGGCAGCGGGACTGCCCTGCAGATCGAGGCGGGCATTGACGAGGGAACGCTCAAGGAGCTTCGATTTCACGCACTGGCCTGCCCGCACCTGATTGCCGCGGCGGAGTTGTTCTGCGAGCGCTACGAGGGAAGACAGATTGCAACGCTGCGGGACTTTCGGTCGATCGGAATCGCACGGGAACTGGCAATACCGGTCAGCAAGACAGGCCGTATACTGCTGCTGGAAGATGCCGTAACTTTGCTACTGCAAGAAACTGGCAACGAGACATAAACCCTAAAATTGGCGAACAAGATGGCAATATCACTGACAGAACCGGCCGCAGATCGGGTACGGCATTTCCTCAAGTCCCGGGGGCAGGGCGTTGGCCTTCGCGTTGGCGTCAAGAAGACGGGGTGTAACGGCTTCGCCTATGTCGTCAACTATGCCGATAAAATCGACCCCGCCGACGTCGTATTCGAGGACAGAGGCGTCAAGGTCGTGGTCGATCGCCAGAGCCTCGAACTTATTGACGGCACCGAAGTCGACTTCATCAAGGAAGGGCTGAACGAGGCATTCCGTTTCCGCAATCCCAACGTATCCGGAGAGTGCGGCTGCGGCGAAAGCTTCAGCGTCTGATCATCCGGGCCCGCAGGTCCCGGAGCCGCGCCGGCCAATCCACGGCTTTCTGCGGCATTTTCAGATAGCTTCAAGTAAAATCACGGGTTTACGCACGGCCGGCAAGCTCCTGACCGGCCGTATTGGTTCATGGATTAAAGGAAATGAAGTATGGCCGTTGAGCAGACGCTCTCCATTATCAAGCCGGACGGTGTTCAGAAGAACCTGATCGGTGAAATCTACCGTCGATTCGAGAAAGCCGGTCTGGAAATCGTTGCAGCAAAGATGCTGCACCTGAGCAAGGAGCAGGCAGAAGGATTTTATGCCGTTCACAAGAGCCGGCCGTTCTTCAAAGACCTCGTGAGCTATATGCGGTCCGGCCCGGTCATGGTGCAGGTGCTGCAGGGCGAGGCTGCGGTCGAGACGAACCGGCGACTGATGGGTGCCACGAATCCGGCCAACGCGGACAAGGGAACCATACGCGCAGACTATGCTGATAGCATCGAAGAGAACATCGTCCACGGCTCGGACGGTACAGACACAGCTGCGCAGGAAATCCGGTTCTTCTTCGGCGAGAACGGACTCTGCCCGCGGACGCGTTGAACCCGGCGCGATAAAGCAATGAACAACACAGAAAAGGTCAATCTCTTGGGGCTGCCACAGTCGGCACTGGAGAATTTCTTTGCCGGAATCGGCGAGAAGCCCTTTCGTGCGCGCCAGGTTCTTCAATGGATTCATCAGCGGAATGCGGACGGCTTCGATGTCATGACAGACCTGTCGAAAAGCCTTCGGTCAAAGCTCGACGAATCTGCCGTTATTCAATTGCCGAAACCGCTTTCAGAACAGGCCTCGGTCGACGGGACGGTGAAGTGGCTGTTCGAGTCAGGTGCAGGCCAGGCGGTTGAAACGGTATTCATTCCGGAACCCGGTCGCGGCACATTGTGCATTTCGTCGCAGGTGGGATGTGCGCTCGACTGTTCATTTTGCGCAACCGGCGCGCAGGGCTTCAATCGAAATCTGACGACGGCCGAGATTGTCGGCCAGGTCAATTACGCGAATCGCGTGTTGCCGGCGCGGCCAAACGGCGAACCCGCTGTAACCAACGTAGTTTTCATGGGCATGGGCGAACCGCTTGCCAATTTTCGCAACTTGCTTGCGGCGCTGGATCTTTTGTTGTCGGATTTTTCATACGGTCTGTCGCGACGACGCATTACGGTAAGTACCTCGGGAATAGTTCCGCAGATCCACAAGCTGGGCGATGAGTGCAATGTGTCGCTGGCAGTGTCCCTGCATGCGCCGAACGACGAATTGAGGAATCAGTTGGTGCCGATCAACCGGATTCACCCGATAGCGACGCTTCTTGATGCCTGCTGGATTTATGCGGCGAAACGGGCAAACAGGTTCATAACATTCGAATATGTGATGTTGCGCGATGTCAATGATTCTCTGGATCATGCACGGCAGCTGGCCGATTTGTTGCGCGACAAGCCGGCGAAGATCAACCTGATTCCCTTCAATCCGTTTTCGGGCAACGAGTTCAGGCGGTCGCACGCAAAGGTGATCGGCGCTTTCCAGGCATTCCTGCGAGAGCAGGGAATCGTTTCGACAACTCGCAAGACGCGCGGCGACGACATCGATGCCGCATGCGGGCAGCTTGCCGGCAAGGTCAGTGACAGGATTCGCAATCGGCTGAGTGAGAAGAAAACAAAGGTGGCAACGGCGTGAATAGAATAGTCGGAATACTGGTCGCGGGAATCCTGACCCTGCTATTGGCGGGTTGTATTACGTCGACAACCACGGGTCCGAAAAAAACCGAGCTTAACGAAAAGGAGGCCGCGGAAAAGTACTATCAGCTCGGAGCACGCTACTACCGGAGCGGTAGTTATGATCTGGCGCGACAACGCCTCGAGCGAGCGCTGGAATACGATCCGAAGATGGCGATGGCACACTCGACGCTCGCGCTGACATTCGAGGGGCTCGACAATCCGCGGCGTGCCGCTGAAGAGTACCAGCTCGCTGTCAAATATGCGCCGAACGATTTCGAAGTTCGAAATACCTATGCGGTATTTCTATGTCGCCAGCGCGAGTTTGACGAAGCGAAAAAACAGTTTGCTGTCGCTGTTGACTTGCCGAACAACAACAGCCCGGAGGTCATGCTGACCAATGCCGGTGTCTGCATGTCGCAAAAACCCGATTTCACGCAGGCGGAAATTTTCTTTCGCCAGGCTCTGGCAAAACGTCCCGATCACGGGGAAGCGTTGCTGCAAATGACCGCGCTCAAATACCGTACGGACGAGTACCCGGATGCGCGGTCGTTCCTGCAGCGCTTCCTGTCCAGGAACAAGCCGAACCCTACGGCTCTTTTTCTTGGTGTACAGATAGAGCAGAAACTCGGTAATGAGAAGGGCAAGATGCAGTACGTTGGGCAGTTGCTGCGAGATTTCCCGGACTCTGCCGAGACCCGCGTCGTACGCGAAAATCTATAGAGACGTTACGGAACACTCATGGCCGACAATGCCGATGATTCGGGCGAGCAGGAAGTTGCCGAGCCCAAAGCCGGACAACGGCTGGCGAAAGCGCGCCGCGCCAACGACATATCGATGCGCGACATCGCCAAGGAACTGCATCTGGATGAGGTGAAGGTCCAGGCCCTGGAGGACAATCGATTCGAGGTTCTCGGTGCGCCGGTTTTCGCGAAAGGTTATCTGCGCAAGTATGCCGAACTGGTCAGCGTGCCAATCGACGACATACTGGCGGACTATTACAAGATGAACCGGGCATCCGGGCCGCCGCCGGTGGTTGGACCGAAGCGTCCCAAAGCAGTGACGGAATTCGCACTCGGGCGATGGATTGCCGGGATCATTATCGTGATTGCTCTGGCTGCTGCGACCTACTGGTTCGTCAATCGACCCGTGCTGGTTTCCGCATCGCCGCCGACGAAGCCGACGCAAATGCCGGTGAGGCAGCCGCTGCCCGCCAACCAGGAATCCGCTGGTGCAGGACTGCCTGCGGATAATGTGACGCAGGATCCAGCGGCTGATCTGCCTGCATCGGAACCGGCGATTCCTGCTGTCACTGCGCGGGCAACGGAACCTGATGCCAATTCGGCCGCCGTCGATGCAGCAGCTGATGATGAATTGCAATTGCAGCTTCGCTTCACGGGCGACTGCTGGACCGAAGTTACCGACGTCGATGGACGCCGGCTGTTTTTCGGCCTCGGATCGGACGGGCGCGTCGTCAACCTCTCCGGCGTGCCGCCGCTGCGCCTGCTGCTTGGCAACAACGACAATGTCAGCCTGCTGGTAGACGGCGAACCGTATGCGGTGCGTCCGGCAGAGCTTCGCGGTAACACCGCGCGTCTGACCATTGGTGGCCCGTGAAGCCGAAAGCAATTCGCGGCATGAATGACGTACTCCCGGAGGATACCTTCCGCTGGGCTCATATAGAGCGTGTCGTTCGTGAGGTCATAGAATCGTACGGATATCGCGAGATTCGCCTGCCTATTCTCGAGCATACCGAATTGTTCCGCCGTTCGATTGGAGAAGTGACGGATATCGTCGAGAAAGAGATGTATACCTTCGACGATCGCAATGGCGAAAGCCTGACTTTGCGTCCCGAAGCGACGGCCGGCATGGTTCGGGCAGGAATCAGCAATGGTTTGTTGCACAACCAGCGGCAAAAACTGTGGACTGTCGGACCGATGTTTCGCTACGAGAAACCGCAGAAAGGTCGTTACCGGCAATTTCACCAGTTCGATGTCGAAGCGATGGGTTACACAGGGCCCGACATCGACGCGGAATTGATCATCATGTGCGCAAGGCTTTGGCAGCGACTCGGCTTGTCGCGCCTGACGCTCGAGATCAATTCACTGGGCACGGCGGAAACGCGGACCCGCTACCGGGAGGAGCTCGTCGGCTACTTTTCCACGGTGAAAAACCAGCTGGATGAGGATAGTATTCGCCGCCTCGGGCAGAATCCCCTGCGCATCCTGGACAGCAAGAATCCGGAAATGCAGCAGCTTATTGCCGCGGCGCCGCTCATGCTCGACTACCTGGATGCGGAGTCCGCGGAACATTTCGACGCGGTCAAGGGCTTCCTGGATAGTGCCGGAGTGCCGTTTACGGTCAATCCCCGGCTGGTCCGCGGACTGGACTATTATTCGCGCACCGTTTTCGAGTGGTTGACGGATGCATTGGGCTCGCAGGGGGCGGTGTGCTCGGGCGGTCGCTACGATGGCTTGGTGGAAAAGCTGGGTGGCAAAGCCACGCCGGCCATCGGCTGGGCGATGGGCATTGAAAGGCTGGTGGGTCTTTTCGATGCCTGCGGCGGGCTGATTCCGGACGCGGCACCGGACGTCTATATTGTTGCGGTCGGGGACAAGGCGCTAGCGGCCGCTTTCGGCATTGCCGAGTCATTGCGTGATGAGTCGCCATCGATATCCCCCGAACTGAACCTGGGCGGTGGCAGTTTCAAGGCACAGCTCAAGCGCGCCGACAAGAGCGGCGCTAGTTACGCGGTCATTCTTGGCGATAACGAGGTGGCCAGCGGGCGAGTGGGCCTCAAGCCATTGCGTAGTACAGAAGATCAATCCGAAGTCGCTGTTGCAGACTTGAGTGCAGAACTGCAGAAACGACTCGCGGTCATAAGTTAGTTAATAACAAGAGCCTGAAGTTATCGACTGTCACGGGCATCAATTCAGCGTTTGAGGAAAAGGCGGAGATTCGTGGAAGATTTATCGGAAAAAGAACAACTGGAAGCCATGCGTACATGGTGGAACGAGAATGGCCGCTATGTCATCAGTGGCATCGTGCTCGGTGTCGCCATGCTCGCCGGCTGGAATTACTGGCAGAGCAGCCAGCAAACGGCGCAACGGGAGGGATCGGCACTGTACGAGACCCTTCTGGACAACGTTGCCAGCGGTAGTCTCGAAACGGCGGAAACGACAGCGGGCACCATTTACGATCAATACGGTTCAACGGTCTATGCGGCACAGGCTCGCCTTGCAATGGCAAGACTATATATGGACAAGGGGCGCGACAAGGATGCCGCCGACGTGCTGCAGGGCCTGCTCGACTCGAACGCCAATGCGGAACTGAAGAAAGTTGCAAGGCTGCGGCTTGCTCGTGTGATGTTGTACCAGGGCAAAGCGGAAGAGGTTGTCAACCTTCTGGCTGGCCAGCCTGAAAGTGCGTTTACCGCGCGCTTCAGCGAGGCGCTGGGTGATGCTTACGTGGTACTCGAGCGTTATAACGAGGCTGCCGAAGCGTATGCTGTTGCAATCAGCGAAGATCCGAACCTGCTGACTGTCGATCGTACTATTGTGCAGATGAAGATCAATGATTTGCCGGAACCTGGCGATGTTCTCGCTATTGACGAAAGTCTCAGGGCACCGACCGTCGACGCGCCGGAGGAGAGCGTTGACGAGGGTTCGCAGTGACACTGACAAACCGCCTGTCAATCCTGTTGCTGGCGTGCGCTTTCATCGGCGGCTGCGGTATATTCGGCGGCAAAGACGATGAGTTGCCGCCCAAAGAGCTGACCGATTTCAAGGCGACACTGGATGTAAGAAAGGCCTGGTCGGCAAAACTCGGCAAGGGATCTGAATTATTGCGCATCAACCTGATGCCGGCCGGTGACGGCAAGCGCGTTTACGCGGCAAGCATCGATGGCAATGTCAGTGCCTACGAGCCGGAAAGCGGCAAGCTGTTGTGGCGCAGCAAACTCGGTACAAGCCTGTCGGCCGGCCCGGGTACCGGGCGCGGGCTGGTCATTGTTGCCGGAGCCGACGGCGAAATCGTTGCATTGCAAAGTGAGACCGGCAATGAGGCCTGGCGAAGCAATGTGCTGGGTGAATCGCTTTCCGTACCACTTGTAACAGACGGGGAGGTCATCGTTTACACGATTGACGGTCGCCTGCATTCGTTGTCGTATACAGACGGATCCGAGAACT